>MDSW01028193.1_pt1 | contig 43472 bp, 44 predicted proteins | sample 811171 | NCBI WGS metagenome assembly MDSW01 (sample SAMN05326641, study PRJNA326480) | marine metagenome | isolation source: seawater | place: Atlantic Ocean: North West | collected 2012
TAGTTTTTCGTATCCAATTTTTTTACTAATTTTGACTTCAGAATTATAATATTTACTTTTTGAATCATTACACCAACCCATGGTATTTTTGATCTTATTTACTTTTAAATTTGTTTGAGGTTTTTTTACCCTGTCGGCTCTATAATAGAGTTTACCCAAAGAAAAAAGACCTTTGGGAGTAGTTTTGTCACCCTCAATTCTATTATTTTTTATCCCTTTCTTTCCAACTGAACATCTAAATCTAAAATCATCTATTATTAATGTCTCTTTATTTTTTATTTTTATTAGCATAAAGTTTTATTTTATGAATAAACAAGTTGTAAATTTTGTAAATATAACTGAATTATATAATATTTTTGATGAAATTAAGAATTATTTATCATTTGAGATTAAAAATTATAAAAATCATCATGATTTTTTTAGCGAGTTAAATAAAGATAACAATTTAAGACAAGCAACAATCGTAACTAATTCTTCGCATGATTTTATAAATTATAATAATAAAATAGATATTAGAAATATTTTAGTTATTGATAATTTTCCAGCTCAATTTAATAAATTAGTTGATAAAATTAATGTTCATTTAATTAAACAAAGATATGATTTTCAATCAAAAATAAATATAAAAAACTATAATTTAAATTTGAACTCTAGGATAATTTCTTCAAAAAATAAAAACTTAAAATTAACAGAACGAGAGATCGATATAATACTCTTTCTTAAAAAACAAACAAAGCCTAAGACAATAGAAATTTTGCAAAATGAAATTTGGCATTATTCGTCTGAACTTGAAACACATACTGTTGAAACACATATTTATAGACTTAGAAAAAAAATTAGAGAGTACTTCAACGATGAAAAATTTATTTTAAGTAGTAAAGATGGTTATTATTTAAAATGAAAAAAATAAATTTAATAGCAAAACAACTTAGAAATAAAAAATTTAGAAATAGAATAGTTAAACCAAAAAAGGGGAAGGGCAGTTTTAAGAGAAGAAAAAAATAAATATTAATATTTTGCGTCTTTATATGTAATAATATCAACATTAAAACTTATTACTATTCTATCCTCTGAGGATAAATTTTTACCGACTGAGTGATAAAGATAAGCCGGAAATATTAATAAATTACCTTCTTCAGCTTTCAAACTGAAGCCCGATGAATTCAATTCATTTTTTTGTTCAATAACAGGATGACGAAACTTTTTAACTTCATTAGGTTCATGAAACTGAATATCTCCACAATTTTTTGGAGCTTTGACGTAGTATGCTGCGCTTAGATATGTATTAGGATGGTTATGAATTTGATTAAAAGTATTTTTTTTGTTTATAATTGCCCATATTTCAGTAATTCCAACTTTCTCAGCATTGTATTTCCATCCAAAACCATCGACCATTACTTCCTTTACATATCCATGAATTGATTTAATAAAATTATAGGGTGCACTTTCTTTCTGAATTTTAAAATTTTTTGAATGCCATCCGTTTACATTGGATCTTTGAATGCCCTCCTTATCATTTTCATAAAGATCATAAATATATCTTGTTAATTCTAAATTGAGTTTTTCATAGTCTTTTATTTTAAACTGAAAAACTGGAGTAGCAAAAAGTTTGTGTATAAATTTGTCACTCATTTGGATTTAATCTTGCACCAATTTGTTGAATTACTTTTGATGACATTTCTGTACCTTTCTTGAGACATTCAGCTAGATGTAAATTATTGACATGTCCATGTAAAAAACCTGCTGCAAACAAATCTCCCGCACCAGTTAAATCAACTAACTTAATATTTTTTTTAATACCACATTCAACAACTTCCTCTCCTTTTATGGCAACTGCTCCTTTTTCACCACGAGTAATCACTAATAATTTACCAAGTACTTTTGAGAAGTTAATTACCTCATCAAAGTTTTTTGCGTCAATTAAAGCAGTTATCTCTTGTTCATTAGCAAAAGTAACATCAAGTCTATTTTTTACCAAGTCTAAAAAATGTGGTTTATGTCTATCAACACAAAATTGATCAGATAAAGACATTGCAACTTTATTTGCATTAGTTATTGCTTTTTCAAATGCTTTCTTTGGATCACCCTCATCCCATAGATAACCCTCTAATAATATTATCTCACTTTCTTTGACAGCATCCACATCAACATCACTTTCGTTAATTTTTCCTGCGGTTCCTAAAAACGTACACATCGTCCTTTCAGAGTCAGGTGTAACTAAAATTAAACATGTTCCTGTTGGCAATTCCTCTTTTTTTTTTGAATAAATATATTTTACTTTCTCTTTTTTTAAACCTTCTTCATATTTGCTCCCAAATTCATCATCATTTACTTTGCCAATAAATCCTACTTTATTTCCTAGTTGAGACAATCCTACAATTGAGTTCGCCACAGATCCGCCAGATACAGTTTTTTCTATTTTTAAATTTGTTAACAATTTTTTAAACTCACCTTCATCAAAAATTAATTTCATGGTACTTTTTGTTAAATTATTTTGAGAAATAAAATTATCTTCAACTTTGCAAATAACATCAACTATCGCATTTCCAATTCCTAAAATTTTCATATTACGCTTTCTTTGTTTTGATTGGTTTTTTTCTATCAGGATAACAAGAAGTACATATTTTACAAGTTAAACCGTAACATTCTCTGGCTTTACAGTATTCTCTGCCATAAAAAATTATTTGCAAGTGAAGCTTATTCCAATATTTTTTATTAAAAATTCTTTTTAAATCTTCCTCAGTTTGAATAACACTTTTACCACTGGTTAGACCCCATCTTTGAGCTAAGCGATGAATATGTGTATCTACGGGAAAAGCTGGATGACCAAATCCTTGAGCCATGACTACGCTAGCAGTTTTATGACCAACGCCAGGTAAATTTTCCAGTTCTTTGAAAGTTTTTGGAACTTTGCCATTATAATTTTTAATAAGAGTTTTTGATAAATTATAAATACTTTTTGATTTTATTCTGAAAATTCCGATTCTTCTGATCAATTTTTCAATTCGTTTTCTACCTAATTTAACAAAGTGTTCTGGTCTATTATATTTAGGGTATATATTTTTTGTAACATTATTAACATTTAAATCTGTACATTGTGCAGAAAGAAGAACAGAAATTAATAAAGTGAATGTATTTCTGCTATTTAAAGGAACTTTAACTTTTGGATAAAATTTATTTAAAATTTTAAAAACGATTTTTGCCCTTTGAGCTTCATTCATTTAAAATTTAAAACATCTCTCATAGAGTATAATCCAGGCTTTTTTTTCATCAGCCATTTTGCTGCTGTGAAAGCCCCTTGAGAATAGAGGGCTCTATCAAAAGCCTCATGATTTAATTTTATGACTTCTTTGCCACTAGAAAAAGTTACTTCATGTTCTCCAATAATCTCTCCTTTTCTAAGTGAATTAAAATTAATTTTTTTTCCATAAGGAAATGACTTTTTGTTTAAGTATTTTTTACCAATTAATTTATAAAAATCTTTATTCTTTCCTACAGCTATACCTTTTCCTAGCATAAGAGCTGTTCCAGATGGATGATCTTTTTTGTGTTTGTGATGAATTTCAAAAATTTTACTTAAAAAATTATTACCAAGAGATTTTGAGGCAATCTCTGTCAGGTACATTAATAAATTTATTCCCAAGCTCATATTCCCAGCTTTAAGTATAGGTATTTTTTTTGAATATTTTTTTATCAAAATCTCCTCTTTTTTTGAAAATCCGGTTGTTCCAATAACAACACTTTTTTTTATTTTTGATGCAATTTTTAAAATTTCAAATGTGCACTTGGGAACCGTAAAATCTATAATTAAATCAGCCTTTTTAAAAGCATCTTCTGTATTCAAGCTAGGCTTAATTCCAGCGACTTTTTTGTTAATAATTCTATTTTCTGTAACAGTGACTAATTTGAAATTTTTATCAGATTTAGCAGATTTGATGATCTGCTGACCCATTCTACCTAAGCATCCAGTTACAGCTAAATTAATTTTTGTCATTTTAAGATAAGATATGAAATTATCATAACAACTAAAATAATTATAGCCCAAATAGATATATTTGTTAAAAACTGTTTCAATTTTGAGTTAGTACTTAGAAAGGCTGGAAGAATTAATATCAAAACAGCTATTAAAGAGATTGCTGGGACAATTTCCTCTAATCCCATTTTCTAATTTTTCCAAAAACTCTTAGCTTTTTGGAAGAATTTTTTAATACTTGGGTTTGATTTTTCATTTTCAATTTCTCTGAATTTTTCAAGTAACTCTTTTTGTTCTTTATTTAAAGATATAGGAATTTCTGTATTGAGTTGTACATATAAATCACCGTTTCCTCCTCCACGCATAAAAGGCATACCTTTAGATTTTAGTCTAAATTGTTTTCCACTTTGTGTGCCTGGAGGTATTTTAATCTTTGCTTTTCCACCATCAATTGTTGGTATTTCAATTGAGGTTCCTAGGGCTGCATCAGCGATTGAAATTGGGCACTCAAAAAATAAGTTTTCTTCAGATCTTTTAAATAATTCATGAGAGTAAACATTTATAAATAAATAAAGATCCCCATTTCCTGCGCCTCTTGAACCAGCCTCGCCTTTTCCGGCTAGTCTTATTCTTGTTCCATCGTCTACACCTTTTGGTATTGTTACAGACAATCTTTTTGTAGCTTGTTTCTTACCTTGTCCACTACAACCAGAACATGGATTCGTAATTTCTTCTCCTGAACCAGAACATTGTGGGCATGTTTGTTGTACGGTAAAAAAACCTTGACTTGACCTGACTTGCCCGTGACCACCACACATAGAGCATGAGCTTACATTGTGTCCAGGTTTAGAACCACTTCCTTTACAAACATCACATTTTTCAGATGTCGAGAATTTAATATCTTGTTTTTTTCCTCCATAAGCTTCCTCTAGTGTGATGGATAAATCGTATCTTAGATCTGAACCTCGATTGTTTGATCTTCTGTTTTTTCTTCCACCACCAAAACCCTCACCAAAAAAATCCTCAAATATATCTGAAAAATGGCTTGAAAAGTCAAAATTACCAAATCCACCTCTTCCACCTCCACCATTCTCAAATGCTGCATGACCGAAGTTATCGTAATTTTGTTTTCTCTCAGAATTGGATAATACATGGTAAGCTTCTGATGCTTCTTTAAATTTTTCTTCAGCAGCCTTATCTCCTTTATTTTTATCTGGATGATATTTAACAGCTAGTTTTCTGTATGCTGATTTAATTTGATCTGCGTTAGAACTTTTGCTTACACCCAAGACGTCATAATAATCTCTTTTTGCCATAACTAATTATAGACAAACTGTTGTTAGCTTAGGCGCTTTTTTCTTTATTTTCGTCTTTCACTTCTTCAAAGTCTGCATCAACAACGTTATCGTCTTTTTTTCCTTCTTCTTTTTTCGCATCTTTTGGTGCATCACCAGGCTTAGCGCTTTGTTGAGATTTGTAAATTGCTTCACCTAATTTCATTGATGCCTGTACTAGTTCTTGTGTTTTCTTTTTTATGTCCTCTACGTCAGTTCCTTTTAAAGAGTTTCTCAAATTAGATGATGCTGTTTCAATAGCTTTTTTGTCGGCCTCTGAAACTTTTGATCCATGTTCCTTAAGGTTTTTTTCGGTAGAATGTAATAACGTATCAGCCTGATTTCTTGAATCAACGGCTTCTCTTTTTTTCTTATCTGCTTCTTTGTTTGACTCTGCTTCCTTAACCATTTTGCTAATCTCTTCCTCGCTCAGTCCTCCAGAAGCCTGAATTTGAATTTTTTGTTCTTTACCAGTTCCCTTATCTTTTGCAGAAACATTAACTATTCCATTTGCATCAATATCAAAAGTTACCTCAATTTGCGGCACACCTCTTGGAGCTGGAGCGATACCAACAAGCTCAAAATTGCCTAGGACCTTATTATCTGCTGCCATCTCTCTTTCACCCTGTAAAACTCTAATTGATACTGCCGGCTGGTTATCTTCAGCAGTAGAAAACACCTGGCTTTTTTTAGTAGGTATTGTTGTGTTTTTATCAATAAGTTTTGTTGAAACTCCGCCAAGTGTTTCAATTCCAAGAGAAAGTGGAGTTACGTCAAGTAAAAGAACATCTTTAACATCCCCTTGTAAAACTCCAGCCTGAATTGCTGCTCCCATAGCAACTACTTCATCTGGATTTACACTCTTATTTGGATCCTTTCCAAAGAAGTTTTTGACAGCTTCAATAACCTTAGGCATTCTAGTCATGCCACCAACCATTACAACTTCGTTAATATCATTTGCACTTAGACCAGCATCTTTTAACGCAGTTTTGCATGGGGGCAATGTTTTAGTAATTAGATCTTCTACAAGAGCTTCTAATTTTGCTCTAGTCATTTTTAAATTTATATGTTTAGGACCAGTTTTGTCTGCAGTAATAAAAGGTAAATTTACATCTGTTTGCTCTGCGGATGACAATTCTATTTTTGCCTTTTCAGCAGCCTCTTTTAATCTTTGAAGTGCAAGTTTATCTGATTTTAAATCAATACCGTTATCTTTTTTGAATTCTGATATTAAATAATTTACAATAGTATTATCAAAATCTTCTCCACCTAAAAAAGTATCGCCGTTTGTAGACTTTACCTCAAATACTCCATCACCTAATTCAAGTATAGATACATCGAAGGTTCCTCCTCCTAAATCATAAACTGCTATTTTTTTATTTGCTTTTTTGTCTAGGCCATAAGCTAATGATGCTGCAGTTGGCTCATTTATAATTCTTAACACTTCTAAGCCTGCAATTTTTCCAGCATCTTTTGTAGCTTGTCTTTGAGCATCATTAAAATAAGCTGGCACAGTAATAACCGCTTTGGAAACCTCTTGACCTAAATATTTTTCTGCAGTTTCTTTCATTTTTTGTAGAATAAATGCTGATATCTGTGATGGAGAATATTTTTGTCCTTTTGCTTCTATCCAAGCATCGCCTTTTTCAGAATTAACTATTTTAAAAGGTGCTGACTCAATATCTTTTTTTACAGTTGAATCATCAAAGTTTCTTCCAATCAATCTTTTTACTGCGAAAATTGTATTTTCGGGGTTTGTTACGGCCTGTCTTTTGGCAGGTTGACCAATTAATTTTTCATTTTCTTCTGTAAAAGCTACAACTGAAGGGGTTGTTCTTGCACCCTCTGCATTTTCTAAAACTTTAGCCTGTGTTCCTTCCATGATAGCAACACATGAATTTGTCGTTCCTAAATCTATACCAATTACTTTACTCATAATTTTATTCTCTGGATTTCATATAAGTGTTAATTTTTATTGTACAAGTTCATTAAACTCTTATTTTGTCTCATTTTTTTCCTTATTTTCCTCATTTTTCATGTTCTTATCTTCTTTTTTTATCATTTTTTTTGAAACACCTACTAAAGCAGGCCTTAACAATCTATCTTTCATAGTAAAACCTTTTTGAATCTCTTGTACTATAATTCCAGGTTCTTTTTCCTCATTTTCTATTTCTATCATTGCTTGATGATAGTTAGGGTCTAATTTTTTATTAATAGAAGAAATTGGTTCTATATTATTTTTTTTAAAAATTGATAAAATATCTTTGTTTATAATTTCCAAGTGATCAAGGGTTTTTTGTAAACTATCAGAATTTTTTAAACTTTCATCATTTCTTAAAGACTCTTTTGCTCTATCTAGATTATCAATAAGATTTAAAGTTTCGCGAGCAAAAGAAAAGCCACCATACTCAAAAGCTTCATCTTTTTCTTTTTCAAATCTTCGTCTTTGGTTTTCCATTTCAGCAAATGTTCTGGCTAACTTATCCTCTAATTCTAAGACTTTTTCTTCAGGATTTAACTCTTTATCATTATTTTCTTCAGGACCTAATTCTTTATCTTTGCTTCCTTCCTGATTATTTTTCAATTTATCTTTTTCAGTATTTTCTTCTTTCTTAACGTTTTGCTCTTTTTCCATTAAGACTTATATGGTAAGAAATTTTATAATTGCTAGATGTTAAATAAAAAAATAAAAGAAATTTTAATTGGCACAAACAACGTTGGAAAACTTAAGGAAATTAGCGATTTATTACCAAATTCGGTAAAAATTTTTTCAACTAAAGATTTTAAATTAAAAAGTCCAAAGGAAAATGGCAAATCATTCAGACAAAATTCTGAAATAAAAGCTAAGCATTTTTCAAAAAAAACAAAAAAGATTTGTTTAGCTGATGACTCAGGTCTCGAAATTGATTTAATAAATGGTCAACCAGGAATTTTTTCTGCTAGATGGGGAGGAAAAAATAATAACTTCAATAAGGCGATTTCTAGAGTTTTTAGGGAACTCTACAGAAAAGACAAAAAATGGATGGAAAAAAAAATAAGAGCTAGATTTATATGTGCTTTAACAATCTATTGGCCGTCTGGAAAAATTATTAATTCAGAAGGCAAAGTTGAAGGATTTATATCTAACAAAAAAAAAGGAAAAAATGGATTTGGATATGACCCAATTTTTATACCTCTAAAAAGCAGACTTACTTTTGGTCAAATGAACCCAAAAAAAAATATAAAGTTGATCACAGGTTTAATGCTTATAAAAAAATTAAAAAATTTTTTTAATATTGTTATTTTCTATTTTATAAAAATTAAGGATATGATTTATTTTTTTATCTTTTATTTCAAATATACCTACTTTACCTTTAAATTTATTTTTTTTTAAAAAAATTTTGTCATCTATATTCCAATCATTTTTATAAATTAAATAATAAACTAATCCAATTAAGTCATAACTTAAAAAAGATAGTTGGTTTGGATATTCATCAAATTTTTTAATATATGATGTAGCAAAAATATCAAAATTTTCCTTGTTTATAGAAGGATAGTAAATTGGTTGATAAACAGTTTCTTTAATCAAAGACTGATCAAACCACTGATTTAAAGTTATGAAATAAATTTTTTTAGGTGATACATCAGTGTAGATGAGCGAGGTTGTAATACTTTTCAAACTTTCATCAAAATCAGCAATAATTATAGAATCAAAATTAATTTTACCAATGGTGTCCTTTTTTTCTAATATTTTTATTTTTTTTTCTTTGTTCGGATCATCTGATTTTTTGAGTCTTGAAATTTCATCTATTACATTTTGTTTTCTTTGAGGGTATCTAGTAATTTTTTCAATTTGTTTTGTTAGCTTAGTTGGCTCGGAATCATAAAAGTGTATTTTAAATGTTTTAATTTTTGATTTTTTAATTGCTTTATTTATTTCATTTTTATAATTTTTATCGGGTATTAAAAATATTGTTTTTTCTAATTCATTATCTTTTTGAAATTTTGCAATTGTATTAAGTTGAGATCCAGCATTTATACCGGCACTTATAATATTTTTTGGATTATCAATAATTTTATTTGTTAGTGATAGAAAGGTCATATCGCTTAATTCTTCTAATCTGGATAAATTTTTATTGAAAACTGGACCTATAACTATTTTGACACCAATTTTTTGTAATTCTTTTGCTCTCTCATAAGTAATATCAGGATTTGATTCTGTATCCTTAGGAATTATCTCTATTAATGGATTATCGATTTTGCTTGTAGCGAGTAAAGTTGATCTTACTATTGATTTTCCTATTTCGCTAAATTCACCACTAATTGGAACCAACAAACCTATTTTAATTTTATTTTGTGCAATTGCATTACTTAAATTTAAAGAATTAAATAAAATTACCAGAAGCATAATTTTAAATAATATTTTCATTTTAATGTTATTATTATATTATTTATATTTTAATGACTCCACAAAATGAGACAAAAATAAAAGAAATAAAATACGGTCTTTATTTAGTTTCAACACCAATTGGAAATCTAACAGATATTACCCTTAGAGCAATAGATGTGCTAAAAAATTCTGAATATATTTTATGTGAAGATACCAGGGTATCAAAAAATTTGTTTGATAGGTATAAAATTTACTCAAAATTAATTTCATATCATAAGTTTAATGAGAAGAAAAATTTAGAAAAAATAATAAATATTTTAAAAACCCAAAAAGTTGTGTCTCTTGTTTCAGATGCTGGCACTCCTGCTATTTCAGATCCAGGTAGAATTTTAATAAATGAGTGTATAAAAAATAAAATTGAGGTATACCCAATTCCAGGACCCTCCGCAGTTTCAACAGCTGTCTCAATAAGTGGTTTTTCTAATAACTATTATTTTTGTGGTTTTTTTCCTGAAAAAGAAAAAGAAATTAAACAACTGAATTCAATATCTAATTTAAATTGCTCAATTGTATTTTTTATATCTGCAAAAAAATTTAATAAAATAATCAAACCTTTAAATTTATTTTTTTTTAATAGAGACATAGTAATCTGTAGAGAGATGTCAAAATTTTATGAAGAATATATAAGAACCAAGGTCGTTAATCTAAAACCATTTGAAAAAACTTTGAAAGGTGAACTTACTATTGTTATTTCTGAAAAAAAGGAAAGTAAAAACATTTCGAATAAACTAACCGAATCAGATAAGAAATATATTAAAAAAATGATAGGAAATCTAAGTTTAAAAGATATTACAAATTTTGTAAGTTCAAATAAAAATATTTCAAAAAAAGAAATTTATAATTATTGTTTAAAAATAAAAAAATGAAAAATAATTTAATATTAATATTTTTATTTCTATTTATTTTAAATTCCTGTGCTGGCACAGGCTCCAGAGGTGTTTTTGGCACAGGAGTAAGTATTGCTTTAGATCCAAGGTCTTTAGGTACACAAATTGATGATTCCATAATGCAAAAAAGTGTTGGGGCTAGGCTTGTAATGATGAATAGCAATTATATTTTGTCCATCAAAACTAAAGTTCTAGATGGAAGAATATTTTTAACTGGTAAAGTTGATAATCCTGAAGAAAAATTACAAATTACCAAAATTGCCTGGGAAACCGAAGGAGTGAGATCAGTAAAAAATGATATAAAAATTAGAGAAGATTTTAATTTTAAACAATCCGCTAAAGATTTATTAATAACTTCACAATTACGTACAGCTATTTTTTTAAATAAAAATATAAAAGGTACAAACTACAATATTGATACATACAAAAAGAAGATCTATATTTATGGAATTGCAACAACCAAAGAAGAGAGGACAGAAGTTATTGAGGAAGCAAAAGCTATACTTGATGTTGAAAAAGTTATAGCAAGTATATTTTTAATTGAAGATCTAAGAATTCAAAAAAATTAATTTTTTTTACCATAATTAATTACACTTGCCGAGTATGCTGCAACAGATGCAAGATTAAGTATATCTGATGTTGAAGATCTTAAAGGAGCAATTTCTATTGGTTGACCAAGCCCAATTAATAATGGACCTATAACTTTTGCCCCACCTAATTCTTTCATCATTTTATATGATATTGCTGCACTGTGTTGACCAGGCATAATTAAAATATTTGCATTACCTACAATTCCAGAAAAAGAATATAATTCTCTATATTCTTCGTTTAATGCCACATCTGGCTGCATATCCCCGTCGAATTGAAAATCTACTTTTTTATCTTGTAGAATTTCAACTGCGTCTCTTATATGCTTTGTTCTAGATGTTGCCGGTTGTCCAAATGTTGAATGAGATACAAATGCAACTTTTGGATCAAAACCAAATAATCTCACAACTCTAGCTGATGAAATTGCAATTTCAGCAAGTTGCTCTGCAGATGGATATTCATGAACACTAGTGTCACCTATAAAAACAGTTTTACCTTTATTTACAATCATGTTTAATCCGAACATTATTTCGCCAGGCCTTGAATCAATTACTTTGTTAATTTTTTCTAAAGAGGCAGCATATTTTCTTGTATTTCCTGTGACTGCACCATCAGCGTCTCCACATGAAACCATACAGGAAGTCCAAATAACTCTGTCGTTTCTTATCATTCGATCACAATCCCTTTCTAGTAAACCCTCTTTTCTTTGTAATCTTTTAAACAAATAATTTGCATATTTCTCTCTTTTTTCTTTGTCAGTTGAATTTACTATCTCGATGTTAAGATTTTCACTATATCCAATATTTTTAAGCTGCTCTTTAATTTTTTCTTTTTTACCAACAAGTATAGGCACTCCTAACTTGCTATTTTTAAAAGCGATTGCAGCTTTCAAAGTATTTTCATCTTCTCCATCCGCAAAAACTATTCTTTTTGGATTTTTTTTAATTTGATTATTTATTCCTTGTATAATTGTTACTGAAGGGTCTAACCTTTGTTTGAGTTGTTCTCTATAGATCTCAAAATCTTTTATTTCTTTTCTAGCTACGCCAGTTTTCATAGCAGCTTTTGCGACTGCAACAGGTATTTCTATAATTAATCTTGGATCAAAGGTTGATGGAATAATATATTCTTTTCCATATTTTGGACGTTCACCACCCATTGCGGCAACCACTTCATCAGGAACATCTTCTCTAGCAAGAGCAGCTATTGCGTTTGCAGCTGCCATTTTCATTTCTTCATTTATCGTTTTTGCTCTAACATCTAAGGCTCCTCTGAAAATATATGGGAAACCAATTAAATTATTAACTTGATTTGGGTAGTCGGATCTTCCAGTAGCAACAATTGCATCTTCACGTACCTCATATACTTCTTCAGGTGTAATTTCTGGGTCCGGATTTGCACAAGCAAATATGATTGGATTTTTTGCCATTTTTTTTACCATCTTTTTTGATAAAATACTTTTTGAAGATAATCCTAAAAAAACGTCAGCATCTTTAATTGCTTCATCTAGACTCCTAATATTTGTTTTAATTGCATGCACGGATTTCCACTGATTAATATTTGATCTACCTACATATATTACACCTTTACTATCGAGCATTATTATATTTTTTTGAGGTACACCTATTTTTTTTATTAAGTTCGTACAAGCTATTGCTGAAGCTCCTGCTCCATTTACAACTACTTTAATTTTTTTTAATGATTTTTTAGATATATCTAACGCGTTAATAAGTGCTGCAGTAGTTATTATTGCAGTTCCATGCTGATCGTCATGAAAGACTGGTATGTCTAAAATTTCTTTCAACTTTTCTTCAATTGTAAAACAATCGGGTGCAGCTATATCTTCTAAATTTATTCCTCCAAAACTTCCAGCTATACTTTTTATACTTTTTATTATTTCATCAGTATCGGATGAATCTATCTCAATATCGATAGAGTTAATATCAGCAAATCTTTTAAATAGCACAGCCTTTCCCTCCATTACAGGTTTTGAAGCTAAAGAGCCCAAATTTCCCATGCCCAAAATTGCTGAACCATTACTTATTACCGCCACTAAATTTCCTTTTGTTGTATAGTCGTATGCAGCATCTGGATTTTTTGATATCTCTCTTACCGGCGCAGCTACACCTGGGGAATAAGCTAGAGCCAAATCTCTTTTTGTGGTCATTGGTTTAGAGGATGTAATCTCAATCTTGCCTGATTTATTGGTAATATGAAAATCCAAGGCTTCTTTATCTGTGTAATGATCAATTTTTGTTTTTTTCATTTTAGATAATTAGATATACAAATGGAGCAATTTTAAGACTAATATGATTTATGAACCTAATTAAGTCAACAGGCACATTTAGTTTTTTTACTATAATTAGTAGAATACTTGGATATTTAAGAGATGTATTGATAGCAATTTTTCTTGGCGCTGGACCTTTTGCAGATGCTTTTTTTGTTGCTTTTAGAATTCCAAATACTTTCAGGAGATTATTTTCAGAGGGAACCTTCAACGCTGCATTTGTTCCAAGCTATGCTTCTGAGTTATCTAACGGCAAAGACCAAGCAGATAAGTTTGCAACAAATGTATTTAGTTTATTAACTTTCTGTTTATTTTTTTTAGTTTTAGTTGTCGAAATTTTTATGCCATATTTTGTTTTTCTTATCGCGCCCGGTTTCAGTGGAAGTCAAGATAAAATGGACTTAGCTATAAATCTCACACGAATTACTTTTCCTTTCTTATTCTTTATAAGTTTGGCCTCTTTCTTTTCAGCAATAATGAATTCTCATAACAGGTTTGCGGTTGCAGCTGCTGCTCCGATTATTTTAAATTTTTTTTTAATATCTGTATTATTTTATGGGGGTTTTTTAGGAGACAAACTAGTTTTTTATTTATCTTATGCTGTGACTTTCGCAGGAATTGCACAATTGATTTACTTATATTTATATGTAAAAAAATTTTATATTCCAAAAATTAATTTTAAATTTTCTATTGACGAAAAAATAAAAGTTTTCTTTTCAAAACTATTACCTAGTATTTTTTCATCAGGTGTAACTCAGATAAATATACTAGTAGGTACAATTATAGCTTCTTTTCAAGCTAGCGCTGTATCATATCTATATTATGCAGATAGAATTTATCAAATAAATCTTGCTATAGCAGGCATCGCAATTGGAACAGTGATTTTGCCTCAATTATCAAAATATGTAAGTACAAAGGAAGATGAAAAAATATCTTTAATACAAAATAAAGCTTTGGAATTTAGTTTGTTTTTAAGTATCCCAGCCACCATAGGCTTATTGATTTCCTCTGAAGAAATTATTTCAGCATTATTTGGGTATGGATCGTTTAATGATGAATCAGTTAAAAATTCTTCACAAGCACTTTTTTTCTTTGCAATTGGTTTGCCAGCATTTTCCTTAATAAAAGTTTTTTCAAGTTTTTACTTTGCTAGACATAACACTAAACTACCTTTTTATATTTCTTTAATTTCGGTAATTTTAAATATATTAATAAGTATTATATTTTTTAAAAAAATTGGATTCATAATCATACCAATTGCAACCAGTATTTCCTCTTGGTTTAATTCAATAGTATTATTTATATTCTTAAAAAAAGATAATTTTTTAAGTTTAAACAAATTTTTTTTTCTAAATTCTTTTAAAATTGCATTTGCCTCAGGGGCCATGGGTATTTTAATTTATTATTTAATTATTTTTTTTGAAACGAATCTCTCATATGAACAAAGTTTTAAGTCAATTTTTCTTATAGGTATTTTGCTGGTTGGTCTTATTTCTTATTTATTAATTGCATTATTTATCAAGGCTTTCAAAATAAGTGATATTAATTTAAAGTATTGAATTAATGTCTAAAAAAATTTTTTCAGGGGTTCAACCATCTGGCAATTTACACTTGGGAAATTACTTGGGTGCAATTAAAAACTTTGTTGAACTTCAAAGTAAAAAAGATACTGATTGTGTTTATTGCATTGTTGATCTGCATGCAATTACCGTTAAACAAAATCCAAAACAACTAAGAAAAAATATAAGAGAAACTCTGGCGGCATTTATTGCTAGTGGATTAGACTCTAAAAAAAGTATAATTTTTAACCAATCTTCAGTGCCAGCTCATTCAGAAGCTGCTTGGATTTTGAGCTGCGTAGCGAGAATGGGTTGGCTTAACAGGATGACACAATTTAAAGAAAAGGCCGGCAAGGATAAAGAAAAAGCTAGCATTGGGCTTTATGCTTATCCAGTATTAATGGCAGCTGATATATTGCTTTATGATACTTCACATGTTCCAGTAGGTGATGACCAAAAACAACATTTAGAATTATCTAGAGATATTGCCCAAAGATTTAATAATGATTTCGATACAAAAAATTTTTTGAAAGTTCCTGAACCTTTGATACAAAAAAATTTTTCTAGAATTATGAGTTTGAAAGATGGTACAAAAAAAATGAGCAAGTCTGATCCTTCAGATTTAAGTAGGATAAACCTTATGGACGATAAAGATCAGATAATAAACAAAATTAAAAAAGCCAAGACGGATACGCTGCCAATGCCAAGCGAAGAGGAAAACTTAAAAAATAGACCTGAGGTAAAAAATTTATTAGAAATTTTTTCAAGTTTATCTAATCAAAGTATAGAAAAAACTAAAAATGAATTTAGTGGAAAAAATTTTTCTATTTTTAAAGAAAACCTTTCCGAATTGTTAGTTGAAAAAATTGCACCAATTTCTTACGAAATTAAAGCGCTATTAAATGATGAAAAATACTTAAATGAAATTTTACTAGAGGGTTCAAAAAAAGCTAATGAATTAGCCTCAAAAAAAATAAAAGAAATGAAAAAAATCATAGGATTTTGTGAATAAATTACTATATTAAAAATATGTTTATACAAACAGAAACAACTCCTAATCCTAATTCTCTAAAATTCATACCTGGAAAAATAGTTTCTAAAAGTGGACAATTAGAAGTTACAAAAAAAAATCAAATTGATAACGATTTAGTAAAAAATTTATTGTCCATAAATGGCGTAACAGGAGTTTTTTTAGGAAAAGATTTTTTATCAATCAATAAAAAACAAAATGTAGACTGGGAAGACATCAAACATATAGCCCAATCTTTAATTGGAGAATTTTATTCAGATGGTAAAGAATTTATTTACGATGAACAGAATTATTTTAAAGATAAAAAAGATTTTAAAGAGATTGAAAAAAAAATTATTAGTTTGCTTGATACTAAAATTAGACCTGCAGTAGCTCGTGATGGAGGGGATATTCAGTTTATAGAATACAAACAAGGCATTGTTAAAGTTCAATTAAAAGGAAGCTGTTCTGGATGCCCCAGCTCAACTATGACTTTAAAACAAGGAGTGCAGAACTTATTAAAACACTATATTCCTGAAATTAAGGATGTTGAAGCAACTCAATAATGATTAAAAAAAAATTTGATTTAGAAGATATTAAAAAAATTTTAAAGAAAAAAGGTCTTACTATATCCAAAAAAAAACATTCAAAATTATTTACTTTAAACCAAGAATATAAAAGTTTTTATCTAACATTAGCTGTAAGTATCTTTGTAATTTTATTTTTCTTTTCGCTTCCTAGTTTTATAGATTTTCAAAAGAATACCATTCTCGCATCTAAGGAAATTGAAAATAAGTCTAAAAGTAATTTAGAGAAAGTTTTGAAGGGACAACCTTTAGACAATAGCACCCAGGTTGACGAAGGATTGAATATTAAGAATTTATTAGAGGATGTTTTTAAATTTGATCAACTTCCAACTGATACTGTAAGGTTAACAGCTTCAACAATTGAACAACTTTTTAAAGATACAAATTATAATCTAGATGAAGTAAGAAAAACAAAACTAGTAAAACCTATAACTTTATCGCTTCTTCCAGAAGAAATGAAAATGATAGAAAGCTCAACAAGAAAGAAAAACTTATTTATAAAAATAATTCTACCTTTAGTTTTGGAAGAAAATAATAGAATTAAGCTAGATAGAATTAAACTTTTTAGTATTTTGAATAAAAACAAAAATACAGATGCTGAAAAAAAATGGCTAAATCTTAAATTTAAACAATACGGTGTTCTTAATAAAGATTTGTCAACTTTAAAAGTAAGAATGGATGAGATACCAGTATCATTAGCAATTGCTCAAGCGGCGAAAGAAACAGGATGGGGAACATCGAGATTTGCTTTAGAAGGGAACGCCTTGTACGGTCAGTGGACTTGGTCAGGTGAGGGTATTAAACCTGCGGGTGCAGATAGTGATGCTACTCATAAAGTTATGAAATTTAAGATTTTAAAGTCATCAGTAAGAGCATATCAAAGAAATTTAAATACTCATTCAAGCTATAAAAATTTTAGACTAGCAAGAGCAGAATTGAGAGATAATAAAATGAAATTAGATAGTTTAATTCTCGCAAATTATTTGGATAAATATGCAGAAACAGGAAAAAACTATGTAAAAATACTAAAGCAGATTATTAAACAAAATAGTTTAACAGAATTTGATGACGCTAAACTACTTCCTACTAGTAAAAAACTCAAAAGTTTAATCTAATTTAACTGAGAATTGTAAGCCAAACCATCTCCAGCCTTCTGTATCTTGTAAAGAACAATTTACTCTACCTCTTCTAAAACTAAATTTCTCCCTAAAATTTATAGTTAATTTATTTTCTTTAAACATTATTTTTGACTTATCCCATTTATTTCCCTCGTCAGAAAAACAATTTATATTTTTTAAATTTTTTTGATCTTTAAAGAAGTGAATAGTCAACTTTGGAGGGTTATTATTTTGAATATATTTGTCTTCTGGTACAATATTTTTATATTGAAGAGGCAAAAGATCTATCAAAAAGTTAAATCTGTTTAAATCACCATATTTTTCATTAATAGGAAATCTTGGTAGTTCGTAGGGATTTTTATTTAAATCAATAACTCCAGAATGTTGACCAAATGCATATTTAAATTTTTTTTTAATAAAATTAATTTGTTCTAAACTATACTCACCAAAAGGGAATGAAAAGAATATTGGATTGTAACCTAATTTTTCATTAAAAATTTTTATTGAAGTGTCAATATCATTTTTAAAGTCATTAAACTTAAAATCAATCAAGTATTCATGTGTATGTGAATGGTTACCAATAAACGCAAAGCTTTCTTTTTCTATCTCTTTTATTTGATCCCAACTCATGTACCCATTTTTTCCAACAGGCTCTGTAGATACAAACAATATAAAAGGAATTTTATTTCTTTTTAAAAACGGCCATGCATTTTCATAAAAGGAGGTAAAGGCATCATCAATAGTAATTAAAATTTTTTTATTGGATTTAGGTTTATTAAATTTTAAGTCAAAATTCTCAGGATTCTCAAACTCATATTTTTTTTTTTTAATAATATTTATTTGTTTTTCAAAAATGTCCATTTTAACATTAGTTGAAGGATATTCATTTTCATTAAATCTATGATACATTAATGATAGAGTACCTAAATCTTCAGAATAATATTTGATATTATTTTCTGCTGCCTTAGAATTGGTTAATAACAAAATTAATATTATGTATGATTTAATTATAGACGCAACTACAGATAAAGTTTTTTTAAGTCTCATAAAAAATAACAAAAATATTTATACTAGTAAGCATGAAAATAGTAAAAATAATTTTGATAAATTGGTAATTTTAATTGATGATTTGTTATATAAAAATAAAATTTTAACAAAAAACCTAAATAGTGTTTATGTGAATAGAGGTCCTGGTAGTTTTGCAGGAATTAGGAGCTCTATTTCTATTGCAAAAGGCTATCATATTTCTAAAAATATTGATTATTATTGTTTTAGTTTTTTGGATTTTATTAATCAAAAAAGGTCCATTAAAAATAAAATTATCAAAAATCCGACCCTTTTGTCTCAATATTTTAACATTGAATATGAAAAAATCCCTGAATTGTGTAATAAATATAAAATTAAAAAAAATTTGATTAAACCACTTTATTTGAGTTAAAATAAATATATGTCATCAACAATTGAAAAAAAGTGCAAAGAAAAAGGTGTTAAGCTTACTGATCAAAGAAAAATTATAGCTAAAGTAATGTCTGATGCTAATGATCATCCAAACGTTGATGAATTATATAACAGAGTCTCTAAAATTGATCAAAAAATTAGTATTGCGACTGTTTATAGAACAGTAAAACTTTTTGAGGAAAGCGGAATTTTGGCAAAACATGATTTTAAAGGTGGCAAAGCAAGATATGAAGAATTGAACGAAGGTCATCATGATCATTTGATAGATGTTAAATCAGGAGAAATTATAGAATTTGTTGATAATGAAATTGAAGAATTACAAAAAAAAGTTGCAGAAAAATATGGATATAAATTGGTTGACCATAAGCTAGAATTGTATGGTGTTAAAAAAAAAACCTAGCTTAATGGGAAAAAAAATATTTATTAAAACATTCGGTTGTCAAATGAACGAATATGATTCTAATCGTATTTATGATGCAGTAAAAAAAATTGGTTTTGTAAAAACAGATAATCGTGAAGACGCAAATTGCTATATATTAAATACTTGTCATATAAGAGATAAAGCTAAGGAGAAAGTATACCACGAGGTAGGAAGAGTTAAAAAGCTATATAATAATAAAGCAAAACCTATATTAGTCGTTGCTGGCTGCGTGGCTCAAGCTGAAAATCAAGAAATGATAAAGAGAGAACCATATATCGACATTGTAATAGGTCCACAATCTTATCATAAGATTAATCAAGTACTTCAAAATTTTACTGCGAAACAAAAAGAGGAAGAAACTGATTTTGATACGATTCAAAAATTTGAGTATTTTGATAAAATAAAAAATACTAATAATAAAGTTTCTTCATTTTTAACAATACAAGAGGGATGTGATAAATTTTGTAATTTTTGTGTTGTTCCCTTTACGCGGGGACCTGAATACTCTAGACCATTTAAAAAAATTATTAGTGAGGCAGAGGAGTTAACTAAAAATGGTGTAAAAGAAATTACATTGATAGGACAAAACGTTAATGCGTATTCATTTACAGAAAATGCCAGAACTTATAGAATTTCTGATATAATTAATGAATTAGAAAACTTTTCAGAATTAAAAAGAATTAGATATACAACATCACATCCAAAAGACATGACAGATGATTTGATTGATTGCTATTCAAGAAGTAAAAAATTGATGCCTTTTATTCATTTACCAATTCAAAGTGGTTCAAATAAAATATTAAAATTAATGAATAGAAAACACACAGTTGAAGACTACTTAAATGTTTATGAAAAGTTAAAAAAAATAAATTCTGCGATTGAATTTTCAAGTGATTTTATTATTTCTTATCCAGGCGAAACAGATCAAGATTTTAACGATACAATTAATTTTGTAAAAAAAATAAAATTTTTAAACTCTTATTCTTTTATTTTTAGCCCTAGACCAGGAACAAAGGCAGCAGGACTAAAATTAATTGATGAGGAAATATCAAAAGATAGGCTAACCAGAATACAAAAAATTTTATTTTCTTATCAACTGGAGAAAAATAATGCATTTAAAAATAAATTAATTGATGTTTTAGTAGAAAACAAAATTGAGGGTCAAAATAAATTGTTTGGGAGAAATAAGTATTTAAATTCTGTTATTTTTAAGGGTAATGAAAAAAATATTGGAAAAGTTATAAAAGTTAAAATAGAAAATTGTAATCAAAAAATTTTATTTGGAGAAAATGTTAATAAAAATATGAGAGCTGCATAATTTGAGTGATATTGCACATAAAAATTTAAATGTTGATCTGAAATACGTTTATTCCGATAATAATACATTAAGTATAATATTTCAAAATAATGATATGTTAAGAGGAGTGGTTGGAGAATTTAATAATAATATAAAGGAACTAGAGAGAATTACTGAAACTAAAATTTATTCTAGAGGAAATTCAGTTTTAGTTAAAAGCCACCCCGAAAAGAATGAATTAATTAAAAATGCTATTAAGTTTTTACTAGAACAGTTTAAAATTAATGGCACAATAGAAAAAAAAGATATAATTTCATCAATAAATAAGTTTATGATTAATGAAAAAATAAATAATACAGGAAAAAATATAGAATATATTATTAAAACTCCTAAAAAGTCAGTTATTCCAAGATCAGAAAAACAAAAAAAATATGTCAGCGCTTTAAGAGAAAGTGAGATTATTATTTCAGCTGGACCTGCAGGAACTGGAAAAACATTTTTAGCAGTAGCTGTAGCTTTAACTATGTTATTAGAAAAAAAAATTGAGAGAATAATTCTATCACGGCCAGCAGTTGAGGCAGGGGAAAGGCTGGGCTTTTTACCAGGAGACATGAGAGAAAAAGTAGATCCATATTTAAGACCTCTTTACGATTCACTTTATGATTTATTAGATTTTGAAAAAATTCAAAAAAAAATTGAGGTTGGAGATATAGAAATTGCCCCACTAGCTTTTATGAGAGGAAGAACATTAAAAAATTCTTTTGCTATTTTGGATGAAGCTCAAAACGCAACAGATACTCAAATTAAAATGTTTTTAACAAGAATCGGAGAAAATTCAAAAATTGTAATAAACGGAGATCCGTCACAAATTGACTTACCAAATAAGTCTTTGTCTGGTTTGACTAGGTCTAAAAAATTACTGGGACATTTGGACGAAATTTCAATTGTAGATTTTGATCATAAAGATGTTGTTAGACATCCACTTGTTTCTAAAATTGTTAAAGCCTATTCTGATAAAAATAGAGATGAATGTTAAAGGCAAACGTACTAGTTAATTTTCCAAGATGGAAAAAAAAAATTAAAAATCCTGTAAAATATTTTAATAAGAAGTTGAGAAAGTTACAAAAATTTTTAAAATTAAAAAATAAAAATTATGAATTTTCTGTTTTATTAACAAATAGCAAAGAAATGAAAAAACTTAATTTAAAATTTCGTAAAAAAAATAAAAGTACAGATGTCCTTTCATTTCCTTTAAAAAATGTTTTAAAAGATAATATTTATTTAGGCGATATAGCAATAAGTTTTGAAATAATAGAAAAAAGATCCTTATCCTCAGATTTTAATTATGAATTTGATAAAATGTGGATACATGGCTATTTGCATTTACTAGGTTATGATCATAAGAGAAATAATGATTATAAAAAGATGTATAAAAAAGAAAAACTTATATTAAATTATTTAAATAACTAAATGTGAAAAAAAATATAATTAACAATTTTTTGTTTTATATAATTCCAATTTTTTTAGGTTCAATTACTTCCTTTAGTCTACCACCTTATAATTTTTTTTTCTTAAACTTTCTTACGCTTTCAATTTTTTTTATTTTTTTTGTATCAAATTTTAAAAATAATAATTTAAAAGCTTTTTTAATTGGCTGGTTGTTTGGATTTGGATATTTTATTTCAAGTTTATATTGGATAATTAATTCTTTAACATTCGAGGAAATTTTTAAACCTTTAATACCTGTTGCCCTTTTTCTAATACCCTCATTTTTGGCCTTATTTTATGGTTTAGCAACTTTTATACTTGCGTTATTTAAAATAGACAAAAACTACAGTTCAATATTACTTTTTGCGCTGGTACTATCTATTATTGAGTTTTTTAGAGGTATAATTCTTGGTGGTTTTCCTTGGAACTTGATTGCTTATAGCTGGACAAGTTATACAGATTATTTACAAATTTTAAGTTTTATAGGTACTTATTCATTTAATTTAATCTCTACTACTCTTTTTTTAATTCCAGTAATAATAATTTTAAAGAAACAGCTCAACTCAAAATTAATTGTAATTATTTTTCTAATTCTTTTAATGGGGTCAAATTTTTACTTTGGAAAAAGTATTAAAAATGAATACTCTAATCTAGAAAGCATCAAACTAGATACAAAAATAAAAATTATTTCTCCAAACATAGAGATGCAAAGATATTTCCAAAATGAAGATCCTATTCTTATAATCAATGAATTAATTCAATTAGGCAAATCTGATGTAGAAAAAGCTATTTTTGTTTTTCCCGAAGGAAGTTTTCCAGGTATATTTTTAGAGGATCTATACACTTATAAAAAAATTTTTAGAGAAAATTTTTCAGAAAAAGACAAAATAGTTTTAGGTATAAACAGTATTGAAAATTCAAATATTTATAATTCCATGGTAGTTTTGGATAATAATTTAAATATATTAGAAAAATATAAAAAAAATAAACTTGTACCTTTTGGTGAATTTTTACCATTTGAAGATTTATTTTCTAGTATTGGATTAAAGAAAATTACTCAGGGTTATATTTCTTTTAGTTCTCACAACCAAAGAGAAATTTTAAATATAGATAATTTAAGTTTTCTTCCTCTTATATGTTATGAAATAATATATTCGGGCAGACTAAAAAAAAATAATCATGATTTTGATTTTATTCTAAATATATCCGAAGATGGCTGGTTTGGAGATTCTATTGGACCTCACCAGCACTTTGCTCATTCAATATTTAGATCGATAGAGGAAGGAAAAAATTTAATTCGTTCTACAAATGGAGGTATTTCGGCATATATAGATTCAACAGGTAGAATAATTGATAAAATTAAATCAACTGACAAGGGAGTTATAGAAGTAAAATCATACAAAAAAACTTCAAAAACTTTTTTTAGTAATAATGGTAATAAGATTTTCTTTTATTTTTTATTATTTTATATTAGTTTAATTTTTTTTTTAAAAAGGAAAGGGAATTGAAATGAAAAAAAATTTTTTATTTACTAGTGAATCAGTTTCAGAAGGTCATCCAGATAAGGTTTGTGACAGAATATCAGATATGGTTGTTGACAGCTATTTAGGTGCAGAACCTCAATCAAGAGTTGCGTGTGAGACTTTAACTACGACTAACAAAGTAGTTTTGGCTGGAGAGGTACGAGGGCCAGAAATAAAGAAAGAAGATCTAATCCAAAAAGTTAGAGAGTGCATAAAAGATATTGGTTACGATCAAGAAGGTTTTACTTGGAAAGATGCAACTAAAATAGAAAGTCATCTTCATTCCCAATCAGCTGATATTGCAATGGGCGTAGACTCTTCAGGAAATAAAGATGAGGGCGCTGGAGATCAAGGAATAATGTTTGGTTATGCATGTAATGAAACAGATGTTTTAATGCCTGCGCCTATACATTATTCTCATAAAATTTTAAGATTAATGGCAGAAGATAGAAAATCAGGTAAGCTTAAAAATATTGAGCCAGACTCAAAAAGTCAAATAACTATTCAATATAAAGACGGAAAACCTGCGCATGTGAAATCAGTTGTAATTTCAACTCAGCATTCAGCAGAAGTGAATCAATCTCAAGTCAGAGAATTAGTTAAACCATATATAGAAAGATCTATTCCAAAAAATCTTTTAAATGGATTAGATGAAAATGAAATTTATGTTAATCCAACAGGTAATTTTGTTATTGGTGGCCCAGATGGAGACAGTGGATTAACAGGAAGAAAAATTATTGTAGATACTTATGGAGGTGCAGCTCCACACGGTGGAGGAGCTTTTTCTGGAAAAGATCCTACAAAAGTTGATAGATCAGCAGCATATGCATCTAGATATTTAGCAAAAAATGTAGTTGCTTCAAAAATCGCAGATAAATGTTTAATTCAACTTGCTTATGCCATTGGAGTATCAAAACCATTATCAATTTATGTAGATCTCTTTGATAATGACGAGGAAAAAAATAGACATGTTGAAAAACTAATTAATGAAAACTTTGATTTAAGTCCTAGGGGTATTAGGGAAATGCTTGGTTTAAATAAAGCAATATATGAAAAAACAGCGGCCTACGGACATTTTGGAAGGGATCCAGAGTCTAACGGAGCTTTTTCATGGGAAAAAACAGATAAAGCCGACGTTTTTAAGAAGTAATAAAAGTTGAAAAAATAGAAAAAATACATATATTTATCCCACATTGTTGAAATTTCAAAAATGGGCCTAGGCCCATTTTTTTTTGGAGTAAACAAAATTATGTTAAACAAAAGAGCAGACAAATTAGAATTATTAAGAATTGCAGAAGCAGTTGCTTTAGAAAAGTCAATAGATAAAGAGCTTATTATAAATTCAATGGAAACTGGCATAGCAAAAGCAGCAAAGTCAAAATTTGGACAGGAAAATGAAATAAAAGTTTTAATTAATAGAGAAAACGGCGATATAGGTATCTTTAGAAAACTAATAATTGTTGAAAATCCTGAAAATATTAACACGGAAATAAGTTTAAAAGATGCGGTAAATTTAGGAGATGATAACAAAGATAAAAAAATAGGTGATGAAATACTTCAAGTTTTACCATCTTTTGATTTTGGAAGAATAGCAGCACAAACAGCTAAACAAGTTATTAACTTTAATGTAAGAGAAGCTGAAAGAGAAAGACAATTTAACGATTTTATAGATAAAAAAGATACTATCTTAAGTGGTATAGTTAAACGTTTAGAATTTGGAAATGTGATTGTTGATTTAGGAAAAGCAGAAGGAATTATTCAAAAAAATGAAATGATTCCAAGAGAGAATATTAAAGCAGGTGATCGTGTAAAAGCTTACTGTCACGATGTGAGACGAGAAACAAGAGGTCAACAAATTTTTTTATCTAGAGCGCATCCAAAATTTATGGAGAAATTATTTATTCAGGAAGTTCCAGAAATATATGATGGCTTAATTGAAATAAAATCATCAGCAAGAGACCCAGGTAGTAGAGCAAAGATTTGTGTCAAGGCAATTGATACATCCTTGGATCCTGTTGGTGCGTGCGTAGGTATGCGAGGATCAAGAGTACAGGCGGTAGTAAATGAATTACAAGGAGAAAAAATAGATATTGTAAACTGGTCAGAGGATCCAGCCATTGTAGTTTCAAATGCTCTTTCTCCAGCTGAAGTTCAACGTGTTAATGTAGATAATGAATTAAAAAAACTTGATGTAATTCTTACAGAAGAAAATTTAAGTAAAGCTATTGGTAGAAGAGGCCAAAACGTTAGATTAGCAACAAAACTTCTAAATTATGAAATTAATATAATGACTGATCAAGAAGATTCTGAAAGAAGACAAATTGAATTTAAAGAAAAAACAGAAAATTTTGTTAAAAACTTAGAACTTGACGAAACACTCGGTCAATTGCTTGTAGCAGAGGGTTTTTCATCTATAGATGACATAAAAGATAGTTCTGTAGATTCACTGATTAAAATTGAAGGTATTGAAGAAGAAACAGCTAAAGCTTTGATCGAGAGAGCTAAAGAATTTTATCAAAAGGACCAGGAAGAAATTTCAAACAAAATTAAAGATTTAGGTTTAGAAAATGAACTTATTAATCACAAAGGATTAACTCCAGGTATGTTAGTCACTTTAGGTGAACAAAAAATACTAAAACTCTCGGATTTTGCAGATTTAGCTTCTGACGAGCTTACAGGTGGGTATGATGTGATAAAAGGAGAGAGGGTAAGACTAAAAGGATATCTTGAGGATTTTGCTTTATCAAAAAGTGAAGCAGATGAATTAATTATGTCTGCAAGAAATAAAGTTTATAAAGATTGAGAAATGAAAAATGGTAAAAAAAACAAAATTGACAATTTCTGGAATAGCAAAAAAATCAATTGAAAATATTGAATTAGCAAAAACACAAAGTAAAAATTCAGTAGTTATTGAAAAAAGAACTAATAAATTTCCCTCTAAAAGTTCATTTTCTAAGCCTTTAAGTAATCAAAAATTTCAAAAAAAATCCTCTTTTCCTACAAAATCACCAAACATAAATAAAAAATTTCCCTCAGCATCTAATGATTTTGAAAAACGTAAACTTGCAGAGCAAAGAGCAACTAGAAGAATTAAAGCAGAGAAATCATATAAAGATCCAAAAGATAAAAATCTTTCAAAAAAAAGAGAACAAAAACTAACAGTATCTAGAGCTCTAAGTGACAAGTTAGAAACTAGAGCACGAAGCATTGCCTCTCTAAAAAGAGCAAAACAAAAAGAAAATAGAGACCTTAAGAGAGATGAAAAACAAGAAATTTATAAACCAGTTAAAAGAGACGTAAATATTCCTGAAGCAATAACAGTTAGAGAACTAGCAAATAGAATGGCTGAACAATCAAGCGGTGTAATTAAACATTTATTAGGAATGGGTGTTACAGTAACTATCAATCAAACTTTAGCAGCAGATACAGCAGAGTATTTAGTAAAAGAATTTGGACATAATCCAATAAGAGAAACAAAAGCGGAGGAAATTGTTCAAAAAATAAAAGATAATAAATCTGAAAATTTAAAAAATAGACCACCCATAGTCACTGTGATGGGGCATGTAGATCATGGAAAAACGTCTGTTTTAGATGTTTTAAGAAGTGCAAATGTAGTTTCCGGAGAATTTGGTGGAATTACCCAACATATTGGAGCTTATCAGATTGAAAACCAAAAAAATAAAATAACTTTTATAGATACCCCAGGTCATGCTGCATTTACCGAGATGAGGGCAAGAGGATCAAAATTAACAGATATTGTTGTTTTGGTTGTTGCTGCAGACGATGGTGTTAAGCCTCAAACGATTGAGTCAATTAAGCATGCTAAAGCAGCAAAAGTTCCTATAGTTGTTGCGATTAATAAATGTGATTTACCAGATTCAGATCCACAAAAAGTTAAAAATCAGTTACTAGAATATGAGCTAATCGCTGAAGAGCTTTCAGGAGATACCTTAATGGTTGAGATTTCCACTAAAACAAAAAAAAATTTAGACAAACTAATTGAAGCAATTATTTTGCAAGCAGAAATTTTAGATTTGAAAACTGATTTTGAATCTAAAGCCTCAGGAGTTGTTTTAGAGTCAAAGATTGACATTGGAAGAGGTCCTGTGGCAACTGTAATTGTTACGTCTGGAACTTTAAAGAAAGGTGATTATTTTGTTAGTGGTTTAAGATGGGGAAAAGCTAGAGCAATTATCGATGACAAAAGTAGAAATTTAGATGAAGCAACTCCTTCTACTCCAGTTGAAATTTTAGGAATAAACGGTGCCGCAAAATCAGGTGATGATTTTGTTGTATTGAATAATGAAAAAGAAGCAAAAAAGTTATGGGAAACAAGAGTAGATGAGTCGAAACAAGGAAAGAATCCTTTAACATTTGCAACTCAAGAGTCGGCTTTTAAAGATAAAATCTCAGAGGAGTTAAACATTATAGTCAAATCTGATGTTCATGGATCTTCCGAAGCAATTAAAGGAGCGATTGAACAAATAACACATGAAGAAGTAAAACCTAAAATAATTTTATCAGACATAGGAATGGTTACTGAAACAGATGTTACACTAGCAAAAGCATCTAAAGCTGTACTTATTGCTTTTAATGTTAAACCAAGTAAAGAAGCAAAAAAACTAGCAGAAAAAGAAAAAATTACTATTTCTTCATTTAATATTATTTATGAAGTATTAGATTATGTTAAAAAAAAAATGTCAGGTTTATTATCTCCTGATGTACAAGAAAAGGTAATAGGTTCTGCAGAAGTTTTAGAGATATTTAAAGTATCAAGTGTTGGAAAAGTTGCAGGATCCAAGGTTGTAGAAGGAGAGATTTTAAGCACGTCAAATGCTAGACTAATTAGAGATGGATCTATAGTGTATACAGGTAAAATTAACACTATTTTTAGGGAAAAAAATCAAGCTAAACAAGTAAGTACGGGACAAGAGTGTGGTATAACCTTAAAAGATTTTAGTGATTACCAAATAAAGGATATAATTGAGGTCTTTAATTCTACATCAACAGAAAGAATGATATAACAATGACAAATAAATTTGGCAAAACAATTACCCAAAGACAATTGCGCGTTGGAGAAATGATAAAGCAATCTCTAGGAATGATTTTTGTAAGAAATGAAGCTAAAGTGCCAGAATTAGAAACAAATAACATAACAGTAACAGAAGTTAAAATGAGTCCAGATCTTAAAGTTGCAAAAGCATATGTTTTACCACTTGGTGGAAAAAATGCTGAGGAAACTGTAGAAAAGTTAAAAAAATATTCATTTTTAATAAGAAAAACTTTATCAAAAAAAATTATTATGAAATTTTTACCAAAAATTCTTTTTACAAAAGATGACTCATTTGATTATGCAGAAAAAATTGAGAATTTAATTAAACAAACAAATAAATAGGAAAAAATAATGATAAAAAAAGTAAAAGATCTAGCCACGCATGAAAAGGATACTGGCTCTTCAGAAGTCCAAATAGCCTTGTTAACCGAAAAAATTGACATCTTATCAAAACATGTGAAGCAGTTTAAAAAAGACAAACATTCATCGGTAGGCCTTTTGAAGGCTGTTAATAGAAGAAAAAAGTTATTAGATTATTTAAAAAAGTATAAGATTGACTCATATAAAAACGTATTAAGTAAATTAAATTTAAGGAAGTAAATGTTTAAAGTATTTAAAAAAGAGATAGAAGTTGCTGGGAAAAAAATTAAATTTGAAACAGGAAAAATAGCAAGACAAGCAGACGGAGCTATAATTGCACAATGTGGAGAAACAGTTGTTATGGCAACTGTAGTTGGTGCAAAAAAAGTAAACCCTGAAGTAGACTATTTTCCTTTATCAGTAAATTATCAAGAGAAATATTATGCCGCTGGAAAAATTCCTGGTGGATATTTTAAAAGAGAAGCAAGACCCACCGAAAGTGAAACTTTAATTTCAAGATTAATTGATAGACCTATTAGACCTTTATTTCCAGACGAATTTAGAAATGAAGTCCAATTATTACCAACTGTGATTTCTTATGACAAAGAAAATGAACCAGATATACTTTCAATAATAGCATCGTCTGCAGCACTGGCAATATCGGGTATGCCATTTATGGGACCAATCGCGGCATCCAGAGTAGGTTTTATTGAAGGAAAATATGTTCTCAATCCTTCAAAAAAAGAATTAGAAAATTCAAGTTTAGATCTTGTAGTTGCAGGAACAAAAGATGCAGTTTTAATGGTTGAGTCTGAAGCAAATGGTTTGACTGAAGAGGAAATGCTTAAAGCAGTAAAATTTGGTCATGAAAAATTTATTCCAATAATTAATACAATTGAAGAACTTGCTAAGGAATGTAAAAAAACTGAGTGGATTTTAGAAAAAAAAGACCTTTCTGAAGTTAAGAAGAAAATTGAACAAGAATTCAAAAATGAACTAACAAAAGCTTTTTCAATAAAAGATAAACAACAAAGATCAAATCTTATTTCTGAAGTTACAGATAAGGCAAAAAAATTATTTGAAGAAAACGAAAGCTATACTGATTTAGATGTTAATTATGAACTCAAAAATTTAGAAAAAAGAATTGTTAGAACCGATATTTTAAAAAATAAAAAACGTATAGATGGTAGAGGACTTTCAGATGTAAGACAGATAATGTGTGAAGTTGGAATTTTGCCAAGGACTCATGGCTCAGCATTATTTACTCGTGGAGAAACTCAAGCAATTGTAACTACTACGCTTGGAACCTCAGATGACGAACAAAGGATTGAAAGTTTGGATGGTCTACAAAGAGAGAGATTTATGTTACACTATAATTTTCCACCTTTCTCTGTTGGAGAAACAGGAAGAATTGGAACCGGAAGAAGAGAAATTGGTCATGGAAAACTTGCTTGGAGAGCTATAAAGTCATCTTTACCATCCAAAGAAAGTTTTCCTTATACATTTAGGATTGTATCAGAAATTACAGAGTCGAATGGTTCTTCATCAATGGCAACAGTTTGTGGAACCTCACTATCTTTAATGGATGCTGGGGTCCCAATAAAAGAACCAGTAGCTGGTATTGCAATGGGATTAATTAAAGAGGGTAATGATTTTAGTGTGTTATCTGATATTCTTGGAGATGAAGACCATTTGGGAGATATGGACTTTAAAGTTGCTGGTACTAAAGATGGAATCACTTCACTCCAAATGGATATTAAAATTACTGGAATTACATTTGAAATAATGGAGCAGGCTTTAAAACAGGCTAGAGAGGGAAGAATTCATATATTAGGCGAAATGAATAAAGCTATAGGCAAATCAAGATCTTCTGTCGGCAAACATACGCCAAAAATGGAAAAAATAACTGTAGATAAAAAAGATATAGCTACCGTAATTGGCAAAGGTGGAGCGACAATTAGAGAGATAGTTGATAAATCTGGTGCTAAGGTTGATGTGAACGATGAAGGAGTAGTTACAGTTGCTGCACCAGATGAAGAGTCTAGGAATATTGCTTTACAATATATTAAAGATTTAACAGCAAAAGCTGAAATTAATAAAATTTATAATGGTAAAGTTATTAAAATAATGGAATTTGGAGCTTTTGTTAATTTTCTTGGAAAACAAGATGGGTTAGTCCATATATCAGAACTTGCAAATAAAAGAGTTGCCAAAGTTACGGATGTTGTGAAAGAAGGAGATGAAGTTAAAGTAAAAGTTATTGGTTTTGATAGAGGAAAAGTTAAATTATCAATAAAAGCAGCTGTTTAATAATTTAAATATTATATAAATTTTTCCAGGCCAACTGATGTTTTGATCCATGAACTCTTCCATTACAGTTGCATGTTGAACATGGTAAAGAGTCTCTTCTTCCATTCAAAAGCATTTTTCTATACTTTTGAATTATATTACCATTCCATATCTCAAAAAAATCTTTTTGCATTAAGTTTCCAACAGGGTTTCTTCTTTGCCAATCATGTGGACACAAAAACATATCCCCATTCCAATCTATTTGGGTATGATAGGTTGGATAAAAACATTTTTTGTCTTTTAAATCTTCAACTTTTGCCTGATTTCCAGATTTTACAGTTCCAGCTCTATTAGTTATATATTCGGAAAATTCTTCACCCGTATTCCATCTATCTCTTAATATAACAAAGTCTCTTGGCACATCAGCTTCTTCAATTATTTTTTCAAATTTTCCTATTTGGTTAGGACCATCATACATACTTACAACTATTTTGGAAACTTTTGAGTAGTACAACTGCCTTAAATTTTTTTTGTTAAGTGGATCTCCATTAGTAACAATTTCTATTCCCCAAAATTCTCCTATTTTCTTTGAAATTTCAGCAACATCAGGGTGCAATAAAGGTTCACCATATCCACACATTGCAAATGCACCGTCAAAATTAATCTTTTTAAAATCATCAATCATTTTATCAATAAGTTTAAATTCCATTTTATTATAAGTGTTCGGCGCTATATTTTCATCTGATTTAGGACAAAAACTACAATCTCTGTTACAGACATCAATTAAACTTAGTTCAACCCAACTTGGCAAAGGAATATTTTGATAAAATTGAGGATCTCTATCAAGTATTGGTTTTTTTCTATTTATATTTTCTTCAATTGCCTCTCTAGGGTCAAACGGTGGATTATTATGTCCTATATTGTTCATATTTGCTTAAGATATATTTTTTGGATTTGGCATCCCTACTTTGTTATAGCCTGCATCAACATAATGAATTTCACCTGTAACTCCTCCACTAAGGTCGCTAATAAGATATAGGGCTGAGTTTCCAACGTCATGAATATCTACATTTCTTTTTAAAAAAGAATGATCTTCATTCCATTTGTATAAAAATTTAGCATCGCCAATAGCTGATGCTGCTAACGTTTTAATTGGTCCAGCGCTAATAGCATTTACTCTAATCCCCTTTTCTCCTAAATCTCTAGCTATGTATTTAACGCTAGCTTCAAGCGCTGACTTACAAACCCCCATTACATTATAATTCGGAATAGCTTTGTTAGACTCATAGGTAAGAGTTAACATGCTGCTTCCTTTATTCATTATTTTAGAGGCTTCTTTAGCTACCTCTGTAAACGAAAAGCATGAAATAAGCATACTTCTTAAAAAATTTTCTCTAGTAGTATTTAAATATTCTCCTGATAATTCTGATTTATCTGAAAATGCGATTGCATGAACAACAAAATCAATTTGTCCCCATTTAAGTTTAATGTCATTAAAAAGTTTTACAATTTCCTCTTTTTTCTCCACATCACAACTAAATGTAATATTTGAATTTAGCCTTTCAGCTAATGGAATAACTCTTTTTTTTAGCGCATCGCCAAGATAAGTGAAAGCTAAAGAAGCTCCAGCTTCAGATAATTTTTGTGAAATTCCCCAAGCAATGGATCTTTCATTTGCAACACCCATAATTAACCCTTTTTTACCCTTCATTAAACTCATAAGTTATACCTTCTCGAAGACCAAAGTAGCATTAGTACCACCAAAACCAAAACTATTAGACATTATAGAATTTAAAGGTACATTTTTTTCAACTTTTGTAACAATAGGATATTTTTTTGCGTCCTCATCCATTTCAGTTATATTTATAGATGCTGAGATAAAATTATTTTTCATCATAATTAAGCTATAAATTGCTTCATGAACGGAGGTAGCGCCTAAAGAATGACCAGAAAGAGATTTTGTAGAACTTATTTTTGGAATATAGTCCTTAAATACCTCTCCAACAGCTTTGAGTTCAGTAATATCACCAACAGGGGTAGAAGTTCCATGAGTGTTTAAGTAATCAATTTTATTTTTACTTGTACTTAGTGCCATTTTCATACATCTAATAGCACCTTCTCCTGATGGTGCAACCATATCATAACCATCTGAAGTTGCTCCATAACCAGTTAATTCAGCATAAATTTTCGCACCACGAGATTTTGCGTGTTCATATTCCTCTAAAACTAAAACACCTCCACCACCAGAAATAACAAAACCATCTCTTGTTTTATCATAAGGTCTTGAAGCTTTTTCAGGAGTATCATTATACTTTGACGAGAGAGCAGTCATTGCATCAAACATAGCTGTCATCGCAAAATGAACCTCATCACTTCCACCAGCAAAGATAATTTTTTGTTTTCCAAGCTGAATTAATTCCATTGCATTTCCTATGCAATGACCACTTGTTGCACAAGCTGAGCTTATGGTATAATTCACACCTTTAATCTTAAAAGGAACTGCCAAAGTTGCTGATGCTGTGCTTGACATTGTTCTTGGCACAATAAATGGTCCCATTCTTTTTGGACTTTTTTCTCTGGTTTTATCTGCAGCTAAAATCACATTTTCAATTGAAGGACCTCCCGATCCCATAATCATGCCCGTTGAATAGTTGCTTACGCTTTTTTCTTCTAATCCAGAATCTTTTACTGCTTCTGACATTGCAATATAATTATATGCAGAGCCCGGGCCCATAAATCTTATAAATTTCCTATCTACATGATTTTCAAGCTTTATATTCGGTTTTCCATGAACATGACTTTTTAAATTATATTCTTTATACTCTTCACTAAAAGAAATTCCAGATTTTGAATTTATTAAAGATTCAAATACTTCTTTTTGATTATTTCCTAAGCAAGAAACTATGCCCAAACCTGTAATTACAACTCTTTTCATTATTTAAACAATCCAACTTTAAGGTTTTCGGTAGAATAAATTTTCTTTCCATCTGCCAACAATATGCCGTTTGCTAGCCCCACTGTAGTACCTTCTTTTATTAGAATCCTTTTCATATCAATTATATATTCGGCTATTTTAACATTTTTTAACACTTCTCCAGTGAACTTTACAGTTCCAACTCCTAAAGCTCTTCCTTTTCCTGGATTACCAAGCCAACCAAGATAAAACCCTACAAGCTGCCACATTGCATCTAAACCTAAACATCCTGGCATTACAGGATCCTCTTTAAAGTGACAATCAAAAAACCAAAGATCATCTTTAATTTCAAGTTCTGCTTTAATTAAGCCTTTTTTAAAAGCACCTATATTATCCTTAATTTCAGTTATTCTATCAAACATCAGCATTGGAGGAAGGGGTAATTTTGCATTTCCTGGACCAAAAAGCTTACCATTTCCACAACTTATTAGATCTTGATAACTATACGATGTTTTTTTCTCCATAGTTTTTTAACCTTAATACTTTATTTGTGATAATTATAATATATAAATCCATTATAATTGTTATAAATTTGGCAAAAAATGAACAATAAAGAGAATTTTGTTAATAAACTAAGATCTTCAGGTCTTAGACCCACTAAGCAAAGGATTGAAATTTGTAAAGCTTTATACGATAGAGAAAAAACTTTCCATTTTACTATAATGGACCTTGCTAAGATTTTAAAAAGAAAATCAAGAGAAAAAATTTCCCTTGCAACAATCTATAATACTGTATTTGCTTTTAAAAAGAAAAATTATCTTAAAGAAATTTCTATAAATAAAAATAAGAGTTATTTTGACACAAATGTTTCCAGTCATCATCATTTTTTCAATGAAAGTTCGAATGAACTTATAGATTTAAAAAAAAGTGATGTGGGAAGAGTAAATATAAAGAGAAAAATACCTGGCAAAAAAATTAAATCTGTAGAAGTTCTGGTCAGAATAAGCGACTAAATATTTGAAAGATATTAAAAAAAATAAATCTACCGAGACATTTTTGCATCGTTGACACTACTTTAGAATCATTATAAAGTAGAAATATGGGAAGAATTTTAACTGAAGAACAATCTAAATGTCCATTTACTGGGGCCGGAACACCCCCTAAACATGCAACAGGCAAAGGCACTACCAACAGAGATTGGTGGCCAAATGGTTTAAATTTAAAAATTTTAAGTCAACATTCTTCACTTGTTGATCCAATGGATAAGAAATTTAATTATGCAAAAGAATTTAAAAAACTTAATTTTAAGACTTTAAAAAAAGATTTACATAAATTAATGACGAATTCTCAAAGTTGGTGGCCAGCAGACTATGGGCATTATGGTCCTTTATTTATTAGATTAGCGTGGCATGCAGCAGGCACATATAGAACAGGTGATGGCCGTGGAGGTGCTGGGACTGGTAATCAAAGATTTGCACCATTAAACAGTTGGCCAGACAATGTAAATTTAGATAAGGCTAGACTGTTACTTTGGCCAATAAAAAAGAAATATGGAAAAAGAATTTCTTGGGCAGACTTATTTATTTTAGTTGGAAATGTTGCACTTGAATCTATGGGCTTTAAAACTTTCGGTTTTGGGGCTGGAAGAGAAGACATTTGGGAACCAGAGGAAGATATTTATTGGGGTTCAGAAAAAGAATGGTTAGGTGTAAACCGTTATAGTGGCAAAAGAGATTTAGAGCAACCTTTAGGGGCTTCACACATGGGTCTAATATATGTTAATCCGCAAGGTCCAGACGCCAATCCTGATCCTCTTTTGGCAGCTCACGATATTAGAGAAACATTCGGCAGAATGGCCATGAATGATTATGAAACAGTTGCATTAGTTGCAGGTGGACATACTTTTGGCAAATCCCATGGAGCAGCACCAGAATCTCATAAAGGCCCGGAACCCGAAGGATCAAAAATTCAAGAACAATCAACAGGATGGAACAGCAACTACAGGAGCGGAATAGGAGTAGATACAATAAGTAGCGGAATAGAAGGAGCCTGGACAACAAATCCAATTAAATGGGACATGGGTTATTTTGATAATTTGTTTGGATATGATTGGGAACTCACCAAAAGTCCTGCAGGGGCACATCAGTGGAAGCCAAAAAGAAATGGTCATGATATTGAAATGACCCCGGATGCTCACGATAAAAATAAAAAAAACTTTCCTATGATGCAGACAACAGATTTATCATTAAAAATGGATCCAAAATATGGTCCAATTTCAAAACACTTTCACAATAATCCAGAGGAGTTTGCTGATGCGTTTGCAAGAGCTTGGTTTAAACTTACACATAGAGATATGGGGCCTAAAACTTGCTATTTAGGTCCAGATGTTCCAAAAGAGAACCTAATTTGGCAAGACCCAATTCCAAAACAAAAATATAGATTAAAAAATACAGATATTAAAAGTCTTAAAACAAAAATTTTGAAATCGGGACTGTCAGTGTCGGAATTAGTATTTGTAGCCTGGTCTTCGGCATCAACCTTCAGAGGTTCTGATAAAAGAGGTGGAGCAAATGGCGCTAGAATTAGATTAGAACCTCAAAAAAACTGGGAGTCTAATAATCCTAAAAAATTATCGAAAGTTATCAATAAGCTAGAAAAAATTAAAAAAGACTTTGACACTAAGAAAAAAAATGTATCTTTAGCAGATTTAATAGTTTTGTCTGGAAACGTCGGCATAGAAAAAGCTTCAAAGAAAGCAGGTTATAAAGTAAACGTTCCTTTTGTTTCAGGGCGTGGAGATGCTTCACAGGATCAAACCGATGTTTTTTCATTTGGATTGCTTGAACCAAAAGCTGATGGTTTTAGAAACTATGTTACAAAAAAAACTAATGGACATGGAATGAGTTCTATTTCTGCTGAAGAAATGCTTATTGATAAAGCTCAATTAATGAAACTTACAGGTCCAGAAATGACCGTATTAGTTGGGGGTATGAGAGTACTTAATACAAATTCTGATGGATCTAACCTGGGTGTATTTACAAAAAAAATTGAAACTTTAACAAATGACTTTTTTGTTAATCTTTTAGACATGAATATAACTTGGAAAGAAACTGATAAAAGTGAAAATATTTTTGAGGGAAGAGATCGTAAAACGAAAAAAATCAAGTGGAAAGGAACAAGAGCAGATCTTATTTTTGGTTCAAACTCACAATTGAGAGCTTTGGCCGAAGTTTATGCATGTGAAGACTCTATGCCTAAATTTATAAATGATTTCGTTTTTGCCTGGTCTAAGGTGATGAACTTGGATCGTTACGACGTAAGATAATCACCAGCTTCCTGATAATTTTCCATAGTTTATAAAAAAATATTCTAGCTCATTAAAATTAAACAAATATTTTAAAATTATCATTGAGAATAATTATCATTCAAAGTTATTTTGTTGTAATTAAAAATTTATTTTTGCAAACGATTATCATTAACACAGTTTTTAATTGAAAAAGAAAAAACAATTCTTATTTTAGAACCATGAAAACTGAAACTTATAATTGTAAAAAATGTGGTTTATCTATTTCATCAACTTGCTCAAAATGTGATAGAGTTGTTGATGTTAAAGTTCTTGATGATGGTTGCATTGTTCAGACAACGAAATGTTCTGACTGTGCAAATGTTCCGGTAATTAAGGATATTTGCGTAACTAGATAAACTGTTCTGATAAATTATACTATTCTAACGTACCTTGCCCCAGATACTCTCTGTTGTGACCCAACCTTCAAAATCTGAAGTCTTAACATTACACCATTTTTTTTTACACTTTTTATTTATTAATAACCTACCCTTTTGGATTTTTGCAATTGGTTTAGAAAATAAAGATGGTTTTTGAAATAATATTTTATCCTCAGATGCTATGAAAGACTTTGATTTTTTTAGTTGAGATACGTGTATCCATCCACTGTTTTTTTTTTGATCTGTTATTTTTCTAAAGTTTTCTTTTTTATCAATCACCTTGACTGGTAAGTTTTTCTTTCTATAAATATATTTTACTTCGTAGTCAAATCCTGGACCATATCTTACATTTACCTTGTTTTTTTTTAAGGATAGAAATGTATCATTTGAAGTAGCTAAAGAGGGATAAAAAATTAATATTAAAAATAAAAGGAAAAATTTTTTCATTTATTAAACTAGTCTTTATTTTTTTTAAATTTAACTTTTCTAAAGTTTAGATTTAACAAATCTATTATTAATAATTGATTTTTTAAGTTTTGGCCAATTTCTAATATCATTTTTAAAGCCTCATTTGCCTGGGTTGCACCTACAATTGAAGCGGTCGTTCCAATAACACCTTCAAATTCACAATTTAAAATATCATCTGAAACTTCATTTTTTTGATAAAAACTTTTTAGAGAAGCTGTTTTCTTGTCTTTGAAATTGAAGGTAAACACATGACCATCAAATTTACTTATAGCACCTGTAATCAATTTCTTTTTGAATTTTGAGCAATAATCATTGATAAGAAATTTTGTTTTAAAATTATCAGTTCCATCAATTATAATATTATAGTTTTGAAAAATATTTTTTATATTTTTTTTATTAAGCCTAACTTTATATGTTTTAATTTTTACATTAGGATTAATGTCTTTAAGTTTTTTGGCTGCAACACTGACTTTAAATTTTTTAATATCTCTTGAATTGAATAAGCTTTGTCTATGAATGTTTGAAAGATTTACAATATCATTATCAACCAAACCGATTGATCCTACGCCAGCTCTTGTCAAATTTTCTGCAGCAGGACAACCCAAGCCTCCAATTCCAACAACCAAAACTTTAGAAAATAAAATTTTTTTTTGCCCTAAGGCTCCAATATTTTTTAAAACTATTTGTCTAGAAAATCTGTCTATAAAATTTTTGCTTAAGATTTTTTTCATTTTCCTGTAGAACCAAATCCACCTTTTCCTCTAACAGTTGTTGGCAAATTATTAACTTCTTCAAAATCTATTTTATAAACTGGTACTAAAACCATTTGTGCTATTCTATCTTTGTTATTTATTATAAAGTCGTCTTTCCCGTGATTAAAAATAATTATTTTTATTTCCCCCCTGTAATCGCTATCAATAGTTCCTGGAGCATTAAGAACAGATATATTCTTTTTAGCTGCAAGGCCTGATCTTGGTCTGATTTGTATTTCATAATCTTCAGAAAAGGCTACAGATAATCCAGTTGGAACCAAACATGAAGTATTAGAGGGAATTTTTATTGGTTTTTGAATAAAAGCCATTAGGTCTAAGCCTGAGGCACCCTCTGTTTTGTATTTTGGTGTCTCGACTTCAGGGAAAAGTTTTTTAATTAATACTTTTACCATTTATTAATTTAGTTGTTCTAAAACTTTATCAACTATTTCGTCAGAAATATCTGTTTTTTTTTTAAATGATAGTCTTTCCTCTTTAATATCTTTATTTTTATAATAAATTGTTACTTCATTAAAATCTGAATCAAAACCTATAGATTCTTTGGAAATATCATTTGCAATTATCCAGTCACAGTTTTTATCTCTCAGTTTTTTTTTTAGAATTTATTTCTAAATTATTTGTTTCTGCAGAAAATCCAATAACAAGTTTTGGTCTTAAAGAGTTATGATTTGATACATAATTGATAATATCTATATTTTTTTCCAGATTAAGATTTAAATAGTCTTTCTTTTTAATTTTTTCTTCCTTTTTTTTTTGTACTTTAAAATCAGCAACAGCTGCTGAAAAAATAGCAACGTCCGTAGGTAAATTTTTTTGTGTTGCTTTAAACATTTGCTCTGCCGTTTCTACTTTGATTAAATTTATATCTTTTCCTATCTGTAAATTTGTTGGACCAGATATAAGCGTTGTTTCAAAACCTTTTTTTGATAATGAATTTGCTAATGCATAACCCTGTTTACCACTTGATTTATTAGAAATAAATCTTACAGGATCAATATATTCATATGTAGGTCCTGCTGTCACAAGTGCCTTAAATTTCTTTTTTTCCGATAAATTTTTAAAATATAATTCAATTCTTTTTTCAATTTCGCTTGTTTCGGACATCCTTCCTTCTCCAAACTCTCCACATGCCATATCTCCTATTTCAGGACCAATAAAATTAAATCTATAGTTTTTTAGTTTATTTATATTTTCTTTAGTTAATGGATGTTCCCACATTCTTACATTCATCGCTGGGACTAAAAAAACATCCTTATTTGAAGCTAAAATTACAGTTGAAGCTAAATCATTTGAAGATCCTGAGCCTAATTTTGAAATTGTATTGGCAGTCGTTGGAGCTACAACTATCAAGTCAGACCATCTAGATAAAGATATATGATCCATTTCAGCCTCATTTTCAAGACTAAACAAATCATCATAAACCTTTTCTTGTGAAAGAGATGTAACTGATAAGGGTGTAACAAATTGTTTTGCGCTCTCAGTTAAAATAGTTTTGACTTTTGCGCCCTTCTTTTTAAGTGATCTAATTAATTCTAAACTTTTGTATGCCGATACACCTCCACATATTATCAAAAGTATTTTTTTATCTAAAAAAATATTCATTTGTAAATTAAAATACTAATAGAGCTAAAATTACAAGCAATAATAAGCCAATTGCTGTTTGATTTCTAAAAGCTGTCATTTCTGATTTAGCCTCATTTAAAGCACTGAAAGAGTTTGAATTTTGTGGTATCTGGCCACTGGCTAAAAAACTTAAAGCTTGGTTTGCTTTATCCATAATCTCTGGAAATTCTGGAAGTCTTTTAATAACTTCTGTAGTGTTTTTTAAAGTATCATTTATAGTATTTATCGGATCTTTAGTTTCTTTGAGCCAATTTTCTAAAACTGGTTTTGAAGTTTCCCAAATATTTGTATTGGGATTAAGTTTTCTTGCAACACCCTCTACCACTACCATTGTTTTTTGAAGAAGTAATAGTTGTGGTTGAGTTTGCATATTAAATTTCTCAGTAACATCGAAAAGTTGTTTTAATAATTTTCCACCAGAAATATCCTTTACTGTTTGGCCAAAAATTGGCTCACCAATAGACCTTAAGGCTTGCGCTAATTCATCTACAGGTACACTTTTTGGAACTAATCCAGCAAGGAGGTGTACTTCAGCTACTTTTTTATAATCCCTTTGAACAAAACCGTATAAAATTTCAGCTAAAAATCTTTTATTTAATTTATCTAGCCTTCCCATAATCCCAAAATCTATTGGTACTATTGTGCCACTTCTGTCTATGAATATATTTCCTTGATGCATGTCTGCATGAAAAAAACCATCTCTGACCGCATGTCTTAAAAAATGTTGAATAATATCTGTAGCAATCTGGTTTGTATCAATATTTTGTTTCTGCAGAACTTCAGTCTCACGAATAGAATTTCCATCAATCCAATCAAGTGTCATTACATTCTCACTTGTAAAACTCCAGTATATTTTTGGAACTTTGAAACCATTGTCATTTTTGGTATTTTCGGCATATTCATTCGCAGCAGCAGCCTCAAACCTTAAATCCATTTCATGGTTAGTAATTTCTTTCAAAAGAAAAGTAACCTCAACTAATTTTAGTCTTTTCGTCTTTTTAATAAAAGACTCTATTAAAAAAGCAAAAAATAACAGAGCGTCTATTTCTTCATTAAAAATTTTTTTTATTTCAGGTCTTAAAATTTTGATGGCTACATCTTTAATTGTTCCATTATCATTTATTTGCGCTTTATGTACTTGAGCTATAGATGCAGCAGCGACCGGTTCACTAATATTAATAATAGAACCAAATAATTGATCTCCAAGATCTTTTTTAATAATTTCTTTTGCATCATGTAGTGGAAAGGGTGGAAGCTTATCTTGGAGAGTTTCAAGTTGCTTTGATAGATCCTCTCCTATTATATCTGGACGTGTAGCTAAAAATTGACCTAGTTTAATGAAAGTTGTGCCCATAGATTGTAATGAAGTTGAAAGTTTCTCATTTTCATCAATATTATATTTAACTTCAGTTTTTTTTGTAAAAGAAAAAGACAAGAAGTAAAATAAGATTTTTATTGTTTTAGGAACAGTGTGAAATTTAGAAAAAATATCAAGAATTTCAGATTGAGCTAGTTTTCTTCCAATTCTGAATAATATAAATAATCTTTTAATCATTTAATTTTCCATCCAGAATGAATAGCAACAATACCACCTGACAAATTTCTATATTTACACATTTCAAATTTATTTTTTTTCATTAGATTAATTAGTTGATCTTGATTTAAAAAATTCTCAATACTTTCAATAAGATACTCGTAAGGTTTATCATCACCAACTACAACTTTTCCAATTTTTGGTATGAGCTTTGAATAATTTTTGTAAAAAAAATTTAAATTTTGATTTTGTATTTTAGCAAATTCTAAACACAAAAATTTTCCACCTGGTTTTAAAACTCGATATGCTTCTGAAAGTACTTTATCTAAATTTTTTACATTACGTAGTCCAAAACTAATTGTGTAGTAATCAAAAAAATTGTCTTCTACATTTAAACTTTCAGCAGCACCTAAAATCCATTTAACATTTTTATAATTAACTAATTTTTTTTTTCCATTTTCAATCATCCCTCTGTTTGGGTCTATACAGAAAATTTCTTCGTCTTTACTTGTAGCATCTAAATAAAGTTTGCCAACATCACCAGTACCACAAGCAACATCTATTAATTTTTTACCTATGGATGGGTTAAGACATAAAATTAAATCTTTTTTCCAAATTCTGTGGATACCAAGTGACATAAAATCATTCATTAAATCATATTTATCAAATACTTTATTGAATACTTTATCAACTAGCCCTTTTTTATTTTGAAGATATTGTTGCATATAAAATAAATTTTTATGATTATTAATATAGTGTGAAATGCCAGAATTACCA
>MDSW01150176.1_pt1 | contig 43422 bp, 44 predicted proteins | sample 811171 | NCBI WGS metagenome assembly MDSW01 (sample SAMN05326641, study PRJNA326480) | marine metagenome | isolation source: seawater | place: Atlantic Ocean: North West | collected 2012
TCAAATGTACATGCAAAATTTTTGTCTTTGTTCTCTCTTAAAAATTTTTCTAAAGAAGCTAGCACCGGACCATAAAACTCTGTAACATTTTCAGGATATGACTCTCCAGATATAAGCATCTCTCCTTTTTCCCAATCACAAATAATCTTTGGAGATCTTTCAGCTGCTTCTATATTTATTTTTTCCAATTCATATCTCCTTTACTTTAAAATTGACTTAAGTAGAAAAAAAGAGGTTCCATCTTTTAAATCAATGAAGTCAAATTCAAACTCAGATGACTTTCTTGCTATTTCAATTAAGCCTACTCCAGCTCCTTTTGAACCTTCTTCAGTTTCAGATCTAAGTTTTTGTTTATAAAATGCCTTGAGATCATCTTCAGACATATTCTTTAAGTTGACTAATTTCTCTCTTAGGCTTTTCACTTTATCCTCTGATTTTATTATATTTCCACAGTTTAAAATATATGAGTTCTCTTTTTTAGAGATGGCCATAATACCATATCTAACGTCATCTTTTCCTTCATCTTCTATTTGATCATCTGAATACCTAACTACATTTTCATATTGTTCAACAAATACAGAAAATATATTTCTCATTACTTTTTTTGGTAAGTGATCTTGTTCTATTTGTTGCTTTAAAACTGAAGCTATAGAAGTTAATAAACCTTGGGACATGTATCCTGAATATGTCATAATTACTTCATTTCCTAGCATTAACCTGTGCATATCAAAAAGTGTTTTAGCGTCCATATTTTTCTCTTATTTTTTTGTTACTGATCTAATATAAGCTATAAGTTTTAAAATTTCATCTTCTTTTAATGTAGCACCGTAAGCTCCCATTTTAGTTCCTGCAATTCCATTAGTTATAATGTAAGCAAGTGCATAAGTACTACCATCACTGTGTTTAAATACTCCTTTATTTAATGCAGGTCCACCAGACCCTTTTCCTTTTGGTCCATGACAATGTAATGCAGCGCAACCTTTTAAAACATAATGCTTTTTCCCTTCCTTAATTGCTTCTGTATTATCTTCAAAAGGATTTTTTATATCTTCTATTATATTGTTTAGATCTTCATTGGCTGCTAACTTCAATAGTTTATATGTTCCTGCATACTTTGTTATTCTATCAAACCAAAAATCTTTACTACTAAATAAATTATTATTATCTATAGAGGCATTTATGATATTTATAAAAACAAAAACAAAAAAAGCTACAGTAGGAAGATAAATAGCAATACCACTTTTAATTTTAATGTTATTTCTAATATTTTTTTGCATTATACCCTTATTCCTATTAAAGTTATGTCATCTCTTCTTTTGAAATCTGACCTATAAGTTTCAAAATTTTCTATAAATTTATTTTTCTGACCTTCCATACTTAAATTTTTAACTTTTTCTAAAGTTTCAATTAATCTTTTATTTCCAAAAGAAATTCCTTTTCCTCCAATTTGATCACAAATACCGTCAGAAGCCAAATAAAGCAAATCATTTTTATTTACATTCAAAGCAAAATTACTAAATTCATAGTTTAAAGGAGTAGAAGAATAGCCTATACCTTTTTTATCTCCTTTAAGAACTTTATTTTCTTTGTTATTAATTAATATTAAAGGCATTCCAGCACTAGCATATCTAAAACTATTATTTTGCTTTGTAATTTCTAAAACTAAGGCATCTAAGCCGTCTTCTGATACCTCATAACCTTCAGTATTACTTAGGGCTTCCTTGAAAAAGACATTCATTTTGGTCAGTAACTCACTAGGTGAATTTAATTTATCTTTAGTTATATTTTTTAAAAAGCTTCCTAATATCATTGTAAGTAGTGCTCCTGGTACTCCATGACCAGCACAGTCAAAAACTGCCACATAAATCTTATTATCTTGTTCAAAAATAGTATAAAAATCTCCTCCTACTATATCTCTTTGATCATGATAAATAAAAAAATCATTACAATATTCTTTAATTAAAATTTTTTGTGGCAAAAAAGCATTTTGAATTTTACTGGCATAGTTTATAGAAGAAGTTAATAAATCATTAACCTCTTTAAGCTTTTTAGTTCTTTCGTTTACCGTTATTTCTAGTTGTTTAGCATAATTATCAGCTTTCTCTTTAAAACTTGCCACTGCACTAGCCATAATGCCTATTTCACCAGATCTATTAATCTCTGGAACCTTACTAGTTTTTTCGCCCTTTGAAAGTTTTTGCATAACACTGGTTATATTTTCTAAGGGTCTAGCAATTGTATATGTTACAATCATAAAAGAAAATGTAGCTAAAAGAAGTGTTACTATAAGAGTTATACTCGCTATAATTTGATTATTCAAACTTTTTTGATATAGATTGGTTGATAATTGACTAATAGTATTGCTTAATAAGATGATTAATTGCTCATTATTTGTCTTATTTTCCTTTATTATATCCAAATACTTTTTTATATCTAGGCTGTATTTTTCCCAAGCAACCCCCTCTTCTATAAGTTTATTTTTTATATTATTAAAATTATTATCAAAGTAACTTATTTTTTTGAAGTTTTTGTAAAAAGCACTTTCTTCATTTTTTCTCTTATTTGTTATTTCAATTGATCTTGCTAATTTTTTTTCTAAAGTAAGCTTAGTTTCTTTTTCTATATTTTGATATGAAGATAAGACTTTATACTCTTTGATAGAAATTGGTGTGTCTATAGATATTACTCCAGCTAGTATAGCTTGTTCCCTATATATATATTCGTTATATCTAAGTAATAAGTTTTTAAAGCTCTGTAAATCTTCTATACTTCTAACTAATCTATTAGGTCTAAAGTTTAACTTTTCTGACATTATAATTAGTTGCATGCAAATTAAATCTGATTTTTCCAACCACATCGATAATAGTTTTTCAGCTGGATTATCTTTATTACTATTTCCTCTAGCTGCAGTTGTGGTTCCTCTAAGAGTGATTACTCTTCCCAGAATAGCTGAAATTTGTCCTTTAACTTCTTGATATTGTTTCCATACTAAGATTAAGTTTTTTAGTTCATTGTTATCAATATTTTCTTGACTATAATTCTCAAGTTCACTTAGAAGTTCCTTATAAGCTGATAACGCAATATCATTATTTTTTTTTATCTCTTTTCTATCCTTTGAAGGGATGTTAATTGACTTAGAGGAAATGCTTAAAAAATATTGAATATTAATTTTTTCCAAACTTAATAAATTATAAAGCTTGTTTATCTTTTCTTGCAAAATAGAATTATTTATTGCTAATTTTGAGTATTTTCTAGTGGACTCTACTTCTAGCCAAAAATTAATAGATAGAACCAATAAGGCTACAGTCATTATAAAAGTAATAAAAAAAAGGCTCAACCTAACAGTATAAAACTTTCTATATAGGTGTTTAAAATTCATAAAGAACCCTGATTGTAGCTGGCATTTTTTTTATTTCTGATTTAGCAATTATCGATATTGCTCCTAAGTTATTTGACATTTCGTTAACCAATTGTCGTATATTTGAAATACTTTTTGGTTCATAAATGCCATTTTTTTCTTTTTTTTTCCAATAATTTTGTACTTCTTCATCTTGCATTTTTAAAACTTTTTTATAAAACTCCTTTTCTGCTAAATTATTTGATCCTCTGGATATAAAAGTTGCCTTAAGTTTCCCTGGCCACTCCTTGCTATTTCCTTTATAAATCAAACTTATTTTTCTAAACCCTTTATCAATTTTATTTTTATAAGGATTTTCTGAATTTACTATAATAAAGTAAACTTCTTCACCCTTTAAATTATCCGGAAAAATTGATAAAGGATAAAAAATTAAAACTGAGATGAGTATTACTTTTAAATAACTCCTTATCTCTAAGTTTAGCATTATCTTACTTTGGAACTTTAAACGAAACTATCATTGCTCCTTCATTTATATCTGCAAATCTAGGGTCAATGTTAGGCATAAACATACCTGGAACAGCGCCACAACACCCAGTAGGAAATAATATAAACTGCTCTCCTTTTGCTTCATAAGATATTACCCCTGCTCTATTTCCAGATCCAGTATTAAAACTCCACAATTTGGATCCATCTTGTACATCGAGAGCGTGTACAGCTCCAAAACTAGTGCCATAGAAAAGTAATCCTCCAGCAGTAGTTAAAACTGCTCCAAAATTAGGTGCGTCAAATTCCTGTTGCCAAGCTATCTTTCCATTTGCTGGATCAACTGCCACTAGTCTTGGTGCTGGGTTATCTTCATGAACTACAGCCGTTACCATAGCGTTCCATCCTAAATTACCTTGGATTCTTTCAACTCCCTCTACTACTTCTACAATATTGCAGTAATCTTGTGCCATTGTATACCACAATTGAGTTTTTGGGTTATAAGAACCTACACCCCAACCTCTAACTCCACCTATCCAAGGACAAATTGTTCTTTCTTCGCCTGGAACACCAAAGTATCTGTCTGTAATTTCTCCAGTTTTAAGGTTTACATTTCCCCAATTTGCAGTTTGCGATAATTTCCAAATATTATTAAGTTTTCCGCTTTCTCTTTCATAAACATAGACATATCCATTTTTGTTTAAGTTACTCATAAGTTTTTTTCCGTCTCTTTCAAGAAATAAAAACTCTCCAGAAGCATCTAAATCCCAAACATCATGAGGAACTTGTTGATGATACCATTTTAATTCTCCATTATTTGGATTTAAAGCCACTATACTGCTAGAATAAAGATTATCACCTGGTCTATCATCTCCATCATCCCAGTCAGGTGCTGGATTTCCAATTGGGTAATAAACTAAATTTAATTCTGGATCATAAGTTCCTGGCATCCAAGGAAAACCTCCTCCAGTTTCTCTATGCTCAGGCAACCAACTATCCGGATGATCCCTTAAGGTTTCAAATTCCCATAATATTTCTCCTGAATCAGCACTAATACCATAAACGCCTCCTTTTGCAAAAAGTTCTCCTCCTGCTGGACCATACACAATTACGTCACCAGCTATTACTGGTGGAGAATTAAAAAGACAGTTACAGTTATCTGTATCAAGAACCTTTGTTTTCCAAATTACTTCTCCACTCTTTCTGTCCAATGCCACAGCTTGTCCATCAAGTGTTCCAAAAAATACATATTTATTACCAACAGCTAAACCTCTTGAGTATGGAGCAAATAATAAAGAATTCTCATCCATTCCACCTTGAGCTTTTCTTTTTTTTAATTCAGTAAACTCATGAGAATATTTCCAAATTTGATCTCCTGTATATCCATCAACTGCAAAGACTACATTAAAAGATGCTATATAATAAATTATACCATCTACTGCTATGGGGGTACCTTGAAGTCCCATAGTTACTTTGCCAGGTTGGTGCATCCAAGCAGGAGCTAATTTATTTACATTACTCTTGTTGATACTGTCGAGTGAAGAAAAACTATATCCTAAATATGATCCGTGAAATACTGGCCAGTCTCCTTTACCAAGACCATCATTAGCAACTCCTGGCATTGGTTGCCTTTTATTGAAATTGTCTAGGTCATTAGCATTAACCAAGACAGCATAAACTGAAAAAAATAAAATTAATAAAATTTTTACCATTATAATCTCCCTAACTAATTGATAATACCTGAATCTAAGATAGCACTAATTTATTAAATTTAAAGACAATCTTGTTCATTTATAAAAAATAATTTAATTATTCAAATATTGTTCTATACTTTATTAATGAATGTTACTAGACAACATGTAAGACACAAGTTACCAGTTCAAGTCTTCTATAATAAACAGCACTTGAAACTTATTGATTTTAGTTTAGGAGGTGCAGGAGCAGAAATAGGAAAAATTGATCCTCCTGAAGCAACTAGCACAATAAAATTGATTTTAATCTTTCCTTACTCAGGAGAAAATGTAGGTTGGGAAATATCTGCAAAAGTAGTAAGAGTAGACAAAAATAAAAATTTTATCGCCTTTGAGTTTGTTCAAGATGAAAATTTTAAAAAATTCTCCCTGGCTTTCTATGATGAAATGAGAAACAAAGGGATGATATAATAAATGAATGTCTCTGATATAAGGAAATCTCTATTGAATTCAGAAATAGCGTTATTTGAAGTAAATAAAAATAAGCTTATAAAATGGAAAAACAATTCTTTCAAAGACTTATTTAACTTTCTAGAAAGTGTTAACAGTAATAAAATTTTAAATTTTAAAAAGTCTTCTAAAGGCAGTTTTTTATCCTTATCTTTAAATCGAAGAAAAATTTTTTATAAAACAGAACTTTTAATTAAAATAGGTAATCATAGTTTATACAAAATTAATGATTATCAGGTTAAAAAAATAAAAGTTTTAAAAGATGGAATGAACTGTATTAAAAGCGGTAAGATAAAGTTTGCTATGCAAAAACAATATAAATTAGAAAAACTTACAGTTTCAGGCTATGAGTTTTTGGCTAGGATGTATTTAAAAAACGAATCTTTGGTATCTAATGAAAATTTTATGCCACTGATAGATAGTAATTACCAATTAAAAATATTACTACCTAAAGTGCTAAGTCAAATTGCCTTTATAAAAAATAAAATAGGGAAGAAAATAAGCTGGATAAACGTATCAGCCGAACTTTTAGAAACTAAGTCATTCTATAAAGACTTTACTAAGATTGTAAATAATTTTGGTTTAGAAAAAAAATTAATTGGTATTGAGATAACTGAAAGCCATAAGATAATATCAAATAATAAAATAATTAATTCTCTAGTAAAATTAAAAAGCGATAAATTTTCAATTGCAATGGATGACTTTGGCTCTGGATATGCCAATATAAGAAGATTATCTATTTTACCTGTAGACATAGTTAAGCTTGATAAGTCATTTGTCTTTGATATTAATAATAAAAATACAAAGTCCCTTATTAAAGGTATTGTAGATATAGGCAATACAATCGGGTTTTCAGTTCTTGCTGAAGGCATAGAAACAAAAAAAGATTTACTATCGGTAAGAAATCTTGGTGTTAAGTATGGTCAAGGATGGTATATAGGAAGGCCAGAAATATTGTCTAACTAAATCAATATGACATTTCTTTTATTAATTTAGTAATATTTTTATTCCATTTTTTTTCAAAATCTTCTAATAGTTTTTCTGCAGGAGTTTTTTTACTCTTTATAATTTCTTTTAGAACATTTAAGTATTGTGTTTCATCATTACCTTTTAAATCCAATAATTCTCTTTTTTTTAGTCCGATGATTGAAAGATTTATAAATTCTTCTGCAAGCTCTTTTACTTCATAATTATTTATGGATGCATTCAATCCTTTTTTAGCTACATTTAAGGATAATCTCTCAACATCTTCGTAATTCCATTTTTTACAAATTTGTAGTGCTTTATTTAAGACTTCATTATCATATAAAATACCTACCCAAAAAGCAGGTAGCGCACAAGTTCTTCTCCAGTTTCCTGCATCTGCACCTCTTACCTCAATAAATTTTTTCAATCTCACTTCAGTAAAAATAGTAGAGAGATGATCTTCCCAGTCTATAATAGTAGGTTTTTCGCCTGGTATTTGACTTAGATTACCATTCATAAAATCAACAAATGATGCTCCTGAACAGTCTATATAATTATTGTTTCTTCTAATAAAGTACATAGGAACTGATAAAGCATAATTCACATATTTTTTAAAACCAAAATTTTCATCAAAAGCTACTTTTAAAGTTCCACATCTATCAGCATCAGTGTGCATCCATATATACCTTCTTTTGCTTAAAAAACCATTAGGTCTTCCTTCGCTTAAAGGGGAGTTAGCAAATAATGCTGTTAAAATTGGTTGTATTTTTACAGCCAAAACAGTTTTTTTTACCATGTCATCTTCATCAGAAAAATCTAAATTAGCTTGAACAGTACAGGTGCTGAGCATCATATCCAAACCGTTAGTACCTTTTTTAGGCATATATTTTTTCATTATATTATATCTTGCTTTGGGCATCCAAGAAATTGTTTCAGTTTTTTCTGAAGGTCTCAAACCAAGACCTAAGAGAGTTATATTTAATTTATTACCTACTTTTTTTACAAGATTTAGATGTTCATTAGTTTCTTTGCAAGCACTATGTATATCTTTGAGCGGAGCACCTGATAATTCTATTTGGCCTCCTGGTTCTAAAGTTATAGATTGATTGTCTTTTTTTAAAGAAACTATATTTCCTTCTTCCTTGATTTCACTCCAACCAAATTTCGATAATTCTGTTAAAAAAACTTTTATACCAATTTTACTATTATAATCTAATGCCATAAAAACATCTTCTTTTTTGTTGTACTTATAGGCAAATTTTTCGTGTTCTGTTCCTACCTTCCAATCTTCTTTCTTTTTACATCCTGTTATAAACCACTCCTCTAACTGTTTTTTCGTGGAAATAATGAACTGATCTTTCATATGATAACTATTTTTTTTGAAAACCATTAAAAATTGAAAGGGCCATTATTGCTGCGGTTTCAGCCTTAATTAATCGATTAAATAGTTTAACAGGGACAACATGCTTGTAGCTTTTTATTGTCTTTTCTTCTAGTGAAGAGAAACCGCCTTCTGGACCTATTAATAAAGAGATATTTTTTTTTTTATTATTAGATAAGTAACAATGCAAAAATTGATCCTTTCTTGTTTCATTGCAAAAAATCAGCGTATCAGAATTTTTCATGGTTTTCTCTAAAATTCTTTCTAAAGTATTAACTTTTTCTAATACAGGGATTGTTAACCTTTCAGATACTTTACAAGCTTCCTTGATATGTGCTAAGGCTTTTTTTTCATTAAAGTGTTTATTATTACTGCGTTCAGATATAATAGGATAAAATTTATTTACACCTAGCTCAGTTGCCTTTTCAATCATCCATCTTAAACTAGTATTTTTTATTAAAGAGAAGCACAAAGATGGACCGTCCTCATTTTTTTGATCTTTAATTTTCTTAATACACTTTAAAGTTGTAGTCTTATGATCGTCTATTTTTGCTTCCCACTCTCCGTTAAATCCATTAAATAATTTTACTTTGTCATCTTTTATTAGTCTTAAGACTATTTTTAAATAGTGTTGATCTGCTTTTTCTAATTTTAATTTTAGATCTTTTTTTAACTCTTTATTGAAAAACAGTCTTGGTATATTCTTTCTATTCATAAATATGTCTATAATAAAAAAATTTTTTTTAACTTCTAGATACGACAAACCTCATGGTATATTGTTGCTCTTTTTTCCTTGCATATGGGGCATAAGCTTTAATAATCATAATATAACAGAACTTTTTTTTCTTTGTATAATTTTTTTGATTGGCGCCTCTGGAATGCGAGCTCTTGGTTGCATCTGGAATGATTATAATGATAAAAAATTTGATATTAAAGTTTCCAGGACTAAGAATAGATTAATTGCGAGCAATAAGGTTTCTAAAAATGAAATTTTATTATTTAGTATATTTAATTCCTTTATAGGCTCTATCCCTTTATATTTTTTACCATTAAATTCCATCCTAATATCTTTTTGTGTGTTACCACTAATATTTACTTATCCATTCATGAAACGAGTTACATGGTGGCCCCAACTTTGGTTAGGAATTAATTTTAACTGGGGTGTTTTGGTTGGGTACTCTATTTTGGGACAGTCTGTGATTAATATTCAAATTATTATTTTCTATATTGGAGCCATATTATTTACATTAGGTTACGATACAGTTTATGGGTTTCAAGACATTAAAGACGATAAGTTAATTGGATTAAAATCAACTTCCATAAAATTTGAAAAAAAACCCAAATTGTTTCTTTTTTTTACTTATCTCGCTTGTTTTTTTTTATGGCTTATATCCTTAATATTATTCGAAAAAAATATATATATTTTGCTTTTATTTTTAGTGTCATGCTTGCTTCTTCTGATAAAAGTCACTCACACTAATTATAGTTCTGCTAATTCATGTTATCAAACTTTCAAATATAATAGTTATTTTGCTTTTTTAATAACAATAATATTTTTAATATTTTAATGAGTAAAAGCTTACCTTTGTCTTTAATAGTTCCAACTTTCAATGAAGAAAGAAATATTCCAAATCTTATAAAAAATATAAAACTATTAAATGCGAAAGAGCTAATTGTAGTGGATGGAAATTCAACTGATAAAACTAGACATCTTCTTAAAGAAAGCAAAGTATTTAAAACTAGAAAATCTAGAGGCCATCAATTACATTTAGGAGCGTTGAAAAGCAATCAAGATTGGTTCTTTTTTATGCATGCCGACACTTTACTTAACCCCGAAAATATAGCTGAAATAAGAATCTTTTTAAAAAATAAAAACAAAGATAAAGTTGCATATTTTAGACTAAGATTTGATAAAAAAAGTATTTTTTCGCATATAATATCAGGCTGGGCAAATTTGAGGACTAAATTATTTAAATTACCATTTGGTGACCAATGCTTTTTAATTAGCAAAAGCCATTACAATAGGATCGGAGGATACTCGGAAATTCCTATTATGGAGGATATAGATATGATATTAAAAATTTCAAAAAAAAATAAATATTTTTTCAAAAGTTATGTAACTACTTCATTTAAAAGATATAGTTCTAATGGGGCATTAAAACAATCTCTTAAAAATATTTATAGTCAAATTAGGTTTTTAATTAATGCAAAATAAAATATATGTTATGAGCAAAGCTCCATTAGTTGGCATTTCTAAGACTAGATTATCAAAAGAGATAGGTGTTATTTCAAGCAAAAGGTTTTCATTAAATAATTTTGAGAATATAAGAAAACTATTTATAAATAAAAAAGAATACTCAATAAATTGGTATGTAATACCAAATCTTAAATTTAGGAGTTATTCGTTTTCTTTTTTTAAAAACTTTTTTTTGCAAAAGGGTTCTTGTTTGGGGAAAAAAATTTGGTATTTAGTAAATAAAAATAATTTTCCTTTTATTATTATTGGTAGTGATATTCCTAAGATCAATATAAGCGCCGTACTTTATGCATTCAAAAAACTTAAAACAAATGATGTAGTTTTAGGTCCTACTTTTGATGGGGGTTTTTGGTTAATAGGTTTTTCGAAAAAAAAAAAAATATTATATCCTTTTAGCAAAATTAGATGGAGCACAAACCATACTTTAAAAGATCTTATAAAAAGCTTAGAAAGTAATAAGATCACTTATGATTTTACTACAAAATTAAGAGATATTGACAATAAGAACGATTATTGTAAAAATAGTAAAGATTAGTTAAAACTAATGAGACGTATATTAATAACCTTTTAAGGGAGAAAATTTATGAATGGACAATTAGATCCGTCAGATTATACGGGAATGAGTTTTTGGATCATTTCTGCTGCAATGGTAGCTGCTACCTTTTTCTTTTGGGTAGAAAGAGATAGAGCTGTTGGTAAGTGGAAAACATCCTTAACAGTTGCCGCAATGGTAACTGGTATAGCTGCTATACACTATTTTTACATGAGAGGTGTATGGGTAAGTACTGGAGAGTCACCGCTAGTTTTCAGATATGTTGATTGGCTATTAACAGTACCTCTTCAAATAGTAGAGTTCTACTTGATTTTAGCTGCAATAGCGGTAGTACAATCATCTCTATTTTGGAGATTGTTGATTGCCTCAGTTATAATGCTAGTAGCTGGATACCTAGGTGAAGTTGGCTCAGTTAATGTATGGGCTGGTTTTGTAGTAGGTATGCTTGGATGGTTATACATTATATATGAGATATTTGCTGGAGAGGCTAGTCAAATTAATGCCAGTAAAGGAACAGCGGCCAGTCAGAGAGCATTTAATGCACTCAGACTTATAGTAACAATAGGTTGGGCAATCTATCCTATTGGTTATGTAGTTGGATACACTGGTGGAGGAAGTGCTGAAGGCCTTAATATTATCTATAACTTAGCAGATTTTATAAATAAAATTGCTTTTGGTGTAGTAATATGGGCAGCGGCTACCTCAGAATCAGCAAAGTCTAAGTAATATAATAAGTACTGAAAACATGTCCTACTTGCTAGGTAGGGCATGTTTTTTTTGTTTTCAATGAAAAAAGCAATAGTAATAGGAGCTGGATTTGGAGGGATTGCTTCAGCTATAAGACTTAAAAAAAAAGGGTATAATGTTGAAATTATAGATAGATGTAATAACTTGGGAGGTAGAGCACAAACTTTAAACTTGAATGGCTTTAAACATGACACAGGTCCTACCTTAATAACTGCTCCATTTCTACTTGAGGAATTATTTCAACTATTTAATAAAAATATTAATTCTTACGTTAAACTTGTGCCAGTAAACCCCTGGTATAGATTCATATTTGAAGATAAATCTATATTTGATTATGAGAATTCTTTAGATGCTACTATAGAAAACATAAGAAGAATAAATAAAAAAGATGCATTAAATTATCCCTATATGCTTGAAGCCTCTAAAAAAATTTATGATGTTGCTTTCAGTAAGTTAGCAGACAAACCTTTTCATAGTTTCTTATTCATGTTGAAACAATTGCCTTCCTTAGTAAAGTTTAATTCGCATATATCTGTATATAATTTTGTTAGTAAATATATGGAAAGTGACAAGATGAGACGAGCCTTTTCTATTCCTCCTTTACTAGTAGGAGGTAATCCTTTTACTACTACCTGTATATATTCATTAATTCATTATTTAGAAAGAGCACATGGAGTATACTTTGCAATAGGGGGGACAGGGAAAATAATATCAGCATTAGGTAAGCTGCTTTCAGAAATAGGAGTAAAAATAACTCTTAATAGTACAGTAGAAAAAATAAATGTTAAAAATTCTAAAATTATTGACTTACAAGATAGTAATGGGAACATAAAAAAAGCTGACCTTTATGTTTCAAATATTGACCCATTACATTTATACAACTGCTTAATTAGTAACAGTTATAATACTTCTACTTTTTTGAAAAAGAAATTAGCGAGAACATCAATGGGTCTTTTTGTACTTTTTTTTGGTACAAAAAAAAAATATGATAATGTAAAACATCATACAATAATATTTGGCAAAGAATATAGAGAACTATTGCATAAAATATTTCATGGTAAAAGTCTTCCCGCCGACATTTCTATTTACCTTCATAGGCCTACAGCAACTGATAGCACATTTGCTCCTCAGAATTGTGATAGCTTTTATGCCTTAGTCCCTGTTCCAAATTTAAATGCTAATATAAACTGGAATAGCGAAAAAGAAATATTTAAAAATCATATTATTAAAGTACTTAGTAAAACTATTTTGAAGGATTTGAAAAATAATATAGTTGAAACCTATACAATGTCTCCATTAGATTTCAAAAAAAAATATTTATCCTACAGAGGTAGTGGTTTTTCAATTGCTCCTTACTTTACCCAGTCTGCCTGGTTTAGATTTCACAATAAATCAGAGGCTATTAATAACTTATTTTTAGTCGGCGCTGGAACACATCCTGGAGCTGGGATACCTGGGGTTCTATCCTCTGCTAAAGTTTTGGAAAGAATGATTTAAATTGAAAAAAAAAATTGATTTATCAATAAAAAAAAATTCGAAATCTTTTTATTTTGCTGGTTTATTTTTACCTAGTGAAATTTTTAATAATTGTTCTGTTCTATATAGCTTTTGTCGTATGGTAGATGATATATCAGATAAAAAGATTAAAAACAAAAAAGAAAAGCTTAAAAAAATTATAAACAGTATAAATAAAAATATAAATTTTAATAATATTAATAGTAAGAATATTTATAATCTAATAAAAAAAGATTTAATTCAAACTGATTGTTTATTAGAATTACTAAAAGGTATGCTAATAGATACAAAGAAAGTGCATTTTATAAATATAAGTAATCTAATTAACTATTCTTATTTAGTTGCAGGTACTGTGGGGATTATGATGGCTAAAATTTTAGGCAATAAAAATATCTACGCCTTTAGGTATGCTGTAGATCTTGGCATAGCAATGCAATTAACTAATATTATGAGAGATATTTTAGAAGATGCGAGAATGGGTAGAGTATACTTACCAAAAAGTTGGATTAAAGTTAAAGCTAAAGATATTCTTAATCAGAACACGAAAACTAGAATTAAGCTTATTAGAGCTACTGATAAGCTTTTTATTTTATCTAATAAATATTATGAGAGTGCCTTTAAAGGTTTAGCTTTTTTGCCATTAAAATCAAGGTTTACTATTTTATTAGCCCTTCTAGTATACAAGAGAATAGGAGAAAATATAATAAATAAAAATTATACTAACTTATATAAAAGAGAGATAGTAAGTTTAATAGAAAAACTTTTTTGCTTAGCTAAAGCTATTTTCATTTTACTGTTTAATTTAAAACTTCATTTTAAAAAATATAATCATGATCACTCACTTCATTTAACTTTAAGTAACAATAGTTATTTAAAAAAGAAATTATATGAATGAAATTGTTATAGATTACCTAATATTAGGAGGGGGATGTTCTGGCCTTTCATTGATAGATAAGATTATAGATAAAAATATAAATCATTTATCATTTATTATATTAGAAAAAAAAGAAAAGTACTTGGATGATAAGAGTTGGTGTTTTTGGGATAAAAATGAGAGTATTTTCGATGAATTATCAGAAAAAAAATGGAAAAAATTTGTATTTTCTTTAGATAATAAAACAAATATACTAGAGTCATGCTCATATAATTATTATTATATAAGAAGCATAAACTTCTATGAAAAAATAATTAAAAAAATAAATAATTCTCTAAATATAGACTTAAGACTAAATGAAGATATTTTAAGTGTAAAAAAACTAGAAAGTTATTACAGAGTTACTACAAATAAAAGAATTTATACTGCAAAAAATATTTTAGATACTAGGCCTAATTTAAATCATTTTAATAAATACCCTTTACTCTTTCAATCCTTTATAGGATTTGAAATCATCTCTGATCATCAAATTCCTATTAAAAAAAACTGTGCGTATTTGATGAGGAATATGAATGTGGAAAATGAAAAATTTTATTTTGAATACATTTTGCCATTAAAAAATAATAAATTTTTGTTTGAACTGACCGCATTTTCAAAAGTTAAATTACCTTATGAATATTTAGAAAAGAAAATTAAAAAATATTTACAAGATTATAAAATTAAAAACTATGATATTATAAGAAAAGAATATGGAGTACTTCCAATGGGTTTTGTTAATTTAAGAAAAATATTTAAAGGTAGTAATTATTTTTATACAGGTACTTCAGCAGGTGCTATAAGACCTTCATCTGGCTATGCTTTTTTAAGAATACAAAATTGGGCAGAAGCTTGTTCACTTCAATTAAAAAAAAACGGTACACTTATAACCTTTCCAAAAGATACTTTTTTTTTAAAGACTCTAGATAAAATATTTTTAAAAATAATCTATAGTAATATTTATATATGCCCCAAAGTTTTTTATTTATTAACTAAGCGAGTATCTGTGCATGCTTTTATAAAATTTATGAATGGCAATGCTAGTTTTATAGACTATATAAAAATAATTCTTGCCATGCCAAAAAGAATATTTATTAGATGTTTATTAAAAATATAAATAAAAAAGTAATTTTTAGATATGGATTAAAAAAGGAATCAATTTCTTTTTTTTTGTTCAGCTCATTAACAGTAATTTTTGCTCTTCTGTATAAAAATTCTATTAATGATAATATAATATCTGTATTATTAATATTTTTTGTAATTATTTTTGGCCTACCACATGGAGCACTTGATACATTAGTAGCTAAACATTATAAGGTTTACAGTAATAGAAAACAATTTTTTATATTTTACTTTTTATATATAGTATGTGCTTGTACTGTATTTATAGGGTGGAATTACTTTTCTATATTTTCATTATATACTTTTTTATTAATATCAGGAATACATTTCTCTGCAGATTGGAAAAATACAGGTTTAAATAAAGCAGAAGAATTTACTTTAGGTTTCAGTTTATTAAATTTTCCAATTATTTTTCATCAGAAAGAAGTAATAATTATTTACGAATTTATAACAAATAAAGAAAGCTTTTACGGGCTAGTAGAATTGCAATTAATCGTGGCATATATTAATTTATTATTAATGATAATATTATTATTAAGAAGATTCGTTGATAAAAATATTTTAATACAGGTTCTTTCTATTTTTATCTTTTCATATGTCTTAACTCCAATTTTATTTTTTATTACTTACTTTTGTTTTTTTCATAGTATTAAAAACTATAATGAATCGCTGAATTTACTAAAAAAACACCAGAAAAGTAAAGTTAGATCTGTAATTTTTTTTAATACTATAATAACTTGTCTGATTGGTATATTTATATTTATGTTTTTTTTTAAAGAGTTTAGTTTTAAGAATATTAATACTATTATCTTTGTAGGTTTAGCAGCATTAACAGTTCCTCATATGTTATTAAGAATTATTATAAAATATAAAGCATAAAAATTACTTTTCGAGCAATCTTGGCATTAACTCTATTAAATTACATGGTTTATTTCTACTATCCAATTGCATTTTAATTATATTTTCCCAAGCATCTTTACAAGCTCCTGGGGATCCAGGTAATGAAAAAATAAAGGTTTTTTTTGCTAAGCAAGCTATAGCCCTTGACTGTATTGAAGAAGAACCTATTTTTTTATAACTTATGTATCTAAATATTTCTCCAAATCCTGGAATGTATTTATCTTTAATTTTATCAACTGCTTCAGGTGTAACATCCCTTCCCGTTATACCTGTTCCTCCTGTAGTTATTATTGCATCTACTTCATTATCATTCACCCATTCTTTTAAAAAATTTAGAATTTGATTAACATTATCCTTTACTATCTCTCTAAAAATACACCTGTGCCCTGCATCTGTTATGCTTTTTTCGAGATAATTCCCTGACTTATCATTCTCCATAATTCTTGTATCGGATACAGTTAACACTGCAATATTTACTTTTACAAAAGGTATTTTATCTTCTATATTTTGCATCTTGTATATAATTATAATCTAATTGTTGGTAAACTGGCCATTTTTTATTAGACATTAATTTTCTTGAAGGCTTTTCTTGTCGAAGCTTATCTCTATAAACCCATAAATCTGTCATTATATATTTTACAAACCATCTAGTTTCTTTTATTGGTATACTCTCCAAAAATACTATTGGTTCTACATTATTAATATTCTTCTTCCACTTTTTAAGTCTACTTAAACCGGCATTATAGGCTATTAATGTGTCTAGGATAGAATTATTTGTGTTAGGGTTTGAAAACAATGTTTTTAAATACTTTTGGCCTAGTTGCAAATTTAATTGCATAGAATATAACTTATATGCATTTCCATATCTTAGCCTGTAATCATTTTTTAACTTACTTGCAGTCCTAGGCATAAGTTGCATTAAACCTCTTGCTCCTTTTGAGCTTTTTGCCTTAAAATTAAAAGCAGACTCTCTTCTTATCAATGCAAACAAGAAAGCTTTGTCTAATAAATAGCCATCTTTTATATGCCATTGAGGAGTAGGATATAATCCTCTCATGTAAAAAGCTGAGCTAGTATTTGGGATCTTAGAACTAAGTCTTATTAAAACAGCTGCCAAATTTAATTCTTCACTAACATAGAATAAACTTTCAAAGTGTTTCTTATCAGTAACACTATATAAGTTTCTCATTTCTAAGTCTGCATAATTATATAGACTAATTTCTGAAAGAGCTATAGCCCTTTTAAACGAGTTATACCTATACAAACTATTAATTTCCTTATGTATTAGTTGTTTTCTCTCCAGTTCCCAATTAAAGGGTTCAGGAACATTCAATACTTCTATTGCCAATTGTCCATATAGAGTTCTAGGATATTTTGTGGCTTTATTTAAAAGTAAATTCTTTTTTTTATGCGTATTCTCTAGCATAGCATTCCAATAAAAGCATCCTGCCTTTAACCACTTATCTTCTAAATCTTGATCATTAGAGCAATTATTAAAATAATTAAGTGCTTTTTTATAATCAGCTGTTCTATATGCATTTATTCCAGCTCTAAAGAAAAAATTTGGAGATTTTATTTTCAGTTGATTTATGTATAGATCATACAATCTCAAAGATTCTTTTATTTCCCCATTAAAAAATACCTTATTGATTTCTTTATTAATTAGATAAATATAATATTTCCGATTAGAATTGTTTTTATTTATAAGTTGTATAACTTTCTCATGATTACCCTCTTTAAAAAAATTGTAAATTTTATTTTTTAAAATTGCAGTACTTTTTTTGTCAGTTTTATTATATTTTTTTACAACTCTTCTATCTTCACCATAACCTCTTAAATAACTGCCAAATTTTGGCTTATCAAATAGCAATCTTTCTTTCTCAGATGGAGCTCTTTTTAAAATTAAGTTGTAAACTCTCTTTCTTAATACTGGAGGATAATCTTTATAGGTATTAAACCAGCTAGCTAACTCCTCATAAGAAGCCCTATACTTATTGGGATGCATTAACTTTTCATATTCAAAGTAGCCTAATAAAACTTTATTTTTAACTTTTTTAAGAATTTGTTTTGACTTATCCCATTCATATTTCTGCTGATATTCTAATGCTTCCTCATATAGGCCTAAATCTTCTTTAGATAGTATATTTTGAATAACCTTATTATTACTAAAATTATTATTTATAACTAAATTAGCTAAGGAAAAAGAATTTAGCAGAAAGAAGAAAAGGTAGAGTAATATTGTATGATATTTCATATATATACTAAATATAGTATTTTTACAGATTTAATTAACTATATCAAGTAATTTTATCCACTTCTAACTTAATTTTTTTTAAATCTTCCCAGGCTTCTCTTTTTCTTGCTGGTTGTCTTAACAAAAATGCTGGATGAAAAATTGCTATTGAATTTATATTCAAATTTTCTCCAAGATTCAAAGTCCGCCAAACGCCTCTAATTTGAGTTATTCCTGTATTTACTTGATATATTGCTTTTGCAGCAGTTGCACCTGAAAGTATCAATATTCTTGGCTTTATTAGTTCAATATGTTTCATTACAAATGGTATACAAGCATCTATTTCTTCTTCTGTAGGCTTTCTATTACCTGGAGGTCTCCAAAATACGACATTTGTCAAGTATGTGTTTTCTCTATTAAGATTGATTGCTTCTAACATTTTATCTAATAATTTACCGGCGGCCCCTACAAAAGGTTTACCTATTTTGTCTTCCTCTACGCCAGGTGCCTCTCCTAAAAGCATTACTTGCGAGGATGGATTTCCATCTGAAAATACAATGTTTTTTGCAGTTTTCTTTAAAGCACAATTAGAATATTCACTTGTAATATTCTTTAAAAGACTTAATGATTTACAATCTTTTAATATCTTATGTATGATTTGTTCGTTGTCAGTTTCAGTCTGATTATCAATTTTATTTTTTTCTTTTAATTTTTCACTTCTTATTGGCTCAAGGCTAATGTCAGCTCCATTATTCAGATACCATTTAAGTAAGGTTTTTTGAACTATATTTTTATTAAACAATACTTCTAAAACGCTGAATATGGGATTGGTTTTCCTCTATTGTCTCGAATAATTTTCCCATCATCAGTTTGCGCTGCCATAAATCTTCCTTGTCCTACCCAAGTGCCTACAAATAATACTGGTTTTATAGGTTTTCCATTGTAAGTCTTGTCTTGTTGTTTAGCTCCTCTTGCATTAGGATTATTTTTATTTAATGCCACTTTTACCTCTATATTTAATTTCACTATTTAGATAGTATATATAATAATTTTATTTTAAGGATAGTAAAGTGATTTTAAAAAAAATGTTCATTAATGTAATAAAAGTAATACAGATAACTTTACTTTTAATATTTATAAAAACTGCCTGCTTATATTCTGAAAATTTGCCTTTATTTAAATCTTATTATGGGTCAATTTTAGCTGGTCAAATTGCTAAATATAATAATGAAAATGAAATTGCTTCAGAATTTTATAGTTATGCTAGCGATCGAAACCCTGAAAATAAAAAAATATTTGAAGCCTCATTAATGTCTCTAGTATTATCAGGAAATGTAGAAAAGGCTTTAAAAAATCTAAATAATTTTTATAAAAATAATAACTTTAAAAAATCACAATTAGCAAATTTATTGAAATTTACTAATTTAGTAAAGTTAGAAAAATATAATGAAGCTCTTAATTTTATAAACTCTAACCAAGAACTTTTAATATCTGATAAAATTAAACCAATAATGCAATCTTGGTTATCAAAAGATATTAAAAACTCCTTAAAGTATATAAATAATTTTGACTATAAAAGTGATGGATTGGTGCTTAGCGATGTTTACTTAATACATTTGGCTCATATAAATGCTTTCTATAATAAAAAGATAGAGGCAATCAAAGTTTTTGAAGAATTGTTAAAGATAGGAGAAGTTGAAAAAATAAGAGCCTTGTATTTTTACCATAACCTTTTAAGTAATAAAATTAATAACCCTATATTAGAGTCTTTTTCAGCTAAAAACCCTTATCATAGTTTTAACATTTACATTAGTAATAAAATGAATGGCTTTGAAATAATTAACAGAAAAGACGGTTTATCCGAAAGTTTATTTAATATTGCTGAAATATTGTATGGCCAAAGAATGTACGAATCTTCTATCGCTTACTGTTATTTATCTCTTTATTTAAATAAACAAAACTACATTAATTATTATTTAATAGCTCAGAGTTATCAGGTATTAGGGAAAAATATAAAAGCTGTTAAAGCATTAAAAGAAATACCACTGTCAAGTTATTTGGGATGGAATGCTTATTTGAAGTTGGCTGACCTTGAAATGAATATAAACAATTTTGATAAAGCAGAAAAATTAATTAAAAAATTAAATACCTTCTCCCCAAATAGAGTAGATGCTTTTTATAAACTAGGAGAATTAAAGCACATTGAAAAAAAATATGAGGATGCAATAGATCACTTTAGAACTGCCATTTCCTTAATAGAAAAACCACAAAAAAAAGATTGGTACTTATTTTACTCAAGGGGGATGTCATATGAAAGATCAAAAAAATGGGAGAACGCTGAGAAGGATTTTCTATTAGCATTAAAATTATCACCTGACCAACCTCTAGTTTTGAACTATTTGGGATACACTTGGATTGATTTTGGAATTAACTTAGATGAAGCTGAAAATTTAATTAAGAAAGCAGTTAAATTAAGACCAAATGATGGTTATTTTGTCGACAGTCTTGGGTGGGCTTACTATAGAAAAGGTGAATATAAAAGAGCAGTTAATGAATTAGAAAAAGCAGTTAGCTTAGTACCCTATGACCCAATAATAAACGATCATTTGGGTGATGCTCTTTTTAGAGCAGGATATAAGAATGAAGCAATTTACCAATGGAAAAGAGCTTTGCTCTATAATCCAGATGAAGAACTTAAAGCTATAATTAAATTAAAATTAAACAAGGGACTTTAAGTTAATGAAATCTGTATGTATAACTGAAAGGGCATACGCAAAATTAAATCTTAGCTTAAGAGTAGTAGATAAACTTCCTAATAAATTTCACAGCATACAAAGTCATGTTACTTTTCTTCCTGAACTTTTTGATACTTTACATATTAAAAAAAGTACTAAAAATAGTATTACTATCTTAGGACCACAAGCTAATTGTCTTGAGAAAAAAGGTGGTGATACTTTGATAAAAAAAGCAATTTATGAAATATCTCAATTGGTAAAAAAAAAAATTTATCTTGCTATTAAACTAGAAAAAAATATACCTCTGGACTCAGGCCTTGCAGGAGGTTCAGCTAATGCAGCCGCTATTGTTAGAGCAATTTTTAAACTATATGATATTAAGAATAATATTAATATTCCTGAACTAAAGAAAATTGGTAGTGATGTTCCAGTATGTTATTATTCAAAAACCTCATATGTTACGGGAGTTGGAGAAAAAATTAAATGTTTACCTAATCTAAAAAAAAAAATTTGGATACTTTTGTTAAAACCTAATACTACACTTTCAACGAAGAAAATATTTGAAAGCTATAATGATCCGTTAGATAGCAAATCACTTTTTCCTTTTACATTAAAAAATCTTATAAAAGATATGAATAATAAGAAAAATGCTTTAGAGAATACAGTTTGCAAATTAAATAATGATGTAGAAAAGTTACTACACAACCTTCCTTCTTATAATAATTATACTATTCCTAGAATTACTGGAAGTGGAAACGTTATTTTTATTTTATTTAAAAGAAGAAAAGACTTAATTAATTATCAAAAAAAGTTTCCGTTTATCAACAAAGTTAAGTGGAAAATGGCAACTTTTTTAAAATTATAAATTAACTTTTAGATAAGCTAAATTATAAGTGTTTAATAGCAAACAATGAATTGTCATTGGTCCTACTCCTCCAGGTACAGGAGAGATTGCTCTAACTTTTGAAAAAGTTTTTTCAAAATCTACATCTCCAACAATTTTTCTTCTACCCCTTTCACTTATGACATTAATACCCACATCTATAACAATAGACTTTTTATGTACCCATGTATGTTTCACAAATTTGGGTTTTCCTATCGCTGCTACTATGATGTCACTATTCATACAAATTTCTTTAATTCCTTTAGATTTAGAATGAATTAATGTAACAGTAGCATTTTTATTTGTTAATAAATAAGCTAATGGTTTGCCTACAATATTAGACCTTCCCAGAACAGCAATTTTCTTTCCCTCTAGGTTAGTAATATTTTCTAACATTTTATAACAACCTAAAGGAGTACATGGTATAACTTTAGGTATACCCATGGCTAATAAGCCTACATTTCTAGCATTAAAGCCATCTACATCTTTATCTGGATTAATATTATCAATAACATTTTTACTATCTATATGATTCGGGAGTGGAAGTTGAACTAATATACCATCAACTTTATTATTTTTATTTAAACTTTCTATTACATCTAAAAGTTCTTTTTCTGATACATTTTTATTTAAATTAATTACTTCCGATTCTATTCCTACTATATTAGCTTGTTTTTCTTTATTTTTTACATATATACTGCTAGCCGCGTTATCTCCTACTAAAACAACTGCCAAATAAGGTTTTTTATGAAATTTTTGCTTAAATAGCAAATTTTTTCTAGCTAAATCCTTATTTAGTTCTTCGGCTAAAAGTTTTCCATCAATAATTTTCATTTGCAGTAAAAAAAAAATATTTTATAATGTTGCTCAATTTTATGACAAATGCAATATTAATAATTAATTGGGGGATAGTTTAATTGGTAGAACAGCGGGTTTTGATCCCGTCAGTCCAGGTTCGAGTCCCGGTCCCCCAGCCAAAAAATTATTTGTGATAATAAGTATATGTTTAAAAACACTCTTTATTTTTTTTTAATATTTTTGTTTAGCTTAGAACTTGTGGCTTCTAATAAGGCTAGAGTTACTTTTATTAACCAGCTATCTAAATGGAAAATAGACTATACTAGCCTATCTATAAATAAAGCTGGGGCAGCATGCCTCCCACTTAAAGGGAATACTTATGAAGCTCTAGGTCTTAGCTATCAATTAGCAGATGAAGATTATGCAAAAAAAATAGCAATTGATGGTTGTGAACAAATGAAAAAAAAAAAAAAATCCTTTCTGGTTGCAAATGCGAAATTATATTTGTTAATGATAAATTTTTAGGAGATAAATAATTGACAAAAAAAAGTACACTAGATTTTGCTCAAGAAATTTTAGATAATTATAGAAGATTTAATATAGATGATGTAGAAGTTTTAATATCAGAAAATAAAAGATTATCTGTAAAATCAAGAAATTTAAAATTAGAAAATATAGATAGATCTAATAGTATTAATATCAACGTGAATATATATAAAGATAATAGAAAAGCTAGTTTATCTTTAAATAATATAAAAAAAATCAAAATAAATGAGTTTTTAGAAAAGGGCAGTGCTATGGTCTCCTCGATGCCAATAGACAAATTCTGCGGGTTACCCGATAAAAAAGATTATGAAACTTCATTTAAAGATTTAGATCTAGAAGATAAAAATGAACTTTCGGACAAAGAAATGTTGCAACATGCTATTTCCACTGAGGCAGCAATGTTAGAAAACAAAAAAATCACTAACTCAGAAGGTGCTACTAGAGGGGCATCAAAAAACACTTCACACTTAATAACATCAAAAGGCTTTAAATCAAGCTTTACAAAAACCTACCACTCTATTTCCACTATTGCTATAGCAGGAACAGAAACTAATATGCAAAGAGATTATGAGTACTCTTCTGCCATTTACTCTAAAGATCTTTCGTCTTTTAAAGAAATTGGTGAAAAAGCAGCAAATAGAGCTGTGTCTAGACTTAGTTCAAAGAAAATAAAGAGTTGTTCCTTAGATGTTATATTTGAACCTAGGGTTGCTAAAAGTATATTATCATCTTTCTGCTCATGCGCAAATGGTGTTGCAATTGCAAGGAAAACAAGTTTTTTAGAAAATAAAATTAATAATCCTATATTCAAAGAAAATATTAAAGTTACTAATAATCCAAAAATATTAAGAGGGTTAGGATCAATGCCATATGATGATAATGGGATTAAATCTAATAAAATAAATATTATTGATAAAGGAGTTTTAAAAAACTTTTTTTTAAATTTAAGAAGCTCAAGACAATTAAATATACCAGTTAATGGAAATTCAGGTCCTAGAAATCTTATATTAGAGAATGGGAGTGAAACCCTTGAAAATATAATAAGTTCTATCAAAAATGGGTTTTTGATTACAGAAATGCTTGGAATGAGCTTTAATCCTGTTAACGGAGATTATAGCAGGGGAGCTGCAGGATTTAAAATAGATAATGGAGAAATAAGCTATCCTGTAAGTGAAGTCACAATTGCTGGCAACATGCTTGAAATGATGATGAATTTAACTCCTGCCAATGATATGGAAATAAACGATAATATTAATTGTCCGTCAATTTTAATAAATGATATGACACTGGCAGGACTATAAAATGAATATAAAGGGTTATAATTTTCTAATCCTTATTTTGTCTCCATTTATTACAATATTTTATTTTCTAAGGGTTATAACAGGGAAAGAAGATGGTAAAAGATTTTTAGAAAAAATAAGTTATACAAATAAAAAAAAACCAGATAATAAGTTGGTTTGGTTTCACGCATGTAGTGTAGGAGAAACAAAGTCCATATATATATTAGTTAAGAAATTTATTGCTGATAATTATGAAGTCCTAATTACTACTAACACAAGACTATCATCAGTATATGTTAATGATAATTTCTCTAAAAAGGTTTATCATCAATATCTACCACTTGATTTTAATTTATTTACGAAAAGATTTTTAAGACATTGGAACCCATCCATGGCTATTTTCACTGAATCAGAGTTGTGGCCTAACTTAATAAATAATACATGTAAATTGAATATACCATTGTTTTTAGTTCAAGCTAGAATATCGAATAGTAGCTTAAGGAAATGGAAAGTTATGGGAAGTTTTTTAAAAACTACCTTAAATAATTTTAATTTAATAATTGCCAAATCTGATTCTGATAAAGAAATAATGGAAAATAAGATAGGAATTAAAATAAGTGGAGTAAGTGATTTAAAATTCTGTGCACCAAAATTAAAGTTTGACACTAAAAAAAAAAGACTACTGTTAGAGAAAATTAAGGGCAAAAATGTTATATCAGCTATGAGCACTCACGCAGGAGAAGAAAAAGTAATACTTGAAAGTTTTAAACAATTATATAAGAAGAATAAAAGTTTAATACTAATGATCCAACCTCGACATCCAAATAGAAGAAATGACATTTTGAATGAAATTGAAAAAGAAAAATTTATTTTTCAACAAAGATCTAAGAATCAACTACCTAGTTTAGATGCACAGGTTTATTTATTTGATACTTTTGGTGAGTCTGGTTTATTAATTTCAATTTCAAATGTAATAATATTAGGTGGTACTTTTGTACCTATTGGTGGACATAATTTAATTGAGGCTGCTCAATTTTCTAAGAGCATAATAATAGGCCCCTACTATAATAAAATTAAAGAAATAGTAGAGCTGTTCAAAAAAAATAATGCTGTTATTATTTCAAATAATATATCTGACCTTTATCTGATGTTATTTAACATTTTTAATAAAAAAATAAATAGCAAAATACTAGCCAGTAATGCAAGAAAAGTTACCTTAAGCTTTGAAGATAACTCTCATATTATTTATAAAAAAATGAAAGAGTACAATGCAAACACCTAAATTTTGGTATAAAAAAAAATCACTACAATCTACCTTACTGCTACCATTATCTTATATTTGGCAAATTTGTAATATTTTTAAACATTTAACAAAAAAGAAATATTCGTTTGATATTCCTATTATTTGCGTAGGCAATGTTATTGCTGGAGGAGCTGGTAAAACACCTCTGATTATTGAGATATGTAAATATTATAAAAAAAAAAAAGTAAATGTGCATGTAATATATAAAACTTATAAATCAAAAATTTCTAAAAAAGTATTAATGGTCAAAAATTCTAATATTAATTCAGTTATAGAAGATGAAGCTAAACTCATATCTCAATTTGCTACAACCTGGGTATGTAATAAAAGAGTAGATGGTATAATTGAAGCAAAAAAAAGTGATGCAAAATTTATTTTATTAGATGATGGCTTTCAAGACTTTAGTATAAAGAAAAAAGTGAATATTTTGGTATCCAATAAAATTCAAGGAAATGGAAATTCTAAAATCATTCCTGCTGGACCATTAAGAGAAACTATAAAAAGTGCTACTAATAGAAGTGATTGTATTTTTTTTTATGGGGATAAGCATGAATGTAATAAAATATTTAAAAACTATAGAAAAAAAAAATATTTTGGAAAATTATTTATAAAGCATACTATGTTAAAAAAATTTTACAAAAAAAAAATTATAGCTTATGCAGGTATTGCTCATCCCGATAATTTTTTTGAACTACTATCAAGTAATGGCCTAGATATTCAAAAAAAACTATACTTTCCTGATCACTATCAATATAAACGAGATGATTTGAAAAAAATAATTTCTTTATCAAAAGATAGCTCAACTAAAATTTTAACAACTGCTAAGGATTATGTAAAAATACCAAAAGATTTAAAAAAATATATTTCAGCAATAGACATCAAAATTAAATTTGAGAGCAATGGTTTTTTTAATTATATAAATAAGGAAATTAATCTAGATGTTTAAGCACATAGTTGAGGTATTTGTTGGCGTAGTTGTTATAATGATTTTTTTTATGTTTAAGTTACTAGGAAAAAAAAATTCTTCAACTCTCTGTGCCTTTATATTTTATAAAATAGGCAAACATTCTAAATTTAATAGAATAGCAAAAAAAAATATAAGCCTTGTATGGCCTAAAAAAAATACAGAGGACGTAAATAAAATAATTAAAGGAATGTGGCGTAATATTGGTCGAAACTTTGGCGAGTTTATACATTTAAAAAAATATAACCCTATTAATTGTACTAATACTAAGATAGTTGGTCTTGAAAATATTAAAAAAATAATTGCCTACAACAATAAAAAAAAAAAGGGGATTATATTTTTTTCGGCTCATTATGGTAACTGGGAAATAGGACCCTTAGTTTTAAAAAGCTTACAATTAGATCCTCTTTGCCTTTATAGAAGAGCTAACAATAAGTTTGTAGACTTTATTATTCAAAAAATTAGGTCTGCTTATGGAACTTATGCTCCAAAAGGTGATTTGGGTGCAAAAAAATCTTTTATCTGGCTAAGAAAAGGTAACTGTTTAGCTTTACTAATGGACCAAAAGTTAAATGAAGGTCCAATGATAAACTTTTTAGGAAAACCTGCTCCGACTGCAAACTTTATAGCTGATTTAGCTTTAAAAATGAATTTAGATATTGTACCTATCCAGCTATCAAGAGTAAATAAATTTGATAATAATATAAAATTTTTTAATAAAATAGTCATTCCTAAGGGTAATTTAAGTCATAATAAAAAGGTAAAAATTGTTTTAAAGGAAATCAATAGTGTAATTAGCGATTGGATAAAAAATAATCCTGAGCAATGGTTATGGATTCACAGAAGATGGAATAAAAATCTATATTAAAAGTAATATTCTCTTTTAATTTAACAACAACTTAGGATCAATTCTAACTCCTCTTATTTCCATTCTCCAATCTAAGTGCGACCCTGTAGCTCTTCCCGTATCACCCATTTTAGCAATTATTTGGCCTTGCCTTACAATATCTCCAACTTTTACTAAAATCGAGGATAAATGAAGATAGGAGGATGTCAATCCTTGTCCATGTGAAATTATAATAGTTCCTCCAGAAAAAAATAAATCATTTTGAGTTAGCACTATTTCTCCGTCACATGTAGCTATTATATCCGTCCCCTTTTTATTTGCTATGTCTAATCCATAATGTGGCCTTTTTGGAATACCATTAAATATTCTTTGACTCCCATAAACTCCTGTTATAATCCCTTTTGTTGGCATTATAAATCCCTTTTTATAATAAGGTGTTTTTACTTTTACTTTTTTAGCTTTTCTAATTAGTTCAGTTTCAGCTTTTATTCTTTCATAAAACTCCTTAGGTGGTGTTACTTTTTTTTTATCCGGTATAGTAATTTTTTGTACTAAATACTCTCTTTGCTCAATTTTAAAAAATTTGTTTAAAATTATTTCATTATCTAAAGTTATCTTAATTTTAGCAGAGCTTTTATTTTTTCTTTCAAAACCAAATAAAAAATTTCCATCTTTATCTATAGGTATTAAATTTTCATTTAAATAAACTTGTGCTTTATGATCAACATTACCTTGTATTAAACCTCCTTGGATAAAATTTCCGTTTATTTCTAATGAAAATATTTTTTTTTCAAATAATAGGAATAGTAAAATTAAAAAAATACTATTTCTTTTTAGTAGACTCAATAATTTTTGCTGTTGCTTCGCCATCTGAAAATTTAATTATTATATCTTTATTATTTTCCAATTCACTTAAGTTTTTTACCAGTTTATTATTTAAATCATTTACTATTACAAAACCTTTTTCAAGCCATCTTTCGTATGAGCAGGAAGATAGTATCTGAAGTTGGTTATTAAACTTATTTTTTTTTTTCTCTATAAATATATCAAAGTTTTTATTAAAATAATTATATATTTTTTTTAATTCTTTATCTAAATCTATAATTTTTTTATTGGGATCAAGTAAACTAAGATTTTTTATTAAGTTTTCTATTCTCTTAAGATAATTAGTAAAAAAATTTTCTATTTTAAGATATTCATTAGAAACTCTAAATTCAAGACTTTCCAAATATTTTTTTGGCTCTGAAAGTTTTAAATTGAAATTATCAAGTTTATAAGACTTCATGTTAAAAATATTTTCTAGGTTACTATTTTTTGCTACTAATAAGTTATTAATTTTTTCCTTTAATTCTATTTTTTCTGGAACTACTAAATCTGCCGCTGCTGTTGGGGTTGAAGCCCTAATATCAGCTACCAAATCTGATATTGTAAAATCGGTTTCATGACCAACAGCAGAGATTATAGGAATTTTAGATTCAAATATAGAACTTGCTATTTCTTCACTGTTAAAAGCCATTATATCTTCTAAACTTCCTCCACCTCTTGCTAAAATAATAACATCTGGTTTATCTTGAATTAAATTAAAACCTTTAATGGCTTCAGAAATAACTTTTTCACATTTAGGTCCTTGAACAGGAACTGACCATAGCATTAGATGCGAAGGGAACCTTTCTTTTATTCTTTTTTTCATATCTTGTATAACTGCTCCTGTTGAAGAGGTAATAATTCCTATTTTACTCGGCAAAAAAGGTATTTTCTTTTTATTTTCTTGATCAAAAAAACCTAGTTTTTTTAGTCTTTTTTTTCTATCTTCTATAATTTTAAGTAATGCTCCTTCTCCAGCAACATAAATATTTTCAATTATAAAATTATAATTAGACCTAGGCATATAAGTGCTTATTTTTCCTAAAGCTACTATCTCTAGCCCCTCCTCAGGAGATACTTCAATAATATTAGAAGTACTTCTCCAAATTATAGAAGATAATGTTGCAGTTTCATCCTTCAAATTAAAGTAATAATGGCCAGAATTAGCTTTAGTCAATCCAGAAATTTCTCCTTTAATTTTTACTCTACTAAACTGCCCCTCAAGATTTGATTTAATTGATTTAGAAATTTCTGATACACTATATTCTGGTATATTTGACATAATTAAATTATATTGTAATTATATAAATTTAACATATTTATAGGAATATAAAAATATGAATGTTCTGGTATTAGGAGGTGGAGGTAGAGAGCATTCTATATGTTTAAAATTAAAAAGTTCAAAAAAAATCAAAAACCTTTGGTGTATTCCTGGAAATATAGGAACTAGAAAAATTTCAAAATTTGAAGATTTAAATCTAAATCAAAAAGAAAAAGTTATAAATTTTTGTATAAAAAAAAAAATTAATTTGGTGATACCTGGATCAGAAATCTATTTAGCTGATGGTATATCCGATAGTCTATCTTTAGAAGGTATACAAGTATTTGGTCCTTCCAAACAAGCTTCAATGTTAGAGTCTTCAAAAATTTTTACAAAGAAAGTATGTAATCTTGCAGGTATTAATACAGCTAAATGGCAAATATTTAACAGTTATCTAGAAGCATTAAAAAAAATTAAATCTATTAGTTTTCCATGTGTAATTAAATTAGATAGCCTTGCCTCTGGTAAGGGAGTTATTGTTGCTGAGTCTTTAAAAGAAGCTGAACTTTTTCTTAAAAAAGTTAAATCAGGTCAAATTGGTAATAAGAAGTCCAAAGTTATTATAGAAGATAAAATAACTGGAGAAGAAGCAAGTTTTTTTTTTATAGTTGATGGAAAGTCTGCTAAATTTTTAGGAAGCGCGAAAGATTATAAAAGAATTGGGGAGAACAATACTGGAGCTAATACAGGAGGCATGGGGTGTATATCGCCATCACGTTTTGAAAATAAAAAAGTTATTACTAAAGTATTAAATGAATTTATTCTGCCTACTATTAATATAATGCATAATTTAGGCTATCCATATAAAGGTATTTTATATGCAGGATTAATGTTTACAAAAAAAAATATTTATTTAATAGAGTATAATGTAAGATTTGGTGACCCCGAGTGTCAGGCAATTTTACCCAGGCTAAATAGTGATCTTCTAAATCTTTTACTTGCTACAATTAATAACAGACTAAATCAATATAAAGTAAAGTTAGAAAAGAATAAAAGTGTATGTATTGTCTTGGCAAGTAAAGGCTATCCTGGAAAATTCAAATCTGGATATGAAATAAATATTTCAAAAAATATTTCCTCTAAATCTACTTATTTATTTCATGCTGGAACTAAGCTAAATAAAAATAGAAAGATCATAACTAATGGTGGAAGAGTGCTAAACTTAGTTGTTAAAAACAAAAATCTTAAAAATGCAGTAGATTTGGCATACGAAACTATATCAAATATAAAATGTGAGAACCTGATTTATAGAAAAGATATAGGAAATTAGTTTTTTCTTATCTTTTTAAAAAAATTTTTTATTATTTGTGAGCATTTTTCTTCTCCTATTCCTCCATATATTTCAGGTCTGCTTCCTATAATTCTCTTGTTATCTAATAATTTTCCAAACTCCTGATCTTCTCTGCTATTATCATAAGCTCCAAAATAAATTGAATTTATAAAATACATTGATATTGCACTGTAACAGAATAAACATGGTTCAAGTGTTGAATAAATTTTAAAACCTTTTAAATCTGCTTTATTTATTTTTGAAACTGCTTTTTTTATAGCGAGTATTTCAGCATGCGCTAATGGATCCTTGTTGCAAATTACTAGATTATGTGCCTTAGATATAATGCTTTTATCATTAAATATTACTGCTCCTACAGGGACTTCTCCTTTCTCCTCTGCTTTTTCTGCTTCTTTATAAGCAATTTTTACTATTTGAGATAATTTCAAAATAATTTATATTTAATAAAAAATTAAAAATGAAAAAAAAACCACTTATAGGCCTATCCCTAGATCTAGAAACCAAAAATTCGTATTCAAACTTCCCATGGTATGCAATAAGAGAAAATTACTGTAGCTCCATTTCTAAGTTAGGGGGTATTCCTATTCCTTTAGTTTATGATATTAAAGCTATCAGTGCAATGGTAGAAATAATTGATGCCTTCATTATTACAGGAGGAGCTTTTGATATAGATCCAGTATACTTTTCTGAAAAAAAAAAATATAAAAGCGTAACTACTAAAAAATTAAGAACTACATATGAAATTAGTTTATGCAATGCTATTTTAAAAAAAAATTTGCCCCTACTTGGAATTTGTGGAGGACAACAATTATTAAACGTTATTTATGGAGGAAGCCTTATACAAGATATAAATAGCGAAATTAAAACTAATATTAACCATGAACAAAAAAATCCTAGAAATGAAACAAGTCATGATGTCAATATTGTTAAAAAAACTAAGTTACATACAATAATAAAGAAAAGTAAAATAAAAGTTAATAGTGCTCATCATCAGGCGGTAAAGCTACCTGGTTCAGGCTTGACAATAAATGCTAGAGCTAATGATGAAATTATAGAGGGGATTGAAGATAAAAACTTAGATTTTTGTATAGGAGTACAATGGCATCCTGAGTTTTTAATAGAAAAAACTGATGAAAATATTTTAAGAGACTTTATTAAAAAAGCAAAAATTAAAACCTGAGATATATGGATAACGGTAAGCATAATGATAAAATAGTTATTATTGCCTTAAATAAACCTAAAGGGGTAATATGTTCACATAAAGATGAATTTAATAGAACAAAAATATATGACTTAATACCCAAAAAAAGCAAAAAAAATATTAATGGCAGATTGCACTCTGTAGGTAGGCTTGATTATAACTCTCAGGGTTTAATTCTACTTACTAATAACTCGAAAATAAAGAGAAAGCTTGAACTGCCATCTAATAAAGTTGTCAGAGTATATAAAGTTAAAATACAAGGCATCATTAACGATAAGATTTTAAAAAAAATAAAAAAAGGTATTTTGGTTAATAAGGTTTTATACAAGATAAAAAGTATAAATATTATTAAAAAAAACCCTTCTTATTCTTGGGTTTTAATTAAATTAGATGAGGGGAAAAATCAACATATAAGGAAGATTTTTATGAAGATAGGTTTAAGCGTTAATAAGTTAATTAGAATTCAATACGGGCCTATAAGGCTGGCTTCCTTAAAAACAGGAGATATTAAATTTATTAAACCATATAAACTAAAATTAGAATTAATATGAAGGTTACAGCTGGCTTATATAAAACAAGAAAAATTACAACAATTTCTTCTAAAAAATTACGTCCTACTTCTAGCAAAATACGAGAAGCCATATTTAACATATTGATTAACCGTTATGACTGGAATAGTTGGGCACACAAAGCTCATCTTCTTGATGCATTCGCAGGTGTAGGAACAATTTCAATAGAAGCATTTTCTAGAAATCTAAAAGAAGCTACTTTAATCGAGGAAAATAATAAAATTTTTTCTGAATTAAAAAAAAACCTTTCTAAAAATATACCAAAGAATAGAGTTACATTTTACAGAAAAAATTTTTTTGACATTGATCTTAAGAGAAATTGTTATAATATAGTTTATTTAGATCCCCCTTATCTATCGGACTTTGTAAATGTATCAATAAAAAAAATTTTAAGTGAAAAAGCCTTAAAAAAAGATGGTATTATAATAAGTGAAACCATAAAATCATATAAGTTTAATCATGAGTTAAATGAATTTATAAATTTTTCAAGAACCTATGGAAAATCTAGTATTACTTTTTTTAAATTTGTTTAGTTTCTACCAAAGAGTCCTTCAACATCCTTTAATTTCAATTCTATAAACGTAGGTCTACCATGATTGCATTGTCCTGAGTTAGGAGTTTTTTCCATACTTCTTAATACCGAATTCATTTCTTCTATGTTAAGCCTTCTTCCTGCTCTAATGCTGTTATGACAAGCTATAGTAGACAAAATTTTCTCTATATAGGTATCTTTAGGGTTTATATTACCTAATTTAATTATTTGTTCAGACAAATCCTGAAAAAGCAATAATATATTTATTTTACCAAGTATTGCAGGTATTTCTCTAACTATTAAAGTGTTTTCTCCATAGTCGTCAAAAATAAACCCTAACTTAAATATTTCTTTTTTATATTTAAGTAGATTATTTTTGCCTTGTTCTAGATTAATTATCTCTGGTATTAATAAAATTTGTCTGGTCACATTATTATCATAATAGTTTGCTTTAAGACTTTCTAGTACTATTCTTTCATGTGCTGCATGTTGATCAACTAATATTAAACTACTTTCTGTCTGAGATACAATAAACATATTGTTTATTTGTGCTTTAGCCAAGCCAAGCTTGTAAGCAACTGGAAGTCCTGCATAATCTTCTTTATTAATTATAATTTTTTCATCTAATTTTTTTTCTTCTTTACTTTCTAGAGCATCAATATTTAATTTAGCCTGTTTTAAATTATTAGATATTTTGAGTTTTTTTAATAACTCCTTTTCAGCCTCTACAGAGTACCTAAGTCCTAATTTTTCTAACTTATATCTTATTAATTTAATTATAACAGAATTCAATTTATTTCTATCAAGTATTCTAACCTCAGTTTTTGATGGATGAACATTTATATCTAAATCTTTAGAAGGTATTTCAAGATACAATACTATAAGCGGAAATCTATTGCCTGCTAATAGTCCAGCATAAGCTGCTTTAATAACCCCTAATAGCAATCTGTCTTGAACAACTCTTCCGTTAATTATTATAGTAGATTGTTGCCAATTTGACTTATTGAAAGTAGGTATACTTGCATAAATATTTAACTTAAATTCTTCATAATGATTTTCAATATGAAAGCTACTTTTCAAAAAGTCTTCTCCCAATACCTCTTTTATTCTATATTTATATTTGTCAGCTTCATTTCTTCCAATTAATAAAAACTTTTCTTTATCTTCTTCAGAATACGAAAAGGTAATTTGAGGATAACCTAATGCTATTTTTTTTATTGAATTTTTAATAAGTAAAGACTCTGCTCTTACTGATTTTAAAAACTTTTTTCTCACTGGTAAATTATTAAATAGCTCGGAAACTTCTACTATGGTACCTTTGTTTCCCTTAGATGGTCTTTTCTTAATTATTTTTCCAAAAGCTATTTTTAGTTCCCAGGCCTCATCCATATTCTCTGTTTTACTTATAATACTCAAATTAGATGCGTTAGAGATAGAGTAAAGCGCTTCCCCTCTAAAACCTAAAGTTTTAATATTATCTAATGTATTTTTATAAATTTTTGAAGTAGCATACCTTGCTACGGCATTATCTATATATTTACTATTAATTCCATATCCATTATCTTTAACTAATATTCTTGAGATGCCTCCTGATTTTATACTTATGTGTACTTTATCAGACCCTGCATCTATTGAATTTTCTATTAATTCTTTTACTACTGCACTCGGTTTTTCTATTACTTCTCCTGCAGCTATTTCGTTAATAATATCATTTGATAAAAATTTAATCGCTTTCATAATTTTTTAATAATTCTTTCGTTCTGAACTTTACCTTTTCAACTGAAGGTTGACTAAAGGGATCAATTCCTATTAATTTTGCTATAAAAGTTACTTCTAACATCAAATTAGCCATTAAATTTATAGCTTCATTTATTCCATCATCATCTACATATATTATCCTTGTAGGTATGCCAGCTTTTTTCAACTCAAAAACTGTCGCTTCTCCCATTATATTTAAAATTTCTCCTGCTTTCTTATTTTTAAGATAATAAGGTAGAATTTTTCTTTTATCTTGCACTTTAAGATCTTTGGCTCTCTTTTTAGGCAGAACTACTGAAAAAATTAAATTTTTCGGCCCATCCATCCACATTTGTAACTGACTATGTTGATCTATAGCACCCTGTGCTGTAATTAAATGTAACCCTAATTGTTCTTTACCTAGAGACTCATTCCAAAGTTGCTTATACCATTGCCCTAGTTGATAGTAATTGTCCAGATAGCATAAAAAAACATGTCCGGTATACTTTTTTTTTTTAATTATACTTGATAAAATACACGTAGAATTTAAATTTTCCTTCTTATTGTTTAATAAAATATTATTAAAAAAAGTATCTGCCATTTTTTTCGCATTGGAAGCATTATATCCTGCTAAATTTAAAGGAAGCAATCCAGTTACAGAAAAACATGAGTATCTTCCTCCTATATTCTTTTCATGATTTACAAAAAAAATATTAAACTTATTTGCTATGTTTTTTAGTATAGAATCCTTATTATCGCTTACAATAACAGCATTTTTATTAAAATTTATATTTTTTGATAGTTTATTCATAATAATTTCGAATAAACTAATTATTTCAATTGTTTCTCCTGATTTACTAATAACTAATAATCCTAACCTTTTCTTTTTGTATTTTTCCAAAAAAAAGTTAATTGAGTTTGGATCTAGGTTTTCTAAAAAATATATTTGACTATCTTTAATTATCTCTAAAAATACTTTGGCTCCAAGACTAGATCCTCCTGTACCTATTAAAAGAATTTTATCAATATTTTTAAATTTGCTTTTTACAAAAGATAATACTTTAAAAACTTCTTTATTATTTTTATTTTTTAAGAATGGTAGAATAGTATTGTCTTTTAATACCTCTTTTTTTTTATTAATAAGCTTTATCTGATTATTTGCTAACAAATTTTTAGCTTCTATTCTTTCCCATCCCTTAGTATTTATGTGCACAATAAAATTTTTACCTATGTTCTATCATTTCAAAAGTATTACAGCTTTCTTATCTAAAATTTTTTTAAGGATTTTAGCTTCATTATTAACACTTTTAATAATTCTCTTATTATTTCTTTGGTTTTTTGTACTTCCATTTCCTACTAGTATATCATCTAAGCTAATATCATCTTCTATATTATCATTAGAAATAGTAACTTCTTTTTCTGAACTTGGAGGTCTTAAATACATATCAGGAGGCATAATTAGAGGCGCCTTTCTTGCTAAAGAATATTCATTAGCTTTTTCTTTTAACAAACCCAAATTTTCAAGTCGATTATAGCTACATCCAACAGTTATAAGTAATTTAAATAATAAAAGAAATTTAAAAATTAACTTAACGTGCATAATGACTATAAAATATATTTTCAAAAAGCAAAATAATAACACCAATTGTAATAAATATGTCAGCAAAATTAAATGCTGGCCAGTGAAAATTATATACAAAAATATCTATAAAGTCTATTACTCCTCCAAAATATATTCTATCAATTGCATTGCCAATAGCTCCTGATGATATCAAACATAAGCCTAGGCATACTAATTTTTTTTCAGTTAAAATAGACAAAATAATCAAAAAAGTACCTACTATAATTGAAAAAGCAGAAAAAAAATATCTTCCTACTAGTCCCCCTTCGCTAAACATTCCAAAGCTAATACCTGTGTTTCTAACAAATACAATATCTAGAAAAGGCAATAACTTTAAACTAGAAAAATTATTTATAAACATAAGATTAGACACATAAATCTTTGTACATTGATCAATTATTATTCCTAAAACTATAATCAAAATAATTTCTGTTGCTCTTTTCCAATTATAAGTATTTGAAATCATATTTGGTTTTCTACACTATTTTTACATCTATTGCATAAACCATTATTTTCTTTTACTTCTAGTTTATACTGCCAACATCTAAGACATTTTTCTTTATTAGTTTTATATATATATATATTCAAATCATCTACAGAATTATCTACTTTTGCAATATGGTTTTTATCTAAACTTTCTTTTTTTTTCTTTATCTCAAATGAAGACACTATGCATATTTCATTCATTGATACGCTACTAATTATTTGTGTTAAACTTATGTCATTAGTAAGAACGCTAACTTCGACTTCCAAGCTAGATCCTATTTTTTTTTCATTTCTAGCCAATTCTATTGCTGTATTTACAATTCTTCTGACTTTCTTTACTTTGCTCCACTTCTTTAAAAGTCCCTTATTTAACCAGTCATCAGAAACATTAGCTTTTCCTCTTAAGTGAACACTTTCTAATGGTAGAGTTTTATAAGTTTTCCATGCTTCTTCCATTGTATGGCATAAAACAGGAGCATACCAACTTGTTAAACACTCATATAAATGAAATAAAATTGTAGTTTTACATTTTCTTTTTTTATCTGTTAGTAAATTACAATATAAAATATCTTTACTTATATCAAAGTAAAAGGCTGATAAATCTACTGAACAAAATTCAAATAAAGATTTAAAAAAAACATGATAAGAATGTTTTTTAATAGCTAACTTTCTTAATTCATATAATTCATAAACTCTAGCTAGAATATATTTATCTATTTCCTCTAATTCATCGTATTTTAAACAATCTTCACTTTTCAACTGGCCTACATTTCCCAAAATAAATCTAAATGTGTTCCTAATTCTTCTATAATTGTCATTTAAATTATTTAATACCTCCGCTCCTATTCTCATATCTTCAGAATAATCAGTAGTAGCTACCCATAATCTAAGTACATCTGCACCTGATTTATTTATAATATCCTCAGGATTAACTACATTACCCAAACTTTTAGACATTTTTCTACCTTGCCCATCTTGAACAAATCCATGAGTGATAACACTCTTATATGGGGCTTTTCCTTTAGTACCACAGGCAGCTAGTAAGGATGATTGAAAAAATCCTCTATGTTGATCAGTACCTTCTAAATATAAATCTGCTGGCCAATTTAATTTATTTTTTTCTAATACATAAGCATGTGAAGTACCAGAGTCAAACCAAACATCTAATATATCGTTAACTGCATAATAATCTTCAGGGTCATTTTCTTCTCCTAAATATTTAAACGGGCTTTCTGATAACCACACATCTGATCCTCTTTTCTTTACATCTAAAATAATTCTTTTCATCACTTCTTTATCCTTTAAGGGTTCTCCTGTTTTTTTATTTACAAATATTGTAAGTGGAACACCCCATGATCTTTGTCTAGATATACACCAATCTGGTCTATTTTCTACCATGCTGAGGATTCTATTTTTAGAAGAAGCAGGTATCCAATCAGTAGATTTAATTTCTTTGATTGCAGTTTCTTTTAAATTGTTTTTATCCATGCTAATAAACCACTGAGGAGTTGTTCTAAATATTATAGGCTTTTTTGATCTCCAAGAATGCGGATATGAGTGAATATATTCTCTTACACCTACTAAAGATAAAATATCAGTAAGCTTCTCTATTACCTTTGTATGCGCTTTAAAAACGTGTATTCCTGAAAAAATAGGTGTATTATTTTTATAACAACCATTATCTTCTACAATATCTTTAATATCTATTTCGTATCTTTTTGCTAAATTATAATCATCTTCTCCATAACAAGGAGCAATATGGACAAGTCCTGTTCCCTCAGTATCTTCTACAAAATCTCCTTCTAGCAGAGGAATATCATATTGATATCCATAATCGTAAAACGGATGTATACATATAGTACCATTAAATTTAACACCATCAAAGGTTTGAATAGTCTTAAAATCTAGTATTTTACAATAGTCACATACTGTTTTAAGCAAAGCCTCAGCAACAATAAATTTACTTTCAATTAAATTTTTATTTTCACTCTTTTTTATTTCAAAAAGACAATACTTAATATTTTTTCCATATGCTATTGCTCTATTTCCTGGGATAGTCCATGGAGTAGTGGTCCATATCATAATACTTGCATTTTTTAATAATGGGTCCTTGCTATCTTTAATTCTAAAAGCGGTATATATAGATGTTGATTTAATATCTTTGTATTCTATTTCTGCTTCAGCTAGGGCTGTTTTCTCTACAGGAGACCACATAACTGGTTTAGAGCCTTGATATATATATCCATTAAAAAATAATTTACTAAATTCTTCTAAAATTATTGCCTCTGATTCAAAATCCATAGTTAAATATGGCTTACTCCAGTCTGCTAAAACAAAAAGTCTGGTAAAAGATTTTTTTTGGATATCTATCCACTTATTTGCAAATACTCTACACTCTTGTCTAAAATCTTTTATTGAAATATCTTCTTTATTCTTTCCTTTTTCTCTATATTTTTTTTCTATTTGCCATTCTATAGGTAAACCATGACAATCCCATCCGGGTATATATAAAGAATCGTAACCTTCAATCTGCATAGTGCGATTGATGATATCTTTGAGAATTTTATTTGCCGCAGTGCCTATATGGATAGGCCCGTTTGCATAAGGTGGACCGTCATGTAATATAAATTTTTTTTTATTTGCTGATTCTTCTCTAAGCCTATCCCATAATCTTATTTTTTCCCAATATTCAATCATTTTTGGTTCTTCAGTAGGAAGTTTTCCTCTCATACCAAATTCAGTTTTAGGTAATAACATAGTTTCGTTATATTTATTATTATCGCTCATTGCTTCCCTACATTGTTATCCATAATTTTATTTTTTTCTAATATCTCTTGTATTTTAATACAATCTCTCTTCATTTGAATTTTTAATTGCATTTCATTTTTGAATGTTTCTTCATCCCTAATTTTTTCAATAAATGCTACTCTTATTCTTTTTTGATATAAGTTACCAGAGAAATTAAAAATATATACTTCTAATATTTCTTCTATGCCATTATATTGAGGTCTAATCCCAGTTGAAACAGCACTCATTCTCCATTTTTTTTCGCCTTCTACCTGAGTCCAAGAGGCATAAATACCTTTAGAAGGTGATATTTGATAAGTATATCTTAAGTTAGCAGTAGGGTACCCAAGAAGTCTTCCTCTCGCATCACCTTTAATAACTTTCCCGTATACTTCCCAATAATATCCTAATAAATTTGTTGCCCTGGACATTTTTCCATTTTTTATATAACTACGTATTAAGGAAGAAGAATAAATTTCTTTTTCAGATCCCCTTTTTTCAATACTTATTAATTTAAAAAAATTTTTTTCTTCATATTTTTTCAATAAATTTACATCACCTCTTCTATTAGATCCAAACTTAAAATCCTCACCTACTACTATGTTTTTTACTTTAAGCTTATCTATTAAATATTTTTCTATAAAATCTTCCGCTGTTATTAAACTAAATTTTTTATTGAACGTAAGTATAAATAATGCATCAATTCCTAAATAACTTAATAGCTTATATTTAGTTCTAATTTTTACTAAATTCTTTTTCCATCTATTTTTTGCCAATACTTTTATAGGGTGCGGGAAAAAAGAAAGTACAGCAATTTTATCTTTTTCATTTTTACGACATTTTATTAATTGTCTAAGCAAATACCTATGACCTTTATGAATGCCATCAAAATTTCCTATAGCTATACTATAATTATGGATATTTATAGTATCACTGAAGTTATTTTTTTTAATTAACATAAATGAGATATAACAATAAATTTATTTTGAAGTCAATTTCCATCTGGTATTTTTACCGCCTAATGTAGTTACTTTGCCTCTATTTTCTAAGCTTATCAAAGTAGCTAGAATAGATTTTTCTGCTGCTGGCCATAGTCTTTTATCAGTAGTTTTATAAAACTTACTTACCATTTCTTTTATAGATTGAGATTTATTGAATAATTCTTTTAATATTTGATATTCTCTCATTTTTCTATGTGCAATTAAAGCTTTTACAAATTTTTTTGGCTCTTTAATTGGAGATCCATGAGTGGGATAATATACTTTATAATTCAATGATAATAATTTTCTTAAACTATTCATATATGCTGTCATATCGCCATCAGGAGGAATAATTACAGTTGTTGACCACCCCATAATATGATCTCCTGTAAATAGTATAGAGTTTTCTTCTAAACCATAACACATATGATTTGATGTATGCCCTGGTGTATGTATTGCTCTTATAGTCCAGTCTGGGCCTTTAACTATATCACCATCTTTAAGTTTTATATCTGGTTTAAAATCCAAGTCATGACCTTCTTCAAATTGGCTTTCATACCTTTCTTTTGGATATGCTCCATAACCGTAAGTTATAGACCTTGTTTTTTCTTTTATTATTTTTGCTGCCGGAGAATGATCTGCGTGAGTATGGGTGATAAATAAATGCACTAAAGTCTTTTTATTTATTATTTTTAACATAATTTCTATATGACTACCTATATTAGGACCAGGGTCTATAATTGCTAATTCATTTTTGCCAATAATGTAAGTTCCAGTACCATAGAAAGTGAAAGGACTTGGATTGGGAGCTAGTAACCTGATAACATTTATATCTATCTCTTCTAACTTATGGTAATTTGGCTTAAATTTTTTATTATAATATTGTTTCACTTTTATTCTTTAAGTATGTTAATTTAATATTTTATACTATATTAACTACTTTATTATTTAGTTTTTTACCAATAATTTTATGAAAAAAAAAAATTTTTTACCTGTAAAACCTAAAGACGCTGCTACAGTTATAATAATTAAGAAAGAAAAAAATAACTCTTTAATATTAATGGGAAGAAGACCTCTTACGGCTAGATTTATGCCAGGTGTACATGTTTTTCCAGGAGGAGTACATGAGAAAGAAGATCTCAAATTTTGTAGAATTTTTAATTTAAAAGAAAATAAAAATGTGAATAAAAAAAAATTGAAAACACGTTCAATAAGGCATACTAATTCAATATTGCTTACTGCTATAAGAGAAACTGCAGAAGAAACAGGGTTATATTTAGCTAAACAAACTAAGTTTAATACTATTAAAAATATATCTTGTGGTACATGGAAAGAATTTTTGAAAAAATCTTATGTGCCAAAAGTAGAAAAGTTAATTTTTTTTGGTAGAGCAATTACACCTTCTTCTTTAAAAATTCGTTTTCATGCAAGATTTTTTATAGCATTTTTTGAAGATTTTTTAGGAGAACTAAAAACTAATGGTGAGTTAGAAAACTTAGAGTGGCTCAGTTTACAAGATGCAAAAAAAAAAAATATTGCGGATGTAACAGAATTTATGATAAATGAAATAGTTAAAATAGATTACAATTACTCATCACTTTTGAAAAAAAAATCATTTCCAATGTTTACCTGGAAAAATAAAAAAAGATGGATAAAATGGGATAAAACGTAATAACACTTTAATATTTGAATGAGTTATAAATTTAAAGAAAAATTATATAAAGGCTTAGTCCAAGAAATTAAGATAAAAAAACTAATTGTTAGAAAAAAGTCTAAATTTCAAAATATAGAAATATTTGATACAGAGCCTTATGGTAGAGTTTTAGCCTTAGATGGCATTATACAAATAACTGAAAAAGATGAAGCAGCCTATTCTGAAATGTTAGTTCACCCTATTATACAATGCTTAAAGAGCTTTCCTAAAAAAATTTTGATTGTAGGAGGAGGAGATGGAGCAATAGCTGAAGAATTATTTAAGTATAAGCTTATTAATAATGTTGACTTAGTAGATATTGATAAAGAAGTAGTTAACTTAAGTAAAAAATATTTAA
>MDSW01192659.1_pt1 | contig 43372 bp, 36 predicted proteins | sample 811171 | NCBI WGS metagenome assembly MDSW01 (sample SAMN05326641, study PRJNA326480) | marine metagenome | isolation source: seawater | place: Atlantic Ocean: North West | collected 2012
CTGAACGAAAGGTTTATTTGCCGCCGCTTGCCCTGTTGACTTTGCCGCTCCGGGGGAGTGGTGTGGGCGCGCTTCGGCAAACCCGCGGGCCACAACAACTGATCCGCAAAGTCGGAACGGTAGAACCGCACTCTGAAAAGAGCGCGGGGAAATGCCAGATCACCTGTGGGTGAAAAGGCGGCAGTAGAACCAACGTGGAGACAACCAGACGCAAGGAAGGGGAAAGAAGCGAAGGGGAAAGCTGGGGAAAACGAAACCGAACCCTTCGGGGGGAAAACACAAACCAAACCAGAAAACCATACTGCAAAGGTACACGAGAGAAGGGAAAGAGTCAGAGATGATTCGATTCTGAAAACGGGTGTGGGAAACGAAGTGGAACGAACCGGACGCAAGGAAGGGGGAAACAAAGCCTAGGGAAACACACCGGGAACAAGAGCAGGGAGACCTGTGGAGGACCGGTACCGATCGAGAAACAAAATGGTGACATTAGCCATAGAGTGAATCGAGAAGGGCTACAGAGGAGCGATCCTCTGGGGGATATTACCCAAAAGTCCAGAAAAATGGCGAAGGAGCCCTAGTGGTTCCAGAGTCGTCTACCCGGGAAATCCTCGCCTCTGGTGAGGAGGAACCGGACCCTGCGGAGTACGCAGGGGGGAAAGCTTCCCCAAGCAGAACCCCCTGCTGCTCCCACCTTGGCCCTTTCAAAATTATTTTTCGGAACTAGAGCTAGCTGTTTCCTGTCATCAACTCTGGCCTAACCCATTGATCAAATTGTTCTTCGGACATTAGTCCCAATCTCAACGCGCTCTCCCTAAGGGTCAGGTTGTTCTTATGCGCCTCCTTGGCGATTTTAGCCGCGTTGTCATATCCGATATGAGGATTCAATGCCGTTACTAACATCAAAGAGTTCTCAAGATGCTGAGAAATCTTCTCCTCGTTGGCCACTAGGCCAATAACACACTTAGCAGTGAATGAGCGACAGCTATCTGATAGGATCCTTATCGAATGGAGGATGTTGTAAATCATCATCGGCTTGAACACATTTAGTTCGAAGTTTCCCTGACTGCCCCCAAATGTTGTTGCTGCATGATTGCCCATAACCTGGCAACATACCATTGTCATAGCCTCGGACTGGGTTGGATTGACCTTTCCTGGCATGATGCTAGACCCTGGTTCATTGGCCGGTAGGGAGAGCTCTCCGATACCGCATCTCGGACCGGAGCCCAACCATCTGATATCATTTGCAATTTTCATTAGTGAAACTGCAAGGGTATTGAGTGCTCCCGATGCTGATACTATTGCGTCATGAGCCGCTAATTGGGAGAACTTATTCTCGGCGCTAGTGAATGGCAGACCAGTTTGATCGGATATGTTAGCGGCAACTTTCTCCGAGAAATCTGGATGTGAGTTCAGACCTGTCCCAACAGCAGTCCCTCCGAGTGCTAGCTCATAAAGATCAATCAATGCGAACTCTATCCTCCTTATATCTGCGTCAAGCATGTAGACATATCCAGAGAATTCCTGACCAAGAGTCAGCGGAACTGCGTCCATGAGATGTGTCCTACCAATCTTTACAATTGAGGAGAACTCCTGTGATTTGGTCGCCAGAGAATCTCTCAGATGGTGTACAGCTGGAAGTAGTAGATTTGTGATTTGCTCGGCTGAGGATATGTGCATTGCCGTAGGAAATGTGTCATTACTCGACTGGGCCCTGTTCACATGATCGTTTGGGTGCACAGGCGTTTTACTGCCCAGTTCCCCTCCAGCTAGCTCTATTGCCCTGTTGGCGATTACCTCATTAGCATTCATGTTTGTCTGGGTCCCTGATCCAGTCTGCCATATCCTTAGTGGAAAATGTCCATCCAGGCTTCCCGAGATTACCTCTTCGCAGGATGAGACGATTAGGGATGCTACGTTTTCGTCTAGTTGTCCTAGTTCGGTGTTTGTTTCTGCTGCCGCTTTCTTGAGAATACCGAAAGCCCTGATGACCGCTCTTGGCATTATATCGTCGCCGATATCAAAGTTCTCGAGGGACCTAGCTGTCTGGGCCCCATAGTACCTATCTGCAGGAACGAATACCTTCCCCATCGTATCGATCTCAGTCCTTTCCTCTTCGGGATTCGCTCTGGCAGACCTCTGGATGGCAGTGACCTCATATTCCTCTTGATTGGGGGTTCTTGATGAGAGTCCGTCTTCAATCATTCCAGAGATCGTTGCTGATCTTCCCTTTGACTTTCCCTTGCCTACTCTGCGATCTAGTTTCTTTGCAAGTCCTTCTGGTATGCTAATGCTGATTATTCGACGGTCCCCCGCACGGTGCTTTGCCATGTAATCGGCATTAATTAGTTATTAATAAAATATTTGATTAAGGCTTAGTAAGTCGATTAATCAAAATCTCTCTACTTTTATTATCTTCTGGGGATCGTATGGCCTGTCTCCGGGCTTGGTATCGCAGTTCTCGATTTTCTGAACATTCTCCATTCCTTTCACGACTTGGCCGAATACTGCGTGGTTGCCGTCTAGCCAGGGAGTAGGGACAGTGGTGAGGAAGAACTGTGATCCGCCGGTATTGGGGCCAGCATTTGCCATTGAAAATAGTCCTGGCCTGTCATGTTTCTTTGCAAGTGCGGATGGCTCGCAGGGGATCTTCCAACCTGGGCCTCCTGTACCTGCTCTGCCATTGTTGGCGTCCCTCGAGTGGGGGCATCCTCCTTGGATCATGAAATCCTTGATTACTCTGTGGAAGTGTAGTCCATCATAGAACCCATCATCTACTAGTTTGAGGAAGTTCCCCGTAGTGTCTGGGCATTCTTCTGTGAAGAGTTCGATATCTATCGGTCCCGCGCTTGTCGTCATTCTAACTATGGTAGACATGGATTAAGCGAGTGGCAAGCGGTCCAATAGTGTAACGATTGAAAAGTCGTTATTTTGCCATATGTAGAGCTGTTCTAAGCCACGACAGATCCTGGTAAAACGTCCTCTGGTAGCTCCAGTAGTCTAACAGTGCCGTCTGGATCCAATGCGCCGAGTACCAGAAACTGGCTGATAAAACCAGTGGGGAGTGTCTTATCGCCGAGATTAATAGCACCAACAACCGTTCTGCCAATGAGATCATGACGTGGATAGTTCGTTATCTGTGCGGAGCTCCATAGCTTTCCAATTATGGGCCCAAAATCAACTTGGATCTTGTATGATGCCTTCCTCATCTCTGGAAACTTCTGAACATCCATGATCACGCCTGATCTTAGGTCCAAATCGAAATAGGCAGATGCTCCGACATAATCCTTCATGGGGTGTTTCTCAGGAGAATAGGGGGTCCCGTCAGGATCTATGACGTGTTGGCTCAATCAATCACCTGTGACATCTGATCTCAGTAACAGTGGAATAAGCGCTATTCCTGCTGATTTGAAGGCTTCAATACCTCCCTCTTCTCTGTCTACAATGGTGATACATGCCGCTACTTCACATCCCATTGAGTTCAACATCTCGGCCGCCTTTAATGCGGAGCCCCCGGTAGTGGTGACATCTTCGAGTAACACCACTCTGTCTCCTGACCTGATAGTCGAGCCTTCTATTCCCGGTGGGTTTCCAGTCTTCCTACCTCCTCTACCCTTAGGCTCCTTACGGACCATGAAACCTCTGATTTCTGACCCCCTCCCGGCCTTGGCTATTGCGATGGCCGTGAGGGGAACAGCCCCTAACTCCAAACCACCTATGGCATCTACTTCCCCTATATCCTCGATTTTATCGTGTATAAGGACCCCAAGAAGATGAGCACAATCTGGATTCATCATCACTGGCTTCATGTCGAAAAAATGTGGGCTCTCCCTCCCACTGGCTAAGGTGAACAGGTCATCGGGAGAGTGGAGGTATGCCAACTCTCGGACCCTGTCAATTAGAATGAGTTTCGCTTCAGCGGCTGAAATCGACTGCATATTCGACTACAGCCGAGGAACGGTAATCGAATGAAGGTTCGGTAGGTAAATGGCGAACGAGGGGGGAAATACGGTCAATGTTCTTGAACGGTCTAGTCTGTTGGACATTTATTCGCACGGGGCATAAGTATGGTTGGACATCGTGAATCTGTATCGGGGTATGATTCGGACCGACTTTCATCTGAAGTGGAATCCTATCAGCAGTGGCTAGATATGAGGACTCAGGAAGTTTACGATATCGCTCTCAAAGCCAAGGCAAAGGGCCTTGACTTCAGTACTGAAATAGAAATTCCGAGAGCGGCGGATTTGGCGAGTAGGACCGAGAAGCTTCTCGAAGAATATCTGAAGGGTCTAGAGATCGAAGATGGCCTTAGGGACCTTCTATTGAAAACCGATAGAGAGAGCGCATCTATCCAGATAGCAGTTAGTGTCTCAAAACGTATGTATGAGCGAGATGGGGACCTAAGGGAGGCGATAGACTGTGGCCTCAGGGTAGGACTGGCCGTACTTACTGAAGCTGTTCTTGTAGCCCCACTGGATGGGATCGGGGCAGTCAGAATTCTCAATAATTCAGATGGCTCAGAATTTCTCTCCATTGACTTCTGTGGACCCATAAGAGCCGCTGGGGGGACGGCTCAAGCTCTTTGTGTCCTAATAGGCGATATGATCAGGCGTGAACTAGGACTGGGGAGATACAATCCAACCACCAGAGAAGTGGAAAGGGTGAAGGAAGAGTTCGGCCTATACCGAGTCGGCCTTCAGTACAAACCTCCGCCAGAGGAGGTAGAGGTAATCGTTAGAGCATGCCCTGTGATGGTCAATGGAGAAGAGACAGAGAAGCAAGAGTGTGCGGGATTCAAGGAAGTCCAGAACGTACAGAATGAGAATGGCTCATTCAGGACACGTGTTCGGGGCGGGGTGATGTTAGTAATAGGGGAAGGGCTGTGCCTCAAAGCGCCAAAAATTGTCAAGCACACCGAGAGAATGGAAATCCCCGGATGGGAGTTCATCTCTCAGTTCGCCAGTAAGGGCAAAAACGATGAGATCAAGTCTGATGGTTTCAGAAGCAGACAGATTCCTGAAATTTCAAGATACATGGATGATGTGATTGCTGGAAGGCCTATCTTCGGTGAACCCGGAGAGCCTGGTGGATTTAGGCTCAGATATGGCAGAAGTAGGGCTACTGGATTGGCCGCCGCTGGATTAAATCCGGTTTCGATGGAAGCTGCGGGAGGGTTCCTATCAGTTGGGACACAGATGAAGATTGAGCGCCCCGGGAAGGCTTGTGCTGTGACTCCGTGTACTGATATTGATGGCCCTATGATTATTCTCGATGATGGTGAATTCAGGCGAGTATCGTCCTTAGAAGAATGGAATGAGGTCCGAGACAGGGTCGTTTCTGTATGGGACAACGGAGAAATCCTGATGGGTTTTGGTGAGTTTCTTGAGAACAACAAGAATCTTGTCCCCTCGGCATACAACAGAGATTGGTGGGCAGCAGATCTCCAGGACTCCTTGGATCATCCTCAGAAGGTCTTAGATTTCGCAAATATAATGGCCACTGATATTGATCAGTTGCCCAAGGGGCTTCCATTTAATGGCGCAATAAATCGTGGAGGCGAGGACTCTCTGGAGAGAGAGTGGAGGAAGAGAGGATGGTATCTATTTCTAAGGGATATTGACCTGACATGGCAACAGTCAAGGAAAATATCGGAGTCTTTCGGTACGGCAGTTCCTCCTCCCTGGAATCTCTGGTGGTCTGATCTTCCGGTTTCGACCGCGAAGCCTCTAATCCGGGGATTGGTCGGATCGGAAATAGAAGATGGTTGTTTGAGGATTAAAGGGGCCTCTAGGAACTGGTCGCCAGATGATTTACAGGAGGTAGACTGGACGAATGAGCCTGAATATGACAAGTGGCCTTCATGGATGTCAGTCGAGAATCACGGGATAATCAAATCCTGTTTACTCACTCTTGGTTTGCAGCACTTCCATGAGTCTGGAGATATTGTAATATCATCAAACTGGGAAGGACTTCTAGAAGGCCTGGGCCTGATGAATGAGGGAGGAGTAGTAGTTTGCTCCATAGATGCGACGGCTCATATCGATGATCTTCTGGCTAAGGTTGGCGAGGCTAACAAGGTAGTTCAGATTGAGGAAAAGAGGAAAAGAGGCCTTGAGAGGAGTAGGGGGCTAGCCAGAGTACAAGCGACCACTCTAGCAATGCAACAAGGAAAGGGCATTCTAGAAACAGAGGCCATTGGAGACGATGCGTCAGAGAGTATCCCTGACCCGGGCCCAGAAAATTTAGTCTCACTAAATAAATCGATCTTGCTGCTAGACGATCACGTCGTAGATGGTTCGCTATGGCTGGTTAGAAAACTGTCATCAATGAGATGGGAAGACTCTGCCACGTGCAGAATTGGAGCAAGAATGGGCAGACCGGAAAAGTCTGGAGTGAGAGAGATGAAGCCATTGGTCCACGCGCTATATCCGATTGCTGAGAGTGGTGGGCCACAACGACTTCTTGGAGAGTCTTCATCTAAGGGCAGTATCAGAGTTCAGATGGGCCCGAGGATTTGCAGTAAATGCGGTTCAGAGTCTCCACACATCAGGTGCCACAAAAGACCTGATCCCCATGTTGCTAAGGAGTGTGGTGGAAGAACAGAAGTCCGCAAGAGTCGCGGGGGTAAAAGGAGGAGGAGGGGCGAGTTTACTACTGTTCCAGTCTCATCGATTCTTGAAGTAAAAAGGAGGGCTTTGGGATTAGACAAGCTCCCTTCGAAGATCAAGGCTGTGAAGGGCCTGGTTTCAATTGGACAATCTCCTGAGCCATTAGAGAAAGGGATTCTGCGAGCTAAGCATGGTGTATCTGTATTCAGGGATGGGACCTCCAGGTACGATATGAGTGACGTCCCAGTCACGCACTTCAGGCCAGCAGAGATTGGGACATCATGGGAGGCACTCTCAGAACTAGGCTACAAACATGATATTCGAGGGGATATTCTGAAATCTGATGACCAGATGTTAGAGTTGCTTCCACAGGACTTTATTCCATCCATAAGGTCCAAAGATCATCTTCTTGCCACTTGTAGATTCGTGGATGAGCTACTAGTAAGATTCTATCAAATGGAGCCCTTCTACAATGCCACTAGTGAGAAAGACCTGGTTGGGAGTCTGGCCATTGGGCTCGCCCCCCACACCTCTGGTGGCGTGTTATGCCGACTGATTGGGTGGACGTCCTCGTCTGCTGGATACGCGCATCCACTATTCCATGCGGCGAAAAGGAGGAACTGTGATGGTGATGAGGATAGCATAATGATGCTGATGGATGGGTTACTAAATTTCTCCAAGGAAATTCTTCCTGCAGGGAGAGGGGGGAGGATGGATGCGCCACTGGTCCTCACGACGAGGCTGAATCCTATGGAGATAGACAAAGAGGCTTTGAACGTAGATTGCTCATGGAGCTATTCCAGGGCGTTCTACGAGGCCACTTTGTCCCAACCACATCCCAACGAGGCGTCAAAACTGGTAGACCTAGTAAGTGATAGATTGGGGAGCATCGGTGACTTGCGAGGGTATGGGTGGACACATGATTCCGGTGATTTGGACTCCGGCCCCGTTAACTCAGCATACAAGACCCTGGTGAGTATGACAGACAAGATGGGAGAACAGCTGGCTCTTGGAAGTAGGCTCCGGTCGGTAAGTGTGGATCGTGTGGCTTCGCAGGTTATTGAGTCGCATTTCCTCCCAGATATGAGAGGCAATATGATGGCCTTCACTAGGCAGAAGGTACGTTGTGTGAAGTGTGGCCACTCATATCGAAGGATGCCTCTGGCAGGTAAGTGCATTCAGAGGTCTTCTGGGATCTCGAGTGGGCCGAGATTCGCCAGTTCTGACGATGGGGTCGCCACTTGTGGGGGCAATGTCGTTCTGACGGTCTCGGAGGGGGCGGTCAGGAAATATATCCAGGTGACGAAGGAGGTAATGGAGAGCTATGGGGTGGACGATTACACCAAACAGCGTGTTGTCTGGATGTCTGATAGCGTAGACTCCCTGTTCAATAACGATAGGGTTACTGTGATGACTCTAGAGGACTTCCTTTGATCAGTACTCAATACCCAGTGTCTGTAGAATCATTCCCATCCACTGTAATTTGACGAGTTTTCTTTTCTTTTCTGTTACTCCGGACCATCTGCCAACCTCTCTTGTATTGGTACCTAGCATCCTTATCCTCTCTATCGGAACCCCTAATGACATAGCGATACAGGCTGCTCGATCCCCGTCAGTAAAACCACCCGGGTTGTGCATACCAGGAATCTCTCTTGACGTCTGATGAGTCAATACCAGAGGAGGAGGAGTAGTGGCGTTCTTTGCTACTTTCAGAAGTTTTATCCAATCGCTCTCATTATCCCCATGTGCATGAAGAAAAGCTGTTTTTCCGCGTTTTACAGCCTCTATTGTGCCATCGCCTCCATCTGCGTCTGTAACAATGAAAGCCAATCTTGACCATGCTCTCTCAGCTGTTGTCTCTGGCAGGAGAGATATAGCCCCAGCCGCCCCGTCGGCGGCGATTAGAAGAGTTGGTGAATCGAGGGCAGTTGTTAGTTCCTCTAGGTCTATTGCAGCGCCTAGGATAGCAACATTTTGCTCTCTCAAAACAAGTCTCCTCTGAATATTAGCTACTGTAGCGGCTCTATTGGGCCTCTTCCATTCCTCGACTCCAGATTGCTCAATTTCAGAAATGAGGTTTCTTGCACTTGAAAGATCATCGGATTCATCCCATCCAAAGTGACTCCTGAATTCATCTTGAATCGAGACTAAGCGATCGAGGTGAGGAGTGAGGTCCGTAGGTGGCCTAGACATGTTTCTCCAGTGGAAGGGGTCGGTGAGTGTTGAATAACCCTCTTGGTTCTCTATGTAACGTGCCGATTCCACTCAAGCCACCCATTATCGAAGATCGGGTGATATTATCCAGGTACCCGATGTTGCCACAGGGCAGGGATCACATCCGAGATGTTCTGAAGGAGAATGGGGTTACTGTGAGGGATTTGGTAGAGGCCCCATGGCTCGAGGAGGTTAGGACCAGGGGGAGGTTGCGTCTGCTGGAATCAGTGATGCACAAGGATGGTGTAGATGACGCGACCACGGTTGATCTTTCAAGCGAAGCAGGGAAGATGACCGAGACTCTGTCTTTTCTTCATGCTATGCTCGTGGTATGCGCTTCTTTCGATGAGAGGTTGCTAGCTAGGTGGATAGAGGGCGAGGCCAGTAGGGCGGATGGCCTGTTTGGAAGGGATGAAACCAATTTCACCACTATTTGCTCTAGCTATCTTTCCGGAATAAAAGTAGAGGAGGGGGACGATATGGCCTACTGGGTACCTGTCTCTGACTTTATCGAGCTCTGTCCCAAGATTTCCGGAACGTACTGGAGATTGGCTAACAGACCTGTCAGAGATGGCTGGGTTCGAATGGATCCGGCCTCGGGGGAGAACAGCAGAGAGAGGACATCCAGATTGCTGAAGGAGAGAGTAAGGGGCTATCTCGATTCGACCTGCAGACTACGTATGGAGAAGATGAGTGATGAGTTTGCAGCGCAATTCTCGGATCCGGTGGAGAGGATAGTCGGGATGTTGGCCCTTCGAGTGAAGGAGGAGATGCCAGTATCTGCGGCAGTGAGGGAGGACTGGCCTCCCTGTTTTGAGTCGGCTGTATCGGAGCTCAACCAAGGGGTGAATGTGAATCACGTGGGGAGAGTTTTCCTAGCTTCGTTCTCCAAGGCCCTGGGTCACTCCCAGGAGCAGACTTGTGGCTTATTCTCTGGGGCGCCGGACTACAGCCCAGATACGACATCGTATCAGGTGGCTCACATATACGAGAGGGAGTATACACCTCACGGGTGTGCGGCGTTGAAGACCAATGCTCGCTGTCCGGTTCAAGCAGGGGACGATACGCTTTGTGATCAGGAGTGGTTGACACATCCTCTGAAGTACATTCGCGCCAAGCAAAGGAGAAGGTACAATGACTCTGGCGGGGCTAGCAATGGTACGTAATGGGCGTTATATTGGTGATTGCAGGCAATTCTTCATATCGCCCCCATCGCATCAGGGGTTGAGGTGAGAGTATGGTACGAACTCTGGTACTGACAGTAGATCGGGATAATGATCTGGGAGTCAAGGCGGGGATAAGAGGCCCGGTTATTGGCCGTAAGGCCACTCTTGCCGCCGCCTTACGACTAGGAATAGCGGATCCAGAGGAGTCGGATACCAATGCCATACTAGGTGCCCTGCACCAACACGATCGTCTGGCTGAAGAGGCGATTGGCGATGATGAGGTCCAGATTGCCCTTCTGACCGGTGATGTTAGAGTTGGTTCCAGGAGCGATAGGGAGATTGCCACACAATTGGATGAGGTCATACAGGAGTTTCAGCCTGACAAGGCAATCCTCGTCACCGATGGGGCGGATGACGAGGAGGCACTTCCGATCATTACTTCAAGAGTTAGAGTCGATCACATTGAGAAGATAATAGTCAGGCAATCCAAAGGCATTGAGAGTACCTACTATTACGTCGTCAAGGCGATAGAGGACCCGCGTTGGAGAGCGAGGTTGCTTGTTCCGATCGCCGCTGTGATGATCATTCTGGGGGTTGGCCTTATTCTTCCGTCGGACTACGGAAGCGCACTCATCGGGACTTTGCCCCTGATTATCGGAATTTGGCTTCTTTCGAGGGGCCTTGGGTGGGAGCAGCAGCTTGACCGTCTTGTCAATGACATGCGGGCCGCGGCAACTGGAAGCCTCCTGACCTCAATGCTATGGGCATTAGCGTTGGTTTCAATGATGATAGCTGTGGTGACTGTGATTCAGGTGCTATATGCGTCTGGCTCGGAGATAGAAGCATATGCCGCCTCCATTCTACCTTCATCCACTAATTTCGATGTGAATGCGATAAATAGCAATATCGCGGTTTGGGTCATTGCGATTGACAATGCCCTCTCATGGATCCTTGTGGCGTTCTTCTCTCTATTCCTGTCTTTGGGGGTGCTGAGGTGGAAAGAGGGGTCTTTCACTGGGCAGAGCATAATGCTTCTAGCTACTGGTTTTGTCGCTTACTTCCTCATATCCGCCATCAACGAGGTGTCTCTGAGTATGCTTGGCGGACAGGATATTGATTTGAGAGTCGATTCAGTAGCGGCGACATGGTCTCTCCCGGTGATGGCAATTCTCGGAAGGTACCTGATGAGTGTGATCGTTGACTCCCTCTCCGAAGAGGACGAGGGAGGAAGCGGGAGCGAGTTCTGGGGAGTCTAGTTCTCGAATGTGGATTCCATCATGCAAGCCGGACAGGTTACGGAAATAGGCCGGATAGATGGGATTCCCAATGCCGCATTGCAGTGCGGACATACAATTGCCTGGTCTACTTCCGACTGTCTCCTCCTTCCCGATTGGCTAGGATCGTAAGTGAATCTATACTTGTGAGTATTTTCCAAGAACCTTGGTGACCCATCCTTCTGATCTCCTGCCTGTGAAAACTTACTTTCTCTTGTTGGTTCCGATATATGGGGTGTTGCTATATTTGACGGTTTGACCTGTCCGTTTTGAAATTCTTCCAATTGGGAAAGAATATCGCTTGTAGTCATCCCTAGTTCCCTAGATGCCCTATCAATTGCCAGTGTTCTCTCGTAATCGCTCATACCGACGAACTGCTGGAGAAGCACTGCAGGTATCCTTGACATGGTAATCGCAGAAAGGGTCTGCTTTCAATACCCTGCCGAATATGTTTGGGTTTTTCAGTCTCTTGAATGGTTTCTAAGTGACTCTAATCTCATCTCATCGAGTCTTTCCCATGGGAACAACCCATCATCGGTAGGGACCCTGCCGAAGTGCCCTCCCGACGAAGTCTCTCGATATATCGGCCTCTTCAGGCCCAGATCGCTTATCATAGCGGCCGGGCGCCAGTCGAAGTACTTCATAATCAAACTTGATATTGTAGAGTCTGGGATTTCCCCTAGACCCTCGCTGTGTGTCCCGAAGGTGCTGACACGGAGTCCGACCGGTTCGGATATTCCTATGGCGTAAGCGACTTGGATCTCGCACTGCTCTGCGAGCCCGGACGCGACCACGTGCTTTGCGACCCACCTAGCGTAGTACGCGGCCGATCGGTCTACCTTGGAAGGGTCCTTGCCACTGAAAGCCCCCCCTCCGTGCCTACCACCGCCGTAGGTGTCGACGATGATCTTCCTACCAGTAAGGCCCGCATCAGCATAAGGTCCGCCTGGATCCGGGAACGATCCCGTCCCGTTCACTATGATTTGCGGATTCCCCAACAAACTCGGAGGGATGGCGTGCTCGATGACGTGCTTCGTAATCTCGCTCTCGATGTACTGGCGCCTTCCCTCATCGGTTAGATCGTCTGCCTCTGGCCAGTTGGGACCCGCATCAGGGGAGTGCTGTGACGCTATAACTACGGTTGACACCCTATCCAATGACCTATCGCTCTCGTTGAGCTGTACCGTGACCTGACTCTTTCCATCTGGCCTGACCCATGGGATGATACCCTCGTCGTGCACTGCCTCCAACCGTCTTGTGAGTCTCTGAGCAAGTGCGGCGGAGAGAGGGAAGAATCTTCCTCTCAGCTCTGGTGTACTCTCGGTCTCCGAGCACGCGTACCCGAACATTACCCCTTGGTCCCCGGCCCCTTGTGTGTCTAGGTCGCCGTCGACCCCCTGGCTGATGAACTGGGACTGAGTGGTAATGTGAGTATGGACCTGACAATGCTCTTGAGATGTTGCGTCCATCCCGATCTTGCTATCGGTGTATCCGATAGAAGAGGCTGTCTGGCGGGCCAGCTGCTCATAGTTTGGTGGCTCGCCATTGAGGCTGACCTCACCAGCGAGGACGATTATCGCCTCTCCCTCAGTCCCCTTTACCATTGTCTCTACAGCGACCCTAGCATTTGGGTCAACCATCAGGCATGCATCTAGAATAGAGTCTGAGATAGCGTCACAGAGCTTGTCCGGATGACCTGCGGTCACAGATTCAGCGGTGTCAGATGGAGGAACTGCGCTATTCATGATTCATCGGGAGGGCTTGATGCACATGAGGGTTTTTGATTTCATTTCCGTACAGTCTAGCTGAAAAGCTAGGATATCCTCCGCTTTACAATGGAAGACGCAGTAGCACGTGTGGTATGGACTGGGCCCAGAGAAGTCGCTGAGACCCTCTTGGAGTCTATCCGCCCCGATGATCCGGGGTTCTTCGAATCTGAGATAGTAGAGGCGGGCGAGGGGGTTAGCCTGACTATAGTGGCCTCGTCATCTGATCTTAGTGAGCTAAGAGCCACCATTGATGACATTCTAGCATGTCTGTCCGCTGTAGAGGGCAGCTTGGAGGCTCTGGGCGAGTAAAGTTGAATTCGGACCCTTCAAGTCTGAGTGCTTTCAGCACGTACCGTGACAGTGTTGCCCCATGATAGGTCCAGTCTCCTCTACTCTGGAGGGAAGCCTAGCATGATGATGATTGAGTCCATCGATAGATGGATGGCGGCGATGGTCTCTGACGAGGGCAGTGGAGGGGGGGCGCCAGATAGTCAGATGGAGTCGGTTGTAATCTCGAAGAATCGGGGCTTGATATGCGGGACTTTCGTCGTAGACAGGCTACTGGAGGAACACTACCCCTCCTGTCTCGCTGAATGGGAGGTATCGGATGGCTCGCTCGTGGAAGCCGGGGACGCGGTCCTCAGACTATCCGGGAATGGCATCGATATGCTGCGTTCAGAGAGAGTAATACTGAATATTCTTGGAAGGCTCTCCGGGATCTCGACTAACTCTTCTATATGGGCGAAACGGGCTGGAAGCATGGGTGTGGCTTGCACTAGGAAAGTAGACTGGGGACTTCTGGATAAGTGGGCAGTCCATGTCGGAGGTGGTTTGACACATAGGCTCAGCAGAGAGGATGCTCTGATGATCAAGGACAGTGAGGTCCTCTCATCAAGAGTTGGTAGTGAGACAGAGGATGAAGCCTTGGCAAGATTAGTTTCGGAGATTGACATGGATGCTGATTCACACTTCACAGTAGTCGAAGTACGGAGTGTCAATCAGGCACTCACTGTGGCCGGGATTTGGGAGCGTAACCAGGTGGAAAGAGAAGGTAGCGAGAGAGTGGTTATTCTACTGGATAATATGAGTCCCAGATTGTCATCTCAAGTATCGATGCGATTGGAGGAAGAGGGTTTGCGTGATTGGTGCGTCCTCGAGGGGTCAGGTGGCGTTACTATAGATGATGTCATGGAATGGTCTGCTTGTGGGGTAGATTTGATTTCTACCAGCTCGATAAACAGGGGAGTATCTCCTCTAGACCTATCAATGAGGTACAATGAGGAGTGATTATGGCAGAGATTCCCGATTCACACCCTAGGAAGTCTTCCCTAATGTCCCGACAGAGAATGGTGGAGGCATCCAGGAGAGGCCTGCTGGCAGAGTCGGCTATGATTGCTCATGGGCGTGGTGAGGCCTTTGACTATCTTCTAGGCGAGAGGACGAGCGATTCCGCGTCCTTGGCCATCCGAGAGGCCGCGGCTCGTCTTCTCGAAGCCGACAGTCCGATCATCTCGATGAATGGTAACTCTACCGTGCTTGCCGGAGCTGAGGCGATCAAGATTGCCGCGATTCTGGGCTGTCCTGTTGAGGTCAACATATACTACCGCACAGAGAGGCGGGTGGAGTCACTGATAAGCGAGTTGGAGTCTATGAAAGAGCTTCTCGTAAGAGAGTCTTCAGACAGCATAAGAGAGTCCATCGTCGAAGTTGAGATTCTAGGAGCTGAGGCAGATGGGAGAATTCAGGGGCTAGAAGGACCCAGGGCTTTGTGCTCCGCACGAGGAATTGAGAGGGCTGATGTTGTGCTGGTCCCGCTTGAGGACGGGGATCGTTGCGAGGCGCTTACCTCTCTGGGAAAGCAAGTCATTGCGGTGGATCTGAATCCCCTCTCCAGAACATCGAGAAAGGCTACCGTGACAATAGTTGATGAGGTCTCCAGAGCCTTTAGGAGACTGGTAAGTGAGCTATCTGAGAATCCGAAGTCTACTGATTGGGATAACGACTCATCATTGGTAGAGGCCTTGGAAATAATGTCGAGCTCATCACTGAGGATTGACTAGGGAAATCTCTCTTGAAGCATCGACTCACATCTAGAAGCTATGGCTTCTCCGACTTCGGAGGTACTGGCTGGCCCTCCTAGGTCGTAGGTCACTATTCCACCCTCTTCGAAATGCTTCTGGATAGCGCTCTGTAGAATCTCAGCACACAAGTCTAGGTTCTGATCTTTCTTTCTGAATGCCAGTGCCTCGAACATCATCTGTACCGATTGAATCATGGCTATTGGGTTAACTACGTTCTTTCCAGCGTGTTTGGGGGAAGAGCCGTGTACTGGTTCGAAGAGCATGTGTTTGGGTCCCATATTAGCACTTGCTGACATCCCCATTCCACCTTGTAAGACGCTAGCCAAATCTGTGGCTATGTCGCCAAACATATTTGGCAGAACAACCACATCTAGGTCCTCGGGATTTCTAACCAACCACATTGTGAAGGCATCAATGTAGGCCTCCTTGACTGCAATATCCTGATTATTCTCTGCGAATTCTCTGAAAATCTTCCTGAAAAGCTGGCATCCACGGGTTACGTTCGACTTGTCTACGCATGTTACGGACTGTGATTTCCCTGTTTTCCTCTGTCTGTGCTTGGCGTAGTCAAAGGCGAACCTGATTACCCTCTCACTGCCCTCTCTGGAAATTGGCCGTGGGTCCCATGCAACCTCTCCGTCTAATCCAGGAAACTCCTCAATGACAATTGGTTCATCCTTCTTTCCAAGTGCTCTCTGCTCCATTCTCCTGAGAAGAGAATGGTAGAGTCCTTCGGTGTTCTCACGAATCATGATAATATCCACCAAATCTGGATCCCAAACTTGCTTGTGTACACCATGCACCTTGTGGGTGACACCGGGATAGAGTTTGACTGGTCTGACATTGGCGTATAGCTCCAAGCCGGATCTTAGGCCGAGAATAGTCTGTCCGCCGGCCATGTCTCCATTTGGTAGTCTGGCATCGGGCCATCCGATAGCCCCTAGGAGAATTGCGTCAGATTCGTCCCTGCAGTATTCAAAAGACCCCTTTGGCCATTCTTCGCCAGTTTCAAGGTAGTACTGGCCCCCACATGGAATCTCTTTTATTTCGAATGAAGCAGGGCTGTTTTCCTCGAATACTGAGAGTATTCGGAGCGCCTCTCGCATTACTTCGCGTCCAGTCCCGTCTCCGGGCAGTACTGCGAGCCGATAGGTAGCCATGGGTCTCGGCAAATGTTCATCATTCATCAATTAACCCCTAACTGAAGTTATGTCGAGAAGAGGATAGTTGATAGACGGTCACTGAGAATGGAAGCGCGATGGAGCGCGCACCCGAAGATGGAAAGGGAAGTCCACGCATCGACGTCAGGACTCTGCCCGAATCAGTGGCCAGGCTCTGGGAGACTATGCTAAGACTGGATCCTTCATGGGATTTATCTTCGTGGCTGGACGAAAGAGCATTGGAAGAGCTAGAGTTGGTGGAGAGTCACCTGGGAAGAGAGAGATTACGACTAGAGCAGCGTCTACACAGAATAGAGACTCTGGTAAAGAGGCTGAAAAGACAACGAGAAGTGGTTGGCACGGGAATTGAGGACCCCCATCAGAAGAATCTGTTCGATATTTATGAGATAGGTAGTAAATCAACAGAAAGAGATTCAGAAGCTGACCAAGAAGGTGAGCCTGCAGTGCAATTCGGATCTTTCGATGTGGGTGACGATCCACTTCTAGCTATCGTTGCAGAGCATGTCCTAGGACTGCTGGAGCTACATTCCCTAGAGGGGCCGGCTCCAGTTCACTTCGACTCACTAATGAGCAATCTTGTCCCACTAGGGATAAGAGTCGATGATCTTGACGAAGCTATAGCCTGGCTTCTTCAGAGCGAGCTGATAGTCGAGATAGAAGAGGACTCATTCTCTCTCAGAAGGTAAGCAATTTCCTTAACCAATATACAACCTTTCAAAACAGGTTGATGATTCGTAGAAATGAGATTAATGGTAAGCGAAGCATCTGGTTGGTACGCAAGGCTAGATCAGGCCTGTCCGGACAGGATACAGCAGATCAGGAGCTGGTTGGATTTCTGGGAGTCCTCTGTTATATCGGGAACTCCCATTGCTGCATCTCTACCTAACGCATGGCCGACTCTTCCTGCCGCTCTGCTCACTGACCCTGGCGTGGTTCTGGAAAAGCTACTGTCAAGATTTGAGGCAGTAACAGATGGTCGCTCTCCGAAAGGAGCTTACTCCACTCCAACTAGGCTTGTTGGATCTATTCTGGCAGACGAGCTTGCCAGTGGGGGTCACAGCAAGAAGAAGGAATCTCCTCCCACACTATCTCTATCTGCCATACCGCCAGCATTCAGAGACTACGCACTGAAACTAAACAAAGAAGCCATATCTGGTACGGAAGAGGAGTACTATTCTGACAGTTCGGAAAATACTAGTTCTGGCATCCCTCTACCATTCGCCGATCCTAGTTGTGGAGCGGGATTGGTTGTCTCTCAGCTAATCAGATTCCATACGCAGAGAATAGAAGGGCTTTCGGCTGAGAATAGATGTACTGACACTCTAAGGTTGCTAGAAGGTTTGCAATTGATGGGTTTCTCAGGAATTGCTGTGGAAGCGGCCAGAAGAAGGATACTCATTACATTGGGGAAAGCCGGATTGGTAGACCTCTCGGGAGACAGCAGGAGTCAGATGATTGGGCGTACTGAAGCCGAGATGATTCTCGAGAGCAATGTCCTTGAAGGCGATCCGCTTCTTGGAGAATGGCCATGGAATGAGAGTCCTAAACTCTTGGTGAGTAGGCCTCCTTGGATCAGGATAAAGGATAGGTTTAGGGGTTATGAGGGAGGTAGTAAACTTCGAAAAGATCTATCCAGTAAACTCAGGAATGCAACTGAATATGACGGTAGTCTGAGATTCTCTGCGCTGCGTGGAAACGTGAACATGTACAGATTATTCTTGGAGAGATCGATGCAACTTGTGGGGAGCGAGGGCAGGATTAGAATGATTGTTCCGGACTCCCTGCTGAGGGAAAGAAGTAGTGCTCCTCTGAGGAAGCTTCTGGTAGAAAGCAATGAGTGGTTCTCAACATGGTCATTCCCCGACCCTAGCAGGGTTTTTCCAGGGATAACCCAAGGTGTCGCTGTCATAGGGCTGACCGCAGGAGGAAAGACCGAGAAGATGGTGAGCTACGGGCCTTTGACTGCAAATGATATTTCTCCTGATGCGGGACTTTCCAGAACTTCCCCCTCCTTAGAACTTGACAGGGGGGCTTGGTCTTCGTGGACAGATGCCGCATGGGCCGTTCCACGAATGCCGATAGATTCCTTTGAAAGAAGGAAGGTTATCGATGCGATCGGCAGATTGGCCGATAAGCCAAGGCTATCTGAAGAAGGCAACTGGTTGAATCCGGATGGGGACTCTGTCAGAGTGAGAGTAGGGGAAATAGACCAGAGTGCCTGGTCAGATAATATTGGCAACTGGTCGGATAGAAATTCGGTTTCACCGTTCATCCGGAATGCTCACTTCTTAGTGATAGATGGCGAGGTTTGCCTTCATCACCCCGCGTTCGACAATGATGTCGAGGAGGGTTCTATTCAGATGTCTCACTCATCTTGGACTGGAGACAAAAATTCTCCTTCCGGACCAAGGATAGCTTGCCAGGCCATCCTTGGGTCGAACAATGATCGGCGTCTTCGCTGGGCTGTTATCCCAGATGGTTGTGTTTTGAGTAACTCAGTGAACTACCTTGAATTCTCAGAGGGTGTGATTGAGTCTTTAATTAGCAGGGGGGGTGGGTCTCTAGTGGTAGGTTTGGATTGGCTATGTGAGATTCTAAACTCTGAAGATTTAGAGATCTGGTCAAGGGCATGGGGGGCTAACAATAATGTTAACAACTACGAGATTGAGAACCTTCCTTTCCCTGTTCCGGAAGACGAGTTGACATTTTCAATATAGTTGGGTTACTATAAGCAATAAAGCGGAAATTGATTTCCGTTGACGGGTAGAAAAAGACGTAACTAACCGAATAGACTATTATCGTTGCTTATCCTACACTAGTCGTACTATCACGTGAGTGAGTCAAGGAGGAGTGGAGCTAATGGGCATCAATCCTAAGATTGGAATAACCGGACTCCCTAGATCAGGTAAGTCGGCGGTTCTTGATAAGGTCCTCAAGATGATCGAAGAGGAAAGTTCTGGATCCTTGGGAATTCCAGTAATTGCAGGTATGAGATCAGAGGCAATTATAGAGAATGGGGAAAGAGTTGGATACGCCTGTGTAGACATTGTAACCGGAGAGAGGGGAATAATGGCTCACAAGGAGATTGATTCACGTCATAGAGTGCTTGGGTATGGTATTGATCCAAGCGAGATTGATAGGGTCGGGGTTCCAGCAATACTGAATGCCGTTGGTAACTGTCAATACTTGGTCATCGATGAAGTTGGAAAATTTACTGTCGAAAGTGAGGGTTTTGTTTCAGCTGTTCGTGAGGCCTTGAAGTATGACATGCCGACTCTGCTGACTCTGCATAAAAAGAGTCGTCATCCCCTACTACAGGATGTTAGGAGAAGAGATGATGGCCGTATACTAGAAGTCACGCCAGTTAACCGGGCGCTACTTCCGTATAAGATACTGAAATTAATCCAGCAGGACTACTGAGACGGAGAAGTTGATTCGCTACACCCCCTGTTGATTATCATGGATTCCCCCGCCACCCGACTTCGGAGGGTCTTACTTGGAATACTCGTTTCCATGGTTTTCCTAACTTCAATATCTATCGGAGATGGGAGTCTAGTCATTCTAGATGGAGATATTTCGAACGCAGATAATAGGGCTCTTACCTTCCCTGCTTTAGCGGCTATTAGTGGATTACTGTTATTGGCAATTAGGAACGCTGAGGGACGAGAGTATGGGAGTTTCTTTCTAGACAGTTGGATAAGTAGAGAGCAAGAAGGTGATATGATGTCCAGATTGAAACTAGAGCAGGAAGAGGCTGGGGTAGAAAAAATGGGAGGGGCTTGGGCTGAATTGGAGAAAGTACACTTAGAACAACGCCTGGAAGAGGAGTAGTTAGGAACGAAAGCTTGACTGTCAGGTCGCCCTCGTAAGGCCGGGTGAGACTGTGAGTGAGGTACCTGAAGAGCTAAGATATACGAAGGAGCATGAGTGGATTAGGATTGAGGGAGATTCCGTAGTGATAGGAGTTACAGACTACGCTCAGAATGCTCTCACTGATGTGGTTTGGGTAGAGCTTCCCGAAATGGGTGCTACGGTGAGCTCAATGGAGTCGTTCGCTAGTGTGGAGTCGGTAAAGTCTGTCAGTGAGATCTATGCCCCTGTAAGCGGTCAAGTAATGGAAATCAATGAAGATCTAGAGGATGCTCCTGAGCTAATCAATGAGGACCCTTATGGAAGGGGCTGGATTTGTAAGATGTCGGTCTCTGATAGTTCAGAACTCTCTTCTTTGCTAGATGGGGCTACATATCGTGGACTCATAGAGGAATGATGATGGTGAGCTCTGCCACTTACATCTACTTCGACGGTTCGTGTGGCGAAAATAGAAACGTAACTTCGGAGACTCCTGCTGGTTGGGGATTCTGTGTAGTAAGTGGGGACAATGGCATAGGCAGGGGCCATGGGGAGATAGTTAAGGAGAAGAGCGGGGCCGTAGTTACTGGCCCATTAGAAGAAGGGTATATCGGAGCTAGTGTTGGATCTAATAATACTGCTGAGTTGAGCGCATTCGCTCACTCACTTATTTGGATTCTGAAGAATCATGTTTCAGGCAGGATAGTAGTAAGAGGAGACTCTGAGTACGCTATGAATATAGGGTCTGGAAACTGGAAGGCTAAGGCGAATAAAGTCCTAGCCAAGAGAGTTCGTTCCCTTTGGGAAGAGGTAGAATCTTCCTTTGATATCTCAACAGAACACGTGAGAGCTCATGAGGGACACAGATGGAACGAGCGAGCGGATCACCTAGCTTTCAGAGCCATGAAAGAAGAGAGTCCCCTTCCTCTTCAATTCTGGAAGCCAGGCAGAAGATAGTCAGAATATCTGTAATAGGTAAAGGAATCCCAAGAATGCATGAATGATAACTAAGATTGCCATAACATCGCCCAATCTTCCATGTAAATCTCTGGTTTTTAGGCTGCTCACTCCTTCTCTTCTCAACGAACTAGTCTTTCTACCCAAATACCAGAGGGTTGTCATAAGTGCAAGTGCCAGAATACCCGCCCAACCATGGTAATGATTGGGAATCAGTTGTTTGAGGACTTCTTCATTAGTTTGGCCCAGAAGAATGGCGTCGACTATCTGGGCTGTAAATGCTACTAGGATTACAACTAGTAGATATGCCATTATTCTATTGCCTGATTTTTCATGTGCATTGACGGCGGAAGTCCTTTCATTTCCCCGTAATCCGTGTCTTTCTCTTCTCCATGACCTCTGCCTCATAAACGCCCATATCAAAGCCAGAGCCAGTAATGGGTGAACCATCAGAATTGCCACCCTGATAAAATCCATGTATTAGCCGAGATGTGATTACTTATCTCCTCTCCTGACGCGTTGATTAGCGAGGCGATGTGTTGATGTACAGAGCGCATAGGCCGTTAGTCAGGGTTGTGCTGTGGAGGAGTACCTGCTGGACTGTTTGGAAATACTCAGTAGGTCCGGTGACCATGAGGCAACACGGAAGAAGAAGCTTACTAATGCCCCTTCTTGGTCGTTACTACAAGACCCCAGTTGGAAAGCGCTTGCAATGATTGCCGCTAGTAAGGAGGCTTTAGATGCAGTGGGGACTGATGGCTCTCAGAAAAAAAATCAATCACGTAGAATAGGGAGAAGGGGGGGCCGTGGAAAGATTAAGACCACTTCTGATAAGCTCGCTTCTCCAGATGATGTGATCCCCAGTAATTTTTCGTGTGGATACAAACTTGCTGTGCTCATAGCGCAAAAAAATAGATTCTCTGAGGATGATTGGAGCCCCTCTTGGGATTTGGAGATGGATTCGATTAGAGAAGAGTGTAGAAGTGGAATTCATCCTGTATGGGAGAGGCTCGCAAGAGAGTCCCCCTTGCTAGCAGAAATGGGTCTTTTCCCGATTGTGAAGCCTAAGTCTAGCTTTGGAGAAAGGGGACCATGGATAGACGGCTCAAAGATAGATTATTCAGATAATAATGCACTCAGAGATTGGTTAACCTCGGTCGCGCCGTTCAAACTGTCGGCATCACAATTGAAAACTATTCAGAAAATCGAGAAGGATCTACGAAAAAATCCCCGTCGTAATCTTTGGGAGGAATGGATGGCACCGTCTCTGACAGATATGGAAGGAGATGCTTCGCTTCTCGAGGGGTTATTACTGGCGGCCGCGGGCTCTGATAGGGCCAGAGATGTATTAGAAGGGGTCGAGGGAGAGTGTGCAGAAGTTGCTGTTGGGCTCAATATTCTAATTTCTCTGAGAGAAGGCGTGGACTGTGACTGGAATCTGGCTGTCGAAAGAGAGGGAGAGGACAAATTATCTTCTGCGATCAAGATGGAAGGCTGGCTTCGTGTGGATCTTTATCCTAAGGAAATGTCACTCGAATTGGCAATGGAGGGAGTATCTATTATCGAATCGGGGAGTGGTGTAATTCCTAATCGATTGGCATGGATTGCATCAGGAGGACTAGTGGAATCCGGTGATTTCTCGTCCGCTTTGAAGTATATTGAAGGAAAGCCAGTGAATGATCTCAAAGGATTGACGATATGTTTGAGTATGATATCAGAAGATTCCACCGGGATTTCACTTGAATCGATAGTTTCTGGTCTTGCAGATCTCGATGAGGAATGTCTCAGATTGGCGCTTTCTCACCCTGACTCCCCGTCTCTAGTTAGGACGTCCGCGGCTAGTATTCTATCCAATATTGATCAAATTAGGTATACGGATGAGATCATATCATCATTTACAATGTTCGCAGAGATAAAGGGGCTAACGGACCTATTGATTGAGGAAGTATCGTTACAGAGGGCTTATCCATTTCGTGTCATGTTATCGTGGCATCTAATCACTGCCGATGACTCTGTTGGTGTTTCATCTAAATTATTGGAGGCGAGGAGGGTGGCTCTTGCCTCGATAGAAGACGCGGAGAGGGACGGTGTTCTTTCTGACGTGTGTGTGGGTTTGATTTCTCTTCTTGATGGCATAAGTAGTAATCTCGGAGCTGTTCATGATAAATTAGACTCGGATGGATTGAAGACTCTGAAAGAGGTTAGAATGGCCCTGGGACCAGAAGGAGATGGAATAGTAAAGGAAGTAAGAATAGACAAATTAGTTAATTCTGTCAATGAGGCGGATTTGAGTTTATTGGAAAGGAGGCTTTTCGAGGCGGTGATAACTTCCCTGGTTCTGAACAGGGCCGCGATAGATCTTCAAAATGGAGATTCATCAAGAAGAGAACAGGCAGTCTCCTCTCTTGAATCGGTGATATCGATGGAAGGAGTTTCTATGAGGACCGTCAGATTCGCTTCTGACTTGGTTTTCGAACACTCCGTGGGGATTGAATCATTGGATTCATGGTATAGGGAAAATGAAAGCAATAGTCCTGAAAGTCAGATAGTCAAGGCGGCTCTTCTGGAAAGGAGCGGGGATTTAATGGGTTCAGCTTGGGCCTACAAAGATGCTGCTGCTAGGCTGATGGAGACAGATTTTGAAAAATCTGCAATTTTCCTTAGATGGTCTCTGATTTCATTTGCTCATGGAGGCGGGTGGAAGGAGGCTGTAGCACTGATTGATGCATATCCTACACTATCAGCTTCAGTAACTAACAGGTTCAAAATGTACTTGAATGTCTGTAAAGACCATACAGAAAAGAATCAGGTAGGAGCTACATCGAGAATAATCGAGCATGTAAGCAATGAGCATAGAAACAGCGATACTGAGGAAGATAGGGCCTCCATAATCGAATCACTGGAATCTATCAAAATGTATCCTGTAGAGCATGGACTCCCGATAGATCCGTTCCAAGGTAGAGTGTTGGCGGCAATAATGAAGATGAGTCATTCATCACAATCCAGAAGGTCCGATTTGGAGAGAAGGTTTGATTCGGAAATGAGGGCTAGAGTGAAAGATACTTTCTCAATAGTTACAGTGATTGAGCAGGTAGCAGAAATAAGTCCAATACGGGCTCTTAGAATGTTTGAGAGAGCGTTAAAGTCAGGAGAATTCGAAGGGAGAGAAGAAAAAATCCTACAGAACACTAAGAGGAATCTATTCACAAGACAGGCTGGAAAAATCTCAGTTAGGGAAAGGAAGACTCTTGGGGGCCTTGGACTGAAGCCATTGATATTGGTTGATACGAATATCTTGATAGATGCGCTCAAGGATGATTTACTCATGGAAATTTCTCCAGACAGCCTTGGGAGTTTAGATTGGACTATGCAGAGGGCGTTTCACTGGAAACTAAGGTCTCTTGCTAAGGAAGGACGGGTATTGCTGAACATTCCCCAAGCCGCGATGGGTGAATTCATGAATCGTGTAAAGTCTCCAGATATTGTTCTGAAATTATTCGAAAATGTGTATATCGAAAGAGCTTCTTGGAAGAAGGCCATTACCAAAAGAATTCTAGAAGAGAGAGTTTCTTCAATCATTTCGATCTTTAATAATTGGGAAGAGAAGGAAGGGGAGGGTTCTTCCAATGAAATTGATCTAGAAGGATTCCTGTCTAATCATAGAGATATCTTCAGAGTAGTAGACCAGCATAAGAGAGAGCATAAGGAAGATATTCCAGCGAGAACTGAGATTGAGGGAGAGGCCATCTATCCCGAGAAGGGAGATTGCGATATCATGAAGAGCGCCGCCATAATAGCCGATTCTTTCTCGGTGGGAGTAGGCAGTGTTGTAGTAGCTACCAGGGATTCCGACTTCAAACTAGTTTCTAGGGCATTGGAAGAAGAATTTGGGTTTGGTGTTGTTGGGGGCCTTCAGCAACTTAACAAACTGGCTTACTTAGTAGCTTGATTATTCGTGGTTGGCTTCCAATGATTGCCCTAGTCTTCTCATTATCACAGTAGCAGATTCTATTCCATCGACTGTCTCGACGCTCTTTCCAGCCGACCAAAGATCCTTCGCTGAAGATTTCTTTCCTCTAGCTAATGACCTCATTCTCCAGAAAGAAATCCCAGTTATCAGTACTCTAACTCGGTGCTTGAACCTACTTTTTAGGAGTCTCCTAATAATCCAATTACTATGTTTCTTGGATCCTTTGGTCTCAATTACTGCAATCGGGACGCCAGTGAGTTTTGTTGTCCATGTGATATCTTCTTCTTTCGCGTTGACGATAGCGTCTTTGTAATCTTGGGGGGTTGTGCATTCATCAGTAGCAATAAATCTCGTACCCATCTGTACTCCATCATAGCCCATCTTCATAGCCGCTATGAGTTCCTTTTCACTTCCAATTCCGCCGGCGCAGATAAGTGGAACGCCCAAGTCCGAGAGATCTTCGTACATCTCTTCCATTGACATGTCTCCGAGATGCCCCCCTGCCCTGTCGTTAACACAAATCAGTCCATCCACTCCGCAATCAATACCCTTCTTTGCGTGGGTTCTGTTGGTTACATCATGGTATACCACTCCGCCTTTGGCATGAACCCTTTCACAGACCCAATCTGGCTTACCGAGGGAGGTTACGAAGAACCTTATTCCTTCATCCAATGCGATATCAATCCACTCGGACATCCTCTGCAGATACTTATCGCTGCCTTTCTCAATTAATGCGTTGAATCCTATTGGGTTACTTGTCATAGTCCTAATATGACGGATGGATGCTCTTAGTCCCTCTTTGGTGTCTGGCTTGTTATATCCATGAACCATAGTCAATGAAACTGGTTGTACTATAGCAATTCCGCCACCTTCTGAGGCCGCCGCAACTAGCTCGGGATTAGAGCATGGATACATAGCTCCGCATATTATTGGATATTCGATTCCTGCGTCTTTGGTTAACCTAGTACTGACCATTTTTTCACGACCTTTCTATCACGAGGAAGTTCCACCTGAAAATCCATTCTGAAACTACTTCTCCAGAGTCGTCTCTTCCTACTGAATGTAAATCAATCTCAATCGGTTCTCCGGTTTTCATACTCTCCTCGATAGCCTCACGAGCCTTCATTGTCTCGTCGCATGTGAATTTGATTCTTCCCTTGGCCCTCTTGACAAACTTTGCTTCAGTTCCAACGACGAACATTCTTAGCTTCTCGGACATGGATCTAGATATTGCAAAGGGCACTGCCCCAGTGGCTAGTTCTGCACCCATTCCTTGGACTGCCCAATACATTGTCTTGAATGGATTCTGTGTCCTCCACCCCCCTGGAAGGGAAGTACAGCATGCATGGTCATCTATGTTGTCCAATCGTAGACCAGCAAACCAAGCCGCCGGCATTGTTAGCACTGTGAAAAATCTGAATCTGACTCTTCCTTTGAGAGACTTATACTCGTTTGAGAGTTTGGTGTCATCTATTGGCACCTCATCACCTCATTATCGATCTAATTCGTCCACAATAGAGCAATATTTCCCCATAGCATCTACTTGAGACATTCCAATAATTGCATTCCAAGACTTCCACTTGGCTCTCTCTTTGAGTCCCCCTCTAGCCTTCCCTTGACAGTCTCCTTCTGTAGCCTGCTTGTAAAGAGCGTATAGCTCGAGAAGCTGTTCGTTGGACGGTCTCTCGGTGAGGCCCCAGGCCCTCTTTGAGGCTCTCTTAAATTTCATCTTGAGAGCCTGTCCTGCCTTGTCCCCCATCAGAACATCTCCGTTGGGAATTCCATGACTGTTTTGTGCCCAGATTGAATCTTGGCCGCGAGGCTTACGGTCTCGGGGAATATTCTCTTGAAGAAGTATCGAGCACTGGCTAGTTTGGCATCATAGAACGGATCGCCTCTCTTTTCAATGGAAATCTTTGCCATCTTAGCCCACATGTAGGCCAATAATATATTTCCAAAATATCGACAGTAGTCTGTTGCCCCTGCCGCCAGGAAGTGGGGGTTCGCCTGACCTTCCGCTATCATCAAGAGAGTTAATTGTTGAAGGCCACGAACACCTTGATGTAATGGCTTGTTGAACTCGGACATTTCTGGAATGTCCTTGTTTTCTTCAATAAATTCCGTGAGAGGCCACATCAGATGGCGTAGATTCTTGCCCATATTCTGAGTTATTTTTCTTCCTGCCAGATCGAGTGCTTGTATTCCGTTGGTCCCCTCCCATATCTTAGAAATTCTAACATCTCTGTAAAATTGCTCAACCCCATATTCGGTGCAGTAGCCTGCCCCTCCCATTACTTGCATACATGTACTCGCTGTTTCACAGGCAACATCAGTGAAATGGGCCTTGACGATCGGAGTAAACAGAGCTACGAGTGATGTTGCGTATTCGGCTTCCTTGGGATCATCACTGTGCATTTGATCGAGTAGAATTCCTGTCCATGCCGCCAATGCCCTACATCCTTCGTTGTTCACCTTAGCTTCGAGGAGCATTCTTCGAACATCAGGATGTACCAGAATATTGTCAGCATCCTCATTTGGATCTTTAGGGCCCCTAAGGTCCCTGCCCTGGCGCCTATCCTTAGCCCATGCTAATGAGTTCTGGTAAGCTATCTCAGCTAGTCCGAGTCCCATCATGCCCGTGGCAAGTCGTTCCTGATTCATCATCTGAAACATCAGTGCCATTCCGGTATTGAGTTCACCGACCCTCCACCCCACGCTATCATCGAAATTCATTACGCATGTTGGAGATGCGTGGATTCCCATCTTCTCCTCACTACCAGAGCAGGTTACACCGTTATGTTCTGAACATATATCATGAGAGATTCCTGCTAGGTCTCCTGATTCCCAATCCGATGGGAGAAACTTGGGAACGAGGAAGAGAGAGATTCCCTTGGTTCCCTCTGGAGCGTCTGGCGTCTTGGCTAAAACAAGATGGACTATGTTCTCAGTCATATCGTGCTCTCCATACGTGATGAAGATCTTGGTTCCTGTGACCCTGTATGTTCCATCGTCTTGCGGTACGGCCTTAGTTGATATTATTCCTAGATCTGTTCCTGCGTGGGGCTCTGTGAGGCACATAGTTCCAGACCAGTCTCCTGATGCAAGATGTGTTGCGAAGTAGTCGACAAGACTGCTTTCTCCATGCTCGATGAGAACGTCATAAACTCCCAGAGTTAAAGCAGGGAGAACGCTCATTGCCATATTGGTGGAGGTTCCTATTTCAGCCCATGTTACTGCTTGGAAGAATACCGGGACTCCCATTCCGCCGTGTTCTGGTTTACATGCGGTGGAAAGCCATCCACCCTCCTTACTTTTGTTGTAGGCCGACTTGAATTCAATAGGCATGGAAATATTACCATCATTGAATTTCAATCCCTCTCTATCTCCTAGCTGATTGATTGGAAGCCAGACTTCCTTTGTATGGTCCGCCCATCCCTCTGTGAGCATGGAAAAAAAGTCGGAATCGAAGTCATAGCCTAGTCTTTGGGCTATCGGAATAGCGTCGAACATCTCATTGAATAGAAAGTCATAATCTCTGATTGGTGCATTGTATTCTACCATTTTCTCACCTCAATTCCTCAATGGCTTCCCTGTCTCAAGCATGTGTTGCATACGGGCCAGAGTATCTGTGTTTCTTCCCAGATTAGCTATGGCGTCCTTCTCCATTGAGAGAATATCGTCTTCCTCGATGGATGTGGTGATATCCGTATCCCCCCCAGTCAGAATCTTGGCCAGAGATGTTGCCACTACTACATCATGAGGAGTGGCTTGACCCGATAGGGCTAGATCGTTTAGTGCTAGGTTCAGTGCAGCCATTCCAGTTGGCCCGGGGAGCTCGTATGTCCTTGGTTCTGGGGGAGAGTAATTCTCAGAAAGTTGTAGTACCTTTGCTTTCGCATCTGCTATTAGCCTATCTCTGTTCATGGTTATTCCATCGTTTGGCCCTAAGAAACCCATTGACCTAGCTTGTTCGGCCGATTTGGCTACTTGTGCGGTACCAATAGTTTCGAAGGCTTTCATTACTGCGCCCATAGGACCATTGGTGACAAGCCCGAAATCCATCAGCCTACCAAGGAGTTCCTTGCAACCTCCCCATGCTGGGATGATTCCTACTCCAACCTCTACAAGGCCAACATATGACTCACTATGTGCTTGGACTGCATCGCAATGCATCAGGACCTCAGCACCTCCGCCCAGGCAGAGACCAGCGGAGGCGGCTACAACTGGAACTTCGCAGTACTTCAGGGTTTGATATGTATCTTGACCTAGTCCAATGAAGTCCTCAAGGTCTTTCCATGCCGCTAGGTTGGCGGCGAAGAGCGCGAGGCCGAGGTTCGCACCCGCACAAAAATTCGTAGCATCATTTCCGATAACTATTCCCTTATACTCATCAGATTCAGCTAAATCGACTGCGTTGAGTAGCATCTCCATATTCATTGGATCCATTGCATTCATCTTGGTATGATACTCGACCAGAAGAACACCGTCTCCTGTATCCCAGATACTAGCTGATCCGTTTCTCTTGAGGGGTTTGCCTCTTCTTCTCAAGTCAGCGACATTGAGTGTCTCCTCTGAACGTTCTACCACAACCATTTCTCCATCTGGGGAAAGTCTGGTAATCTCGCCATCCTCTAGGCCGTAGAATGACCCTTTCTCGGCGGCCAGAGAGAGGAAGCTTGGGACGTCTCTGCCCATGTCTTGGAGTCTTTCTACCATAGATGACGGCCCTATTGAGTCCATCATCTCGAACGGCCCCCTCTTCCAGTTATATCCTACTTTCATCGCACCATCGATCGAGTAGATATCCTCACTGACGTCAGGTACGATGTAGGCCGCATAGGACAGTGAGTCTAGTAAAACTTCTGAGACAAATCTAGCTCCATCGTCATCACAGTCAATCAAAGAAGAGACTCCTCTCTTACCCATCTTAGCGGATGGGAAGGCGGCTTTTCGATTGGCTTTTCGATACTCCCCTGTAGTAAGATTCCTGGCCTCCTTGACCTTCTTCCCTCCATCTCTATTTAGTCTGTAGAATCCCCCTTTTCCTTTTCTCCCGGTGTATCCCTCGTCGATCATTGAGAGGACTATCTCCTCGCCAGTACCGGCTATTAGATGGAAGGGGTCATCTTCCGGAAGATGGGAAAGGAGGCTCTCAGTAACGTGTGGGATTAAGTCGATACCAACTAGGTCCATAAGAGCGAAAACGGCTGTCTTTGGGAGTCCTATAGGCCTGCCCAGCATGGCATCGGCTTGCTCTACTGTAAGACCATGGTCAAGAGTGGCTTTGAATGCCCTTTGAATGAAGTAAATGCCGAGTCTGTTGCCTATGAAGCCGGGCCTATCATTACACATTGTTACTCTCTTTCCTAATTTCAAATCCGCGAATCTGCAGAATCTCTGAACGGTCTCTTCTTTGACCTCTGGGGATGTAACTACTTCTAACAAGGGAAGGTATCGTGGGGGGTTAAAGAAATGGGTAATGAGAAATCTAGATGCGACATCACTAGAGAGTTCAGCAATAAGTTCTGATCTTGGAAGAGTAGAGGTGTTTGATGATAGAATAGTGTTTGGACCTATATGTTTTGAGAGTTTTGCATACAGATTCCTCTTGATATCTAGGTTCTCAATAATCACTTCCACCACCCAATCGAAGTCCCTCAGTTGTTCTAGATCATCCTCAATATTTCCAGGTGTTATTCTCCTAGAGTTTCTCTTATGCATTAACATCTCTGGATTTGATTTGTGCATCTTCTGAATGGCGTTTCGAGCTAGAACGCTCCTGTCTTGATTGTCGGTGGGCACAATGTCGAGAAGAAGTACCTCACAACCAGCATTGGCACAGTGGGCGGCTATACCTGCGCCCATGACCCCACTGCCTATGACGGCAACCTTCTGGATTGTTCCTGACATTCTTACCACCTAGATCTTTTCAAGTACAGTGGCAATACCTTGCCCACCGCCAACGCACATTGTAGCTAGTGCATGCTTTACGTTGTTCTTACTCATCAGCTGTGCAGCCTTCCCAGTTATTCTTGCTCCGCTAGCACCCAAAGGGTGACCAAGTGCTATCGCCCCTCCCTCTATGTTGACTTTTTCTGGGTCCAGTCCAAGTTCCTCTATTACTGCTAATGACTGTGCGGCGAACGCCTCGTTCAACTCGATTATACCTAGATCGTCGATAGAAAGTCCTGCTCTTGACAGAGCTTTGTTGGTGGCTTCGACGGGACCTATTCCCATGATTTCAGGAGCGCATCCCGTAACCGCGGTACTTACTATCCTAGCAAGTGGAGTCAATCCATTCTTCTCTGCAAATTTCTCAGAGCACACGAGAACGAATGCGGCTCCATCTGTTAGGGGGGACGATGTACCTGCAGTTACGGTGCCTTCGGAGAGGAATGCTGGACGGAGTCCTGAAAGAGTGGTGGCGTCTGTACCTGGTCTTATGCATCCGTCTTCAGAAACAGTGCCTGAATCTGTTTCTATGGGTACTATCTCTCCGGATAATGCCCCGCTATCAGCCGCCTTGGATGCCTTGGATTGGCTCTTCACGGCAAACTCTTCTTGGCTCTCTCTGGTGATATCGTATTTCTGAGCAAGGTTCTCTGCTGTAATTCCCATGGAGGTGAATGCTTCTGGATATTCAGAGCCCAGTCTTGGATTGGGCATTGGGTTGTATCCAGTCATTGGGATCCTTGTCATAGACTCTATTCCCCCTGCTATGAATGCGTCTCCTGCTCCCATGGATATTCTGCCTGCCGCATCATGTATGGCCTGCATTGATGATCCACAGAATCGATTTATTGTGACCCCGGGTACTGTATCGGGAAGATCCGTCAAGAAAGTTATCATTCTAGCTACGTTGAACCCCTGCTCTGCTTCTGGGAAAGCCGTACCTACGATTAGATCTTCAATTAAGGAGGGGTCGACCCCGGTTTCTCTAATCAATCCGTTAACCACCGTTGCGGCTATGTCATCAGGTCTTGTTCTGGCTAGTGCGACTCTCTTCGAAGGTGTGAAGGGAGATCTGGCGTATCCGGCTATCACTGCGGGCATAATCATCCATGAGCGGGTGGAATAATTAAAACCGCAGGTAATTTTTACTACACCGAGTTTATTTTACTAAACTATGAAATCTAAAACTAGCGTTTCCAGATAGAAATATATCGAAGTTGGTCGGTATCGTCCCCGGGGCGGTTTTTAACTTCTAATTCAATTCGTTTTAGACCCTTGCCAATCGAATGAATGAATGCTTCTGAAAGAGGCCACGGGGGACCCTCTGAATGCTCATTAGAGTAGTCGTAGAGGCCTATGCAGATCAGGGTTCCACCCGGGGCTAATAGGGGCGCGAGTTTTTCTGAGGCCGGGTATCTGACTTCCTCTGGTATTGCTTGAAGAATATGGACCTCGACTACCAAATCCCATAGGCCTATCCAATCTTCGGGAAGATCCAGCAGATTCTCAACTCTCCATTGAATATTGAGTCCGTCATAGATTCTAGATGACCACTCAATCGCTGTTGGTGATATGTCGAAAGCTGTTACATCCCAGCCTAGCTTTGCCAGATGAGCCGCGTCCTCACCAAGGCCGGAACCGACTATCAGTGCCTTTCCTTTTGGACTATTAGATTCTGTCCATTCGACTAAGAATTGGTGTGGCTCACCCCTAGACCATGGGATCTTAGAGTCGTTGCCCTCTGATGACTGATAGAGATCTTCAAACCAAGCGAGCGGATCGTTGTTGGCCTCTGCGGATCTAGCCATTGATAAGATTCTGTTCCTGAGTTCTGCTATCTCTTCCTCACTCATCACTGTCATTGTACCGTCTCACATGTGAGAGATGAGTGCATCTCCAAAACCAGAGCAAGACAGAAGTGTTGCGCCTTCCATGAGCCTCTCAAAGTCATAGGTTACTGTTCCAGCAGAAATTGCTCCTTCCATGCCTTTGACGATCAGATCTGCGGCTTCTTCCCAGCCCATGTGCCTTAGCATCATCTCTGCTGAGAGGATCAGGCTTCCTGGATTTACCTTATCTTGGCCAGTATACTTTGGCGCAGTACCATGGGTTGCCTCAAAAATTGCTATTCCTGTGTCGTAGTTTATGTTCGCACCTGGAGCTATTCCAATTCCCCCGACCTGTGCGGCCAGAGCATCTGAGATATAGTCGCCATTAAGGTTCATAGTAGCTAGGACACCATACTCCCTGGGCCTTGTAAGAACCTGTTGTAGCATCGCATCTGCGATAACGTCCTTGATTGTGATTGTCTTACCGGTGTTGGGGTTCTCGAGAGAGCACCAAGGCCCTCCATCCAGAATCTCTGCACCAAACTCATCACGCGCAAGCTGATACCCCCAGTCCCTGAAACCGCCCTCTGTGAACTTCATGATGTTCCCCTTGTGAACGAGAGTCACTGAGTCCTTGTCATTTTCAATAGCGTATCTTATCGCGGCACGTACTATCCTACTAGTTCCCTCCGAGCTGATCGGCTTGATTCCTATACCCGAGGTTTCTGGAAATCTTATCTTATCCACACCCATCTCATTCTGTAGGAAGCTGATAAGCTTCCGAACCTCAGTACTGCCTGCCTCCCACTCTATCCCGGCATATACATCCTCACTGTTCTCTCTGAAGATTATCATATCAACTGCTCCTGGATCTCTAACTGGGCTTGGAGTGCCATCGAACCATCTAACTGGTCTGACACAAGCGAAGAGATCTAGCTTCTGACGTAGTGCGACATTGAGGCTTCTAATTCCGCCTCCTACCGGGGTGGTAAGAGGGCCCTTGATAGATATCAATCCGCTTCTCATTGCCTCGAGAGTCTTCTCAGGTAGCCATTCGCCGGTCACATCGAATGCCTTCTGGCCTGCTAGGACCTCGGACCATTGTATCTCTCTAGATCCACCATAAGCCTTGGAAACTGCTGCATCCACAACTTTGAGCATTACTGGAGTGATGTCTATTCCTATCCCATCTCCCTCGATATAGTGAATTATTGGGTTTTCAGGAACTTGCAAGTGCCCTTCGGAGAGTGTGATAGTAGAGTCCTGTGTCATATTTCTCGTATCTCCGACCATATGGGCATTCATGAAGCCAACCCTTGAAGTGGGATGGCTCTGAGTGGGGGCCATGAACGGAGAAGTGCGATGGACAGAGGAAGATGGATACGTTGGTACGACCTCTAAGGGCAAGGTGTTCGGAATATACGGGGAGTCCTCCCCTAGTCCGATGGAGATGGTTCTTCATTCCCATGCGGCCTGCTCTTTGATAGACGTCATAGACGGACTGAAAGATAGGTCAGACAATGTCGAGTATGCAACGGTAGAGATAGACTCTGTTAGATCTGAGGAGAGCCCTCGGGTATTTACCTCTATCAATATGAACTACATAGTGAAGGGAAGCGTTCCTGAGAAGCTGGTTCGGAGGCTCATCCAGAGTAGTCATGATAGATATTGTAGTGTTGGAATAATGATTACTCGCTCAGGAGCAACTCTAACTTGGACTTTAGAGATGAAGGAGTAGAAATATCAAATTCTCTGGTTTTCCATACTCTGTGGGATACCTATTCTACATGTTCTGGGTGCTTGGATATACCAATCATTAAACACCCCCCATCCAGAAGACGGAATCCCTTGCGCCGCGGGACATGTATGCAGAGTGTTGGAGAACAGGAGTAGTGAGTAGATGCAACAGAAAGTAAAGAGTTCGAAAAATGAGAAGAATACCGAGAAAGGTATGGTAATCGAACGTCGCTTCACGTCCGCTGGCGAGGACCCTTTCGGGATGTTTGATTGGATTGAGATGGATGCGGAGATCAGGAATCCTGATGGCTCGATGGCAGATTCCATAACCGGTGTGAGGTTACCTTCTGGCTACTCTGGGGTTCCCGGTAAAGTCTTGGCTCAGAAATATCTGAGGAAGGCCGGGGTGCCCACTCACCTAAGGAAGGTGCCTGAAGATGGGGTCCCTGTCTGGCTGCAGAGGAGCGAGCCTGATCACGAGAAGCTAGATGCGTTAGACGCAGGAGAGAGATTTACAGGAGAGAGAGATGGGCGGGAATTATTCAGGAGGCTCGCTGGAACGTGGACATATTGGGGCTGGAAGCACGGTTACTTCGCTAGTGAAGCTGATGCCCGGTCCTACTTCGATGAGATGTGCTTCTTGGTAGCTAGCCAGAGGTCGGCTCCAAACAGTCCACAGTGGTTCAATACCGGACTACATTGGGCATATGGAATTGAGGGCCCTGCTCAGGGGCATACCTACATTGATCCTGTAACAGGTGAGCTGGAGTACTCTGTAAATGCCTATGAGCACCCACAACCTCATGCCTGCTTCATACAGTCTGTTGGAGATTCTTTGGTAGGAGGAAAAGACTCCATAATGGGATTATGGAATCGTGAGGCCCTTCTGTTCAAGTATGGCTCGGGGACGGGTTCCAACTTTTCCAAGATTAGGGGGGCCGGGGAGCCTTTGTCCGGTGGTGGGAGCTCTTCTGGCCTCCTATCATTCCTAAAAATCGGAGATAGGGCTGCTGGCGCTATCAAGTCCGGAGGAACCACCAGAAGGGCGGCTAAGATGGTCACATTGGATCTTGATCATCCCGATATCGAAGAGTACATCGACTGGAAAAGCAGTGAAGAGGAAAAGGTCTCTGCCCTGGTCATTGGTAGCAATATACTACAGAGGAATGCTAATTCCTTGATGGAGGCAATTTGGGGCCCCGATAGTGACGTTGGGAGATTTGAGCAGGATAAAAACCCTGGACTTAAGAGGGCCATGATCAAGGCCATCAAAGACTGTGTGCCTCAGCCTCATATCCAAAGAATTGTTGATCTTGCAAGGCAGGGTTGGAAAGGTGTTGACTTCGAAGTATTCGATACTGACTGGCAGGGAGAAGCCTACGTAACAGTCTCGGGCCAGAATAGTAACAACTCCGTTAGAGTACCCAACTCGTTCATGGACGCTGTCAAGAGTGGGAGTAATTGGGATCTTCACTGGAGGACGGAGTTAGATAAGGCGGCCAAGGAAGGTAGAAGTCCAGAGGCATGTAAGACGCTCGACGCCGGAGAGCTTTGGGATAAAATTGCATACACCGCGTGGGCCTGTGCTGATCCTGGTGTTCAATTTGACACTACAATTAACGAGTGGCACACCTGTCCTGAAGCGGGCAGGATCAATGGTTCCAATCCCTGTTCCGAGTATATGTTCTTGGATGATACCGCTTGCAATCTAGCTAGTATCAATCTACTGAAGTACTATGACTTGGATACACATAAATTCCAGATTGAGGACTTCAAGCATAGCGTTAGGCTGTGGACCGCCACTCTAGAGGTGAGCGTTCTGATGGCTCAGTTCCCGTCTGAAGAGATTGCTAGGGGCTCGTATGACTATCGAACTCTTGGTCTTGGATACTGCAATATAGGTTCATTGCTGATGCATATGGGCATCCCATATGATGATGAGCGTGGATATGCAATATGCGGAGCATTGACCTCGATAATGTGTGGTGAGTCTTACGCCACCAGTGCAGAGATGGCTTCTTTCATGGGTCCTTTCCCTGATTATGATAGAAATTCAGAAAGTATGCTCAGAGTAATGAGGAATCATAAGAGGGCGGCTTATGATGCTCCGTCCGAGGACTACGAGGGACTGACTGTTACACCAATGGGAATTAATTCGAAAAAGTGCCCTAAGGACCTTCTAGAGGCCGCTAGAGATGCTTGGGACAGGGCACTGAGAGAGGGTGAAGAGAACGGATACAGGAATGCGCAGACCACTGTGATCGCGCCCACTGGCACAATTGGCCTGGTTATGGGAGCAGACACAACAGGAGTGGAGCCTCAATTCTCATTGATACAGTACAAGACCCTAGCCGGGGGCGGCTCGATGAGAATAATCAACAATGGAGTGCCAGCGGCCTTGAAGAGGCTGGGATACTCAAAACCCAAGATTAACGGTATAATGGAATATATCATGGGAACAATGAATCTCACGGGATGTCCCAATCTAACCTCAAGTAGACTGGATGAGCTTGGATTCACTAAGGAAGCGATCTCCAAAGTCAATTCTAGTATGGCTGATGTGTTTGGTATCAGAGGTGCTTTCGCTCCCTCGATAATAGGAATTGATTTCTGCAAGGAAGCTCTTGGTATGACTCAGGAGCAGTGTGACGATCCTTGGTACGACGTACTTGATCACTTAGGATTCACAGCGATGGAGGTTGAAGAGGCTAATGACCATGTTTTCGGAAGGGGTTCAATAGAAGGATCTCCAGGCCTCAAGGATGAACACCTCCCTGTCTTCGACTGTGCTACCCCCTGCGGAAAGTATGGCAAGAGGGCTATCGACTGGAAAGCTCACGTACTGATGATGGCGGCTTCGCAGCCATTCATCTCAGGTGCTATCTCGAAAACCATCAATATGCCCTCCGACTCTACTGTAGAGGACATCAGAGCCGCATATGACTTGAGTCATGAGACGATGATCAAGGCTTGCGCTGTGTATCGAGACTGCTCAAAACTATCTCAGCCTCTAATGAATCAGTTGGTTGATACAACCTCTCTAGAAGAGGAAGACGAGGACGAGTCTGTATCTGCAATGGTACAGCAGGTTGTGGAAGCCCTTCCTGTTCCCCAAGAGGTAGCCGCTCCGGTCGCGAGATCGTTTGTGGATTACATCGCAACAAGGCGAGCACTGCCGGATAAGAAGAAGGGCGATAATGTGAAAGCCAGGATTGGTGGGCATAGTGTTCGATTGATTACTGGGGAATATCCAGATGGCCGACTTGGAGAAATTATCTTAGTGACTTCGAAGGAAGGTGCGGCATGGAGAGCCATGCTCAACCAATTTGCAATAGCGGTTTCGATTGGTCTACAGCATGGAGTTCCTTTGGAGGCCTTCGTCAAAGTGTTCACATTCCAGAAGTTCGAGCCAAGTGGAATGGTAGAAGGGGGCAGTGGAAGGGTGAAGATGGCTTCCAGCCTAGTCGATTGGATATTCAGAGAGCTCGCGATTGAATACGCAGGAAGAGACGACTTAGCACATGTTGGAGCTGAGGATCTAGATCCCTTTACTATAACCAGGCCAGAGATTACAGATGAAGGTGTGATGAGAATACGTGGAGAAAGTCGAGAAGTACAACTGACTCTAGATGCTATTCCATCTAATGAGAGTAGCGAGGCACGAACATATCGATTGGCCAGAGAGGCTGGATTCACTGGCGATATATGTGATGATTGTGGAAGCAGTAAGATGGTCAGAAACGGAACCTGCCTAAAATGCAATGATTGCGGCTCAACCACTGGTTGTTCCTAGTCTTCATAGATCGGCATGTGTTTCTCCATTGAAGGATCTCTTCGAAGTATCCTTTCCTTGAGATCATAGTATGCTTGGCTACTTGATTCGAAGATTCTTCTACAAGAGTTAGAGAATCCTTGTTGTGTCACTTCACGTTGTTGCATTATCAAACCAACAAGTCTAGATTTTGAGGATTCGCTAGATGAAATCCATGCATATGAAATCAGGCTTTCTTCGTCCAAGGGAGTGATGGACAAATATTCCCTCATCGCTGAGTCTATGATTCTCTGAGACATTCTCTCATCTCCTTTCTGTAGTACTTCGGAGGCTTTTTCAGTAAACGTGGAGATATCATACCTGACTAGTGATGAAAGGAATGTAGTCGACAGGACCCTGGTGTCCGAATCGTCATCTTCCAAGAGTTGTTCCATCAGCTTCAATGCTAGTTGTGAATCGTCTGAGGAGATTCTTTGGAGTGATGATGCTAACTCTCTACGAGTCTCATGATCATGATGTTTAGAGGCTTTTGTGAGTATTTCGTGTGATTCTTCTGGAAATTCAGACATAAGCTGAATCGCGCCCTTGACGACTATCTTGGAGTTGTAATAGTCTTTATCACGTAGTAAAATCATCAATCTCTGTGGGACTTCAAGACGCCCACTTAGTTGCCTTGATATCGTTAGCGATTCTAACCAGTAAGGAAGTATACGAGTCTTAGATATGTTATTCCCAGACAGAGTATCCAGTATTATCGAGGCTGCTAAAATACCTGAAGGGTGTGGTGTATCATCAGATTGGATTTCATCTGTGGGACTCCAAGCAAGATGGTATGGGCCTGTCGAGCTTGGGGGCCAAGAACCTGGTGGTTTGGCCATTGCTATGGAAGTTAATAGATGAAATCCTTCCTTTCTAGCCACATTAGATCCTTTCAATGAGAGTCCAATCAGGAGGGCTACTCCAAGATACCACCTATCCGTATCTGGAGAGCTTTCATCTAATGCAGACGAAAGCCAATCTGATGACATTCTGAAAACAACTCTCTCAGAGATTTTCTCTAAATTTTCAGATATCCATATTTCTTGTAGTTTATCGGGATCGATATTTCTCTTCACATAGTCGGGCAGTTTCTCCTCTACAATAGAAGAGAGCCTATGATTAAATCCAGCTCTGTCCGAGAGATAAATTCCAACCGCTTGGTTGATTAATTTTTCAGAGCTTTCTGGTTGTATTGCAGGAAAATCTGGAAGTTCAAGTGGTGGGTTAGGAAGTGATGTAGCTAGGAATGAGGTCTCCGTAAATTCTCTGATTAATGCCTCACAGCCCTCCCAAACGAGGGCTTTGGCCACTCTTCTTGACATGTGGCCTCATATCTCGAGCTCAATATTCAAATTCTGAATAAGTTCCTTGTAGCGGTTTCTAATTGTGACCTCGGTTACTCCGGCAACTTCCGCAACCTCTCTCTGAGTTCTTCTCTTGCCGCATAGAACACTTGCGATATAGATTATCGAGGCTGCGATTCCTGTGGGGCCTCTGCCACTCGTGAGTTCTTTCTCCTGAGCGGCACTGATTAGCTCGTACGCCTTGGCTTGAACTTCGGCATCCAAGTCTAAACCAGAGCAGAAACGTGGGATATAATCCTCCGGCTTAGTTGGGGGGATTTTCATCTTCAGCTCTCTGACCATGAACCTGTATGTCCTGCCAATCTCCTTCCTACCAGTTCGGCTCGCCTCACCGATTTCATCTAGAGTTCGTGGGTTCTTGCATTGTCTGCAAGCTGCGTAGAGGCTCGCGGCGGCTACTCCCTCGATGGAACGTCCTCGGATCAGTCTTGCTTCGACGGCTTTCTTGTAATTTACAGCGGCTGCCTCTCTGATAGACTTGGGAAGATCTAGTCTGCTAGCCATTCTGTCTAGCTCAGCTAGTGCCATAGCGAGATTTCGCTCAGTAGCGTTACTGACTCTTGATCTCTTCTGCCACTTCCTCATTCTGTAGAACTGGCTTCTGTATCTGCTGGAGATTGACTTTCCTGAGTAGTCCTTGTTCTGCCAATCTATATCAGTAGAAAGTCCCTTATCATGTAACATAACAGTCATTGGAGCCCCCGTTCGAGCTCTCTGGTCTCCTTGTTCGGGACTGAAAACTCTCCATTCGGCTCCTTGATCGATTACTTTGTCTTCAAGAACCACTCCACAATCCTCACAACAGACCTCTCCACGGGTCTCATCTCTGAGCAGGTTTCTGCTTCCACATTCATTGCATTTCACAGTGTCTTCAACTAGATAGTCAGCCATTTTTTAGTCTCCTTCCTTGGGAAAGGTATAAACTACCGAAAGCGCATGTTATTTAAATTTAACACTTTTCAATTGTTTCTCTAAGGGGCGACTTGCGGCATATGATATTGCTCTCTATCGAGAACCGTGAAATAGAACAGACTCTTGGAGGATTTGGGAGTGGTTAATTTGAGTGAGCAATGGCCTCCAGAAAATATCAGCCTCACTCCTGGAAAAAGGATCTTATTCCTGACCAAGGACTTGGATCTTATTAGGAAGCAGTTGTATGAGGGAATCGACCTAAAGATGTCCGATTTAACGGTTGAAGATCTCCTAGATGACATAAACACAGATGTGATGACTCCTGCGTGGGTTTGCTTTGATCATGAGCCATCCGAGATTGCTGAAAACGCATATGCTGGACTCCTACACGGCGGACAGAGGGTATTCGAGCCCAGAGCATTGAAAGACGGAGATTTCGAGGTAATTGTGTCGGGGCATAGAAAGGGCACTGGATCCAGCAGAGAGACTGCTCCCCAATGCGAAAGGTGGTCTGGAATCAGAATTGTTATTGCCGAGTCATTCGCACCGATTCATGAGAGAAATAATCTGAATCTTGGACAATTGATGGGGGATCACTTGATGCTTGAGAGATTACAGAATGGAGAAAGTATTCCTCTATCTGAATTCACAAGTGGATATGATCCAATAAGTAAACTAATCCTGGAGAGTGGTGGGATCCTTCCCTTCGCAAAGAGGTTAAAATCCGGAGAAATAATACTTCCCGAGAATGTATGTGGCTCGAGGCCGATGAATATGATTGAGAAAATGATCGCATCCAAGTTACTAGGGGGGGCGGATGAACCTAAATTCGTAAAACCTGGAGACGCTGTTCTGGCACAGGTGGATGGTGGGTACTCTCACGAATTCACCACCGCGCAGGTTCATACTTTCCTTTCAGAGGAATATGGAGATGGGTATTCTCTGCCTAATCCGAATAAATTCGCTGTTTTTGAGGATCACTTGCTCTATGCAACGGGCGTTGCAAGGTTTAGTAGATTCGAGTCAAAAATACAAACGTTGAGAGATATGCAGGTCGACTTCCAGAAACACACTGGGGTCAGGGATTATTCGGCAGTGGGTGGAATAAGCCCTGGGATATGTCATCAGGTTGCGAGAGAGGAGTTCATAGATGTTGGAGACTTCATCCAAGCTACAGACTCACACACGTGCATGGGAGGAGCATCAAACGCACTGTCCTATGGAGTTGGTTCCACAGAGTATGCAAATCTGGTCTACAATCAATTTTCATTCGTCAGCGTACCCGAGAGTATCAGATTCGAATTAGTTGGTGAGCTACATCCCGGCTGTACAGCTAAGGATATCATTCTACATATTCTTTGGAAATACGCGGCAAACTCAGAGACCTTGGATAGGAGCATGGAATTCGGAGGTCCGGGCTTAGCAAGTCTCTCTATGGATGAGCGGGCTACTCTTTGCAACATGGCTACTGAATGTAGTGCCAAGACTGGAATTTGTGAGGCGGATGACAGGACTGTTGAGTGGTTATTGGATAGGCGGCATGACCTTACTGAGGAGCAGATACGGAGCTCGTTCGTCCTACCTGATGAGGAGGCCCACTACGATGGCGGAACTCACGAGATAAATCTCCTAGAAATCCGACCAATGGTTGCCCATCCTGGAAATCCAGACGAGGGCGTCCCTTCGGATCCAACTAATGGAGCGTATGTCGACGAACTCGGAGATGTTCGGATAGATATAGCGTATGCTGGGTCTTGTACCGCGGGGAAAGACGACGATTTCTCATTCTACGCTATGGTTTGCGAAGCGGCCCTGAATGCAGGACTGAAGGTTGCAGAAGATGTGGAATGCTACATCCAATTCGGATCTAAGTCGGTCAAGGAGCTCTCCGAACAGAAGGGTTGGACGAAGATATTCGAAGAGGCTGGAGTCCATCTCATTGATCCTGGTTGTGGAGCATGTATCGGAGCCGGTCCGGGAGTCAGTGAAGATTCAGAACAAGTAACGGTTTCTGCGATAAACAGAAATTTCCAAGGGAGATCTGGACCTGGTAAGCTATACCTCGCTAGCCCATTAACGGTGATGACTAGTGCCTTCACTGGGAGAATCACGGCGTGGGAGCCGGATGTTTTCTCCCAGTGAAGGGCTTTTTACGTCTACAGTTCTGACTTTCTTCCACCATACATGATGACGGCGGCGGCGAGTGCAATCCCTGATAGTCCAGCAGTGAATCCTGGAACGCTATCGGTTTCGGAATCGTAATCGGATTCATCGACTTCTTCCATGACTCCTGTTCCTACGACAACCTTACCGACCATGTCCATGGTGGCGTGTGGCTCGCAGATGTACAGGAAAGTCTGATCCTCGTCAAATGTAACTCTGTAATCCACGGACATCATAGCCATGCCGCTGTACTTTCCACCGAGCATTCTACTAGTGTCTCCCTCATTCTCGATCTGAGCTACGTTATGACCCATTGACTCGTCTTCCCATATCCAACACACGGTCTGACCTACGTCTATGGACAGGTCGGTTTCATCATATGCATATCCTGACTCATCTATTCCGATGACGTAGTCACATCCCTCAGGGAGTGCTGGCTCATCGGCTGGAGGCATTAGGACCTTGTCGATCACGTGGATGACGCCATTGGATGCTGGTACGTCAGCCAGTACGACGCTTGCGTCGTTGACCATTACGC
>MDSW01019319.1_pt1 | contig 43347 bp, 22 predicted proteins | sample 811171 | NCBI WGS metagenome assembly MDSW01 (sample SAMN05326641, study PRJNA326480) | marine metagenome | isolation source: seawater | place: Atlantic Ocean: North West | collected 2012
GGCCTCCGCCGCCCGCCCCGCCCGCCCCCGCGTCGTCTCCCGCCCCCGCCGCGCCCCCGGCCGCCCCCGGCGCGAGAGTCTTCGCCTCCCCGAAAGCTCGCGCGATGGCGGAGGCGGCGGGCATCTCCGTCGCGCAGGTCGTGGGCACGGGACCCGGCGGCCGCGTCGTGATGGCGGACGTCGAGCGCGCGGCGCGCGAGGGCGTCGCGCCCCTCGCGGCGGCGGGCGCTGCGTCGTCCGACGCCGCCGCTGGCTTCGCCCGGTTCTTCCCCCCTTTCCACGACGTCAGCGTGAGCCAGATCAAGAAGGTGACCGCGTCGCGGTTGACGGAGAGCAAGCGCACGGTGCCGCACTTTTACCTTTCCGTCGACGTGCGGATGGACAAACTGGCGGCGCTTCGCGGCGAGCTCAACGCGGGCTTGGAGAAGTCTTCTGGGGGGAAAATTTCCGTCAACGATTTCGTCGTCAAGGCGTCGGCGAAGGCGCTTCGCGCGGTGCCGGAGGTGAACGCCAGCTGGATGGGCGACACGATTCGCGTGTACGAGAAGGCGGACATCTCAGTGGCGGTGCAGACGGACGCCGGGCTGATGGTTCCCGTCGTGCGGAACGCGTGCGGGCTCGGCCTGGCGGGCGTCTCGAGCGAGGTGAAGCAGCTCGCCGGGAAGGCCAAGGACGGGAAACTGGGCCCGATGGACATGATCGGCGGCACGTTCACGATCAGCAACCTCGGGATGTTCGGGGTGAAGCAGTTTGCTGCCATTGTCAACCCGCCGCAGGCGGCGATCCTCGCCGTCGGTGGCGCGAGGAAGGAGGTGGTGAAGAAGGCGGACGGGAGCGGGTACGAGGAGGCGACGATGATGAGCGCGACGCTGAGTTGCGACCATCGCGTCATCGACGGCGCCGTGGGCGCCACGTGGCTCAAAAAGTTTAAGGGATTCATGGAAGATCCCGTCACCATGCTTCTCTAGAGTGGAGAGCGAGCGGCTGGTGGCGGCGGGGCGAGGAGGCTTTCGAGAAGCGCAAGAGAGATACAAATTACATTTCGCCAACCGCCGTCGCTTCAAAACACCTCGAACTCGTCCTCTTCCGGGCGTTCCGTCTCGAACGGGAGCTCGACGTCCTGAGCATCCCGATACAGCGTCTCGATGTCGTAAAAATCGCGCGCGGAGGGCGTGAAGACGTGCGCGACGACGTCCCCGCAGTCCACGCAGACCCAGTCCCCTTGATTCGCCACGCTCTTCGCGAGCGACATCCCGTGGTTGTCGTTCAAGTGCTCGCGCACCTTGCTCGCCACGGCGAGCATCTGCGGGCGGTTGAACGCGGTCGCGAGGACGAAGTATCGCGCCCAGTGCACCTTGCGCGACACCCCGAGCACGCGGACATCGGCCGCGCGCGTGTCGTCGGCGATGACGGCCAGCTCGAGCGCCACCGCCCGGGCGCTCGCCTCCGCCGCCGCCTCGACCGGGTCGTTGGGGTCAGCCTCGGTCGGGGGACCGGGCGCGCGCTCGACTTCGCCGGGGCCCGCTGAGTCCACGACGGCGCGCGAGGGACGAAGGCGGTGAGATTCCCTGTGCATTCGGAGGAAGGAAGGCGTGGGGGGAGGCGCGTCAGACGGCTGGGAATCGGGTCGAGAGCGTCGGCTCGAGAGCGTCGGTGGCGACGCGTGGGCGAGCGTCGGGGGATGGGGCAGCGTCTCGCGGGGCGAGGGAGAGCCCGCGCGTACCTAGAGCGAGGAAGCGCGACGACGCTTCGACGGCGGCGAGCGACGCGGTCTCCGACGCGAGGGCGCGCGGTGCCCGGCGCGTGCGTTCGAGCCGTCAGCGCGAACATGCCGCCCCTTGAGTTGTCGGTCTATCCGATTGTTGAGGGCGTCCGTCGCGGTCAAGGGCTTGACGTGCGATGCGTTGCCGAACCGCTGGCTGGTCACCGGCGAGACGTGAAGTGAAGCTGGACGCGCGCGTTGCGGCGTGAACAGTGGCGCGACGCGCGAGCGAACCCACCCAGAGGGCCTTTCAAGAGGACCTTTTCGCGAAAAAGCGCCCGCTGGACCGGCGGCGGGCAAACCCGAGTGACGTCGCGTCGCGCCCGCCGCGCCTGGAGAAAACACGCCGCCAGTCGAAATCCAGTCGGGCATCGTCGCCAGGGGCATCGAAAAGGGTGGAGCCGGAAATTTCACCTTCAACAAACACCCCCACTACTCCTTCGCTCGTTCGGTCCTGTCCGTGACCTTGGCCAGCGCGGAGAGCCCCGCCTTCAACCCCCCCACCTTTTCGCTCCTGTCTTCCTTCTCCTCCCTGTCACTCGACCGCTTTTTGCTCTCTTCACCCTTCCCAAGCGCGGCGGCGTCTGCGTTTTTTTCGCCGTCGCTTCCCTTGCTTTCCTCTCCGCCCGCCGTCTCAGCGGGCGTGTTGACGGTGAGTAAGAGCGGCGGGGAGACCCTGACGCCGTTCTTCTGGCACGTCTCCAAGAACGCCTGCAACAGATCTTGTTGGATGGCGTAGAACTGGTCTTTGTTCACCGCCTCGACGAAAAAGCTGATCATGACGTGCAAGCCGTCGTTACTCACCTTTTGGAGAAACACGCGGCGATGCATGGACCTGACCACCCTCGGGTCGGATTTGATGACCGAGCGATAGTTCGACAGAAGGTTGGAGACCCTCGGGGCATCGTCTAGCCTGACCATCACCTCGTGCTTCACCCTGTACGTCTTTCCTCTTCGCGTGATGTTCAGGACGACGATGGTGGAGAAGAGGCTGTTCGGCACTGAGTACACCTCCCTGTGCAGCGACCGAATCGTCGTCCGGAACAGACCGATGTCCAGCACGAACCCCTGCACGTTCTTCTCCGCGCTCGTGCTGAACTTGATCTCGTCCCCGGGCGTGAAGGGTGAGGTGACGTACAGCATGAGGCCCATGAAAGCGTTCTCCAGGATCTGCCGACCGGCGAGACCGATGGCGAGACCGGAGATGCCTCCGACGGTGACGAGCGCGCCGACGTCCACGCCCAACACTTTGAGGCCCAGCACGAGCGCCAGGGCGTACGTCGCGACGCTGGAGAGCTTGACGATCCCGGATAAGCGCTCCGCCTGCAGCGTCTGCCCCGAGGCTTTCAGCTCCTCAGCCTTGAGCTCCGCGAGGCGCTCCTGCCAGCTGAGCAAGACGCGCGAGAAGGCGAGGACCATCGCGCCCTGGACGACCTTCTCCACGACGGAGCTCACGATCCCGGCGGCGCCGATCCCCGCCCTCTGCACGATAGCCTCGAAGTACCGCACCGCGGCGGTGGCCACGAGCGCGACCTCCACGGGGCCGTACACCTTGAGGATGAGCCAGTGCATGAGCGAGTCCTGCCAGGATTTCTCGGAGCGCTTCCCCGTCCACCAGCGGTACAACCGGCGGCCGACGGGCTCGAGCAAGAGGCGCAGCGCCAACACCGCGGCCAAACACACGGTCGCCTCGAGAGAGTAGTCCTTGCCGCTGCCGCCCACGAGGAGGCGCTCGGCGAGCGAGCCGATGACGAGGGTGGTGCGCGCGAGGGGATGAAGAATCGAGGGGTTCAGCATAGCGGAGATGCCGAGGACGAGCGCGAGGAAAATGCACGCGACGAGGAACGCGAGACGCTTCAGGGCGAAGTCTCGGTCCTCCTTTGAGTGCTCGTCCTCATCCTCCGCGCCCGCCCCCGCGGCGCTTGAGGGAGGGTCGTACTCGTCGAGGGTCATCCCCAGCCGTTCCGCCTCCTGCAGCTTCTGCTTCTTCGTCTGCCCGCGCTTCTCCCCGGGGCCGGGTATCGTAGATTTCGCCAGGTCCTCCTCGTCGTCGAAATCCGTGCGCACCCACCGCTCGGAGACGGAGCGCGGCGCGCGCGGGAATCGAGCGATCCGGCGCGAGGGAAGCGCGGGAGGAGGTCGCCATCGTCGCGCGAGACGACCCGCGCTCGGCCTCGCCGCCGAAACCGCGTGAGCGACGAGCATGGCGCCTAACCTAACTGACCGCACGTCGTTGAATCGTGGATATGGCGACGAGGCGCTCGCGAGGGTAACAATTTTGTCGCTCGAGCGCAGTTTCGACTGAAAGAAAAACCCGTCGGTTCCCGCCCGCGCCATCTCACTCTCCCTCATCGACCCCGCCCCCTCGCTCCGAGCGCCGCGACGGACGCGGTGACGAGCGCGGCCCACGTCCCGGCGAACGGAACGCCGAGCCCCGCGAACCCGAGGACGCGCCAGATGACCCCGCGCCGCGCGCACGACCAGACGACGTCTCTCGCGCGGGCGCTCGCGCCGCCGCCGCCGGCGGCCTCGCGTCCCCCCGGCGCCTCGCGCGAGAGCAGGAACACCAGGGCGAAGAACGCGGCGTCGAACGCGCGCACGCGGCGCGGCACGCGAACGCGAACGCGGTCGGGCGAAAGAGCGCGGTCGGTTCCGTTCGGCGAGGACGCCGCCGCGCGCGTCGCGCGTTCCGGCTCCTCGGCCGGATTTTCTCCTCTCGTCGAGACGAGCGCGCCGACGTCGCCGTCGACCCCCCGAGGTACCGACGTCGACACGCTCGCACGCTCGTCGAACGCGACGGAGAGCAACGTGGACGACCCGCCGAGGTGCACCGGCAGGCACTCGCGCGGGAAGATCTCCCCGAGCCGTTCCTCGTGATCGTCCGGGATCATGACAATCTTCCTCGGGGTGTATTTCCCGAGGAACGGCCGAGCGACTTCGAACAAGACCCGCCACCGGCGGCGCGCCGGGAAGACGTAAAACTTGTTGAGCCTGCCCCGAAATCCTCGCTTGAGGGCGTTGCGGAGGATCTTGCCGAAGGTGACGAACGCGGGGACGTGCGTCCGCGAGCATCGCGTGAGGTCGAGGAGGATGGTGAAGCGGCCGCCGCGTGGCCGCTCGGGCGAGCGCTCGCCCGCCTCGGCGGCGTCCGCCTCCTCGCACACCTGCTCGAGAATCGCCACGAGCGTGCGTTCGACGACGGAGCTCGAGGGGGACTCGCGCCCGCGCCGCCGCTGGTGCGCGCTCGCGAACTGGTCCATCGTCACGTACACGACGGGGCAGTCGTCCTTATCGCGAGCGGTGGGCCAGAGCGAGGAGTCGTTGAGTTGAGGGAACGTGAGGGCTTGCGACGAGGAAGAAGACGCGGGGTCGGCGGTCGAGGCGAACGAGGCAGCCTCCGACGTCGCCGCGGCGGGCGGCGGCGCCCGACGCGGATCCAGGAGACGCATCGTGCATCGTCTGCGCATCTCGCGGCACACCTCCGGATCACGACGCAGGCTCCCGTCCTCGAGACCGTGCGTCTCTCTGAAGACGTGGTATTCTCTCAGGAGAACAGACGTCTCGCTCGCGTTCCACTCGCGCGTCTCCGCGAAACGACGCACGACGCGCGCGTCCCTCAGCGTCGGACCGAGGTGGCCCACCTCGCGAAGGAGAGACTGCACCGTCTCCTCCCGCGCCGCCTCCACGTCGTCGAGCATCGCGTCGTCTCGTCGAGCGCGTCGTTGTCTCGGGAGAGCGGGTGCTGCTAGTGTGGTGCGTGCTGTCCCGAATTCTCGGACTGGCCGACTAGTGCCGATAGCCACCTCGAATGCCAGACTGCTTCCCCATACGCATCTCGGGCCGCCAGTTCTGCCCTCTCCCCGCTCGCGCTCTCTGGACCTCGAGTGGAGCCTTCCTTGCACCCCTCCGGCGCCGCTCCGCAGAAACCGACGCGCGGCGCCACGATCGGCACCGCCCGCCTTTCTTCACGTCGCGTTCTTCGCCCGCGTGACGTTACCTCGCCGCCATGCTTCGCCCCTCGTCTCGCACGGAGGCGCGCAAGAAAGGCTTCAAGAAAGCCATCGACGCCGATGAGGCTCGCCGCAAGCGCGAGGAGGGCATGATCCAGATCCGCAAGGACAAGCGCGAGGAAGCCATGCTGAAGAAGCGCAGGCGCGTCGATAGACCCCGTCCCAGTTCGAGACGCCTCGGTTCGTGTCGACCACGGCGGCGAGGTTCCGAAGCGAGTTCCCATGGACGCGCGAAGCACGTCGGCGATCTTGCAACGCGCGCTCAAAATCGCGTTTTCCCGGGGGTTTTTTACCCCTCGGCGCGCACCGTTGCCGAGATCTCGCCCGGGCCCCGGGCGCCCCAACCCCGTCCATCCTCTGACCTCTCGCCCCCGTCGTCTTCCCCGATATCGCAGGGATGGTGCCGCCGCTGCCTCGGACTCCACCGCCATGACCGCCGGCGCCTCCACCACCGCCAAGGTGCGCCTCCCGTGATCCTTACGCCCCCTCGCGTGCCGTGCCGCGCGTCGCCCGGTTGACGCTCTTTCCGAGGGAAACCGCGACTCACGAGTCCTCGCCGAATCTCCCCATCTCGTCACTCCGCGTCGCCGCGACACCACCTCCGCCGCGCGATCGCGCTTCCGAACCGACGTCTCCTCCCCGACCGCGACGCTGACCCCAACCCCCCCCCCCCCCAACCCCCGTTGCTCTTTCTTCGATCTCTCTTTTTTTTTTCTGGTCACAGCTGGAGTCCATCCCCCAGTTGGTCCAGGGCGTGAAGACGGAGGATCCTCGCGTGCAGCTCGAGGCGACGACGCAGTTCCGCAAGCTCTTGTCGATCGAGCGCGCGCCCCCGATCGAGGAGGTGATCCGCGCGGGCGTCGTCCCTTACTTCGTGCAGTTTCTGAAGCGCGAGGACTTCCCTCAGCTTCAGTTTGAGGCGGCGTGGGCGCTGACGAACATTGCGTCCGGGACGTCGGAGAACACCGGCGTCGTCATCGATAGCGGCGCGGTGCCCATCTTTGTCACCCTCCTCCGCTCGCCCAGCGACGACGTCCGCGAGCAGGCGGTGTGGGCGCTCGGCAACATCGCGGGCGACTCGCCGAAGTGCCGCGACATGGTGTTGGCGCAGAACGCTTTGCACCCCCTCCTCGAGCAGCTCAACGCCGAGTCCAAGCTCACGATGCTCAGGAACGCGACGTGGACGCTGTCCAACTTCTGCCGCGGCAAGCCCCAGCCGCAGTTCGACCAGCTCAGGGACGCTCTCCCCGCTTTGGCTCGGCTCGTGCACTCCAACGACGAGGAGGTGCTCACGGATGCGTGCTGGGCGCTGAGCTACCTCTCGGACGGCACCAACGACAAGATCCAGGCGGTGATCGAGGCGGGGGTGTGCCGGAGGCTGGTGGAGCTCCTCGGGAGCAAGTTCCCGACCGTCTTGATCCCCGCGTTGCGCACGGTGGGTAACATCGTCACCGGGGACGACTACCAGACGCAGATCATCATCAACTGCAGGGCGCTGCCCAGTTTGCTGCTGCTGCTGACGGGGGATCACAAAAAGTCCATCAAGAAGGAGGCGTGCTGGACCATCTCGAACATCACCGCGGGGAACAAGGACCAGATCCAGGCCATCGTGGATAACAACATCATCCCGCCCTTGATTTACCTGCTCGCGCACGCCGAGTTCGACATCAAGAAGGAGGCGGCGTGGGCCATCTCGAACGCCACTTCGGGCGGGACGCACCAGCAGATCAAGTACCTCGTCGACCAGGGGTGCATCAAGCCCCTCTGCGACCTCATCGTGTGCTCGGACGCGCGCATCGTCACCGTCGCGCTGGAGGGCCTGGAGAACATCCTCAAGGTCGGCGAGGTGAACAAGGTGCACGGGCAGCCGAACCAGTACGCGCAGTTCATCGACGAGGCGGAGGGGCTGGAGAAGATCGAGGATCTCCAGAACCACACCAACAACGACATCTACGACAAGGCGGTGAAGATCATGGAGGAGTACTTCGGGCTGGAGGACGAGGAGGACCAAAACCTGGCGCCGGCGATGGACGCGAACGCGAACCAGTTCGCGTTCGCGCAGCCCGCGGTGCCACAGGGCGGCTTCGACTTCGGCGGCATGCAGTGAGGGCGTCGCGCCGCCGCGCGACGCGAATGACTGGACCGTGCAAGCGCGCCATAGCTGACACAACTTACCCACAACAACAGACGGCGGGCCCGCGCTTTTTTTAGAGACGCGCGGGTTCCCGACCCCTTAGCTGACCACGACCCGCGGACGAAGACGCGCGACGCCTGACTTAGCAGGCGCGAGAGGGGCGCGTGACCGTAGGTTGACCAACGCAGTACCGACTTTAGAAAGCGAGACTGTTCGTAACCGGAACGACTAAGAAAAAAAAAACACCACCTCTCTCCCCCAGCCCCCTTCTATTCTATCCTGGTCCGTCACCCCTTGCGCGTGGAAAAACTCAGCGCGTCCTTCTGCGGGACCCAATCTTTTTTCCACACCTGGTCGTACTCGAACGGGGCGTCCAGGAGTTCCGTGACGTACGCCCCGCGCGCGGTGTCCACGTAGTCCAGGAAATCGGGCGCCCCGGGGTACACGACGTTGTCCGCCACCACCACCGTCCCCGGCTGGATGAGCCCCGCCTCCTCGAAGCGTTTGAGGTCCGGCAGATAGCACTCCTTGCAGTGGTCGAAGAACACCATGTCCGCCGCGTTCCCCGCCCCGAGCCTCTCCACCACGTCCGGCACGCGCTCCGCGCCGGCGCCCTGCAGGATCTCCACCTTATCCCCCACCCCGGCGTACGCGGTCAGCGCCCGGGCGACCTCGACGTGCCGGGGCTCGAACTCAACGCACACGAGCTTCGCATCCGGCGGGGAGTTCGTCGCCGTCCATATCGCGCTGTACCCCAGGAACGTCCCCACCTCGACGCTTCGCCTCGGCGCGCGCTCGCGAACCAGGCGCGCTAAGATGCGGCCCTTCTCGTCGCCCAGCTTGTACATGGGGTAGTACTCGCCGAAGACGTCCATCGCGGCGAGGACGCCCTCGGCGTCGCCCTCGCGCGCGACGGCGCGGACGTACGGGATGATGTCGCTGGGCTGCGCGTACGACCATCGGGCGTAGAAGGAGGGGTCCTTGACGAACTTCGCGGGCGCGGCGGCATCCGCGGCGCGCGCGAACGGCGCCGAGGAAGGCGCGGCGAGAAAAACGCCCGCCGCCGCGAGGAGGGCGTCGCGTCGGCGCGGGAGCAGCGCCTCGGCACCCGAGGCGGCGTCGACGCTATCTGATGAAGACGAGACGAGGCGAGACGGCGGCTTCGCGGACGCCGACGCGGGCGTCGCCGCGCGCCGAGACGAACGCCGTCTCGTCGCGAGAAGCGGCGTGCGTGGCGCCCCGGTCGCACGACAGATCGTCGCCATCGGTGCGGCTCGGCGAGTGTGCGCGCGCGATGGCCAGAGCCGACGAGACTCTTTCTGTGGCGCCAGATCGACGTCGACCGCGCCCCGCCCCGCAAAATTAGAGATCCCGAACCTGAACTGGTGTCTTCCCCGGACGGCGTGATCGGGCTCTTCCGCGCACTCTCCTCGGCGCGATGTCAGGGCCGTACGACCCCACGACGTCGGCGTCCGGGCAAGGCGGCGGGTTCGCCTCCGAGCCGCCGGGGGAGCGCGACCGAACCCCTCTCTTTTCCGTGGACGTGGAGGGCGGCGAGGGTGCGCACCTTCTCCCGTTCGAATGAATCGGACACGTGCCCGCCCCCGTTCGCCTTCGGCACCCACATCTTGTTTCCCTACCCGCGCGGATCTCCGCTGACCCTGCCTCTCCCCTCATTCATCCCGGCCCCTCCCCCCCGCGCCGTATTCATCCAGCCCGCACCACTCCCAACTCTTCCGCGCGCCCTCGCGACGACGCGTACGCGGACTCGGACGACGACGACGACGGCGCCGGGCAAGAGTTTTACCCCCCCGAGGAGGACTGGACCGTTCGCTTCCGAAGTCTCCTCGAGGGCACGGGTCTGGCTGGCTTCGTCGGCGCCCCCCACTCGGGTTTGCGCCGCCGCGGCCCGCACAGCCCCCCCCGCCGTTCGTCTGGGTCCTCCGGCCCCGATCCGCGCGCGGCGAAGCAGGCGGAGATCGAGTCGTTCGAGTACTACCCCGGCGACAGCGCGGTGTACCGCGAGTGGCTCGGGAGGCAGCCCATCTACAGGAGCTACGACAGATGGCTCCTCGTCTTCTTCGTCGGCCTCGCCGTGGGTCTGATGGCGCGCGTGCTGTACACCATCATGCACACGCTCGAGGACCTGAAGTACGCGACGCTGCGGCACCTCCTGAACCGCCGCGAGGTTTTCCTGGCGTGGTTGTTCAACACCGTGTACTCGAGCGCGTTGGCGTTTGCCGCGGCGTACCCGGTGGCGTTTTGGTCCCCCGAAGCCGGCGGCAGCGGCGTGCCCGAGGTGATGGCCTACCTGAACGGGTGCAACGTCCCGAAGGTCTTCTCCCTCAAGGTTTTCTTGGTGAAGTTCATCAGCACCATCTGCAGCAACGCGAGCGGGTTGCCGGTCGGTCCCGAGGGCCCGATGATCCACCTGGGCGCGATGATGGGCGCGGGTCTGTCGCAGGGCGACAGCGCGACGCTCGGGATGACGACGCCGTGCGCTTTGAGCGACGGGTGGATGGGCTTCCGAAGATTCCGGAACGATAAGGACAAGCGCGACTTCATCACCGCGGGCGCGGCGTGCGGGGTCGCCACCGCGTTCGGCGCGCCCATCGGCGGCCTTCTCTTCGCGTACGAGGAGGTGGCGAGCCACTGGCGGCCCTCTCTCGCCGTCGTCACGTTTTTCGCGTGCATGACGGCGATGTTCACGGATAAGTTCTTGGAGTCGTTCCAGGAGTCCATCATGAAGCCCGGCGGGTACTTCGGCGCGGTCTCGCCTTCCTTCGACACCGCGTTCCAGGTGAACCGCAACGCCTCCACGCACCTCCTGAGCGTCCTCCCCGCGGCGATCGTCGGCGCTCTTTGCGGCGCCATCGCCGCGGGATTCACGGCGATGAACCTCGTCGCCGTGAAGCTGCGGGCGCGCCACGTCGGCCAAGACAAGTGGCGGAAAGTCGCCGAGCCCGTCGCCGTGATGATGCTGTACACGCTCGTCGCGGTCATCGTCCCGCTCATGTTTCCGTGCACGTCCAGCGGGTGCGTGCTGGACGACGCCACGGGCGCCGGGAACGGCCCCGGGTTCCCCCCGGGTCCCCCCTCCGCCGACGCGTTCCGCCCCGCCGACCCCAACGCCGGCGGGGCGTTGTTCTGCGAGGGCGGCAGCGACCACCTCCACCGCGTCGTCGAGCAGTCCATGATGACCTTCACGTGCGCGACCAACTGGAAGCCGAGCGCGGACGACCCCTCCGCCTTCGCGGGCAACGCCACGGAGACGAAGGACTACAACGAGCTCGCGACGTTGCTCCACGTCAGCAGCGACGACGCGATCAAGCACCTGCTCACGCGCGGGACGCACCGCGAGTTCGGGTACGGCCCCCTCTTCGCGTTTCTCGTCATCTACGCCTCGGGCGCGTGCGTCGTCGCGGGCTCGAGCATCGCGAGCGGTCTGTTCGTGCCGATGCTCACGATGGGCGCCGCGGTCGGACGCTTAGTCGGCCTCATGCTCCTGGACCTCGCCATCTCGTGGGGGTACTCCGAGGCGGACCTCGCCGCGGGGGGCGTGGCGACGGCGTGGATCGACCCGGGGGTGTTCGCGCTGCTCGGCGCGGGCGCGTTCATGGGCGGCGTCACGCGGCTCACCGTGTCGCTCGCGGTGATCGTCATGGAGATGTCCGGGGAGCAGCACTTCCTGTTGCCCATCTTACTCGGCATCACCGTCGCGAAGTGGACCGCGGACGCGCTGCACAAGCCGCTGTACCACGCCCTGCTCGAGGTGAAGCACGCGCCGTTTCTCCCGGACGAGCCGGACGGCGCGATGGGCCTGCACCTGCACGACGTCGCGGAGATCATGCGGCCCGCGCCGCTGACGACGCTGCGGGAGCGCGAGTCCGTCGCGACGCTGCGGAGGGCGCTGAAGGAAACCTCGCACCAGGGGTTCCCGGTCGTCAGGCACGCCGAGGGCGTCGGGGAGGTCCTCGTCGGGCTCGTCTCGAGGGCGCACCTCCGCGTCTTGCTCCGCGCGGCGAAGGAGAGCGCGCTCGAAATCGCGAGGGGCGACGACCGCGACCCGGAACACGCGACCCGCGGGGACTCCGGCATGAACGGGGGCGCAAACGGAGGGCCGCACAACGCCCTGGACGGGCGTAGGATCGGGTACGAGGAGCTCGACCGGAAGTCCGCGGCGAACACGTTCCAGACCGCGCAGATGGCGCTCGCGGGCGACCGCCGCCGGTCCACCGAGATGGCGAATTTTCGCGAAACCAAACACGACGGCTTGGGCGAGCGAAGCGGCGGCGACGCGAGAGAAACCTCCCAGGGACCCCCGAACCTCAACGGGCCCCAGGGCGAGGTTCTGGACCTCCGCCCGTACCTCAACCGCTCGGCGCCGCGCGTCCCGAACACCTACAGCGTCGCGCGGGTGTACGACATGTTCCGCTCGCTCGGGTTCAGGCACCTGGTCGTCGTCGACGAGGTGAACAGGATCGTCGGGATCGTGACGCGGAAGGAACTCCTCGAGGAGTGGCTGAACGAGAGGTTGGACCACACGGGGAGGGATTTCATGGGGTTCAGGCGCGGGGGAGGGAGGGCGCAGAGAGGGTTCGAGAGGGCCGGGCTGGAGGACTGAGAGACGAGGGGCAAAGAGCCGGCGAAAATTTGCCGAACCCGTTGTCGCCAACCCCCAGAGACCCAGATCAAGTCAACTGCGTTCTTCGAGGCGCGCGGCACTGCACTCAAGTCGCGAGTGCAGGTCAACACACGCCGGCGCAGACTTCGTCACGCGTTCGCGATCGCGCCATAAATCTTCCCAGAGAACACTCGCGCGCCAGGCTCACGAGACGATGCCTCTCGCGCGCCGAAGCGACCTCGGGGATAGTAACTACGCCGGACTCGAGGTGGACGCGTGCGATGATCTGCCGCGGTGCCTGGGGGAGACCCTCGAGTGCGGTTTCGACTTCCTCGTCGTGCCCCTCGCGCTTCGTCCGCGCGACCGCCGCCCGGCGCCGAGCGCGCGCGATCCGCGCGAGCTGACGCCGCCTCCGCCGCCGTTCCACTCGGACCTGCTCCTGAACTCCACGCAGTGGAGTTCGCAAGTGGTCGGGAAGACGTCGCGGTGGATAGACGCGGACGCGCTCGACGCCGCCGCGCGCCGCGACGGCGAGGCGGCGCTGCGCCAGGAGCTCATGTGGGCAGCGCACCTCTCCCTGCACGCGGTCCTCCTTCCTGACCCCCCGGGCGGACTTCGACTCGCCAACTACGCGCGCATCGTCAACCAGTTCCTCGCCTCCCTCTCCAACACCGCGCTCTGGGTCCGCGTGCCCGTCGTCGCGCGACCAGAGGAGGGGGCGACCGGTGGCGGGGACGCGATGGACGACGACGGCCCGACGACGAGCGCGCCTTCTTCGCGGGACCCGTTCGCGGCGTGGGCGAAGCTTCGTGCCATGTGCGAGGGCCACCCGCAGCTCGGCGCTTGCCTCGAGGTGGGCGCCCAGCTTCCGAGCGAGGAGGACCTCGCGAGGTGGATCGGCGAGCCCCTGCGCGCGGTCGCCCTGAGCCCCGACGCGTTCGTCGCCAACAAGCGCGGCTTCCCCGTGTTGCCGAAGCGACACCAGGAATTTGTCCAACTCGCCATGCGGCGGAACGTGCAGGTGATCGTCACGGATCCCCCCCCGGGGGACGTCGATAACCCAGGGGAGAACGTAGAAAACGATCCAACCCCCGCGGAGGCGGCGTCGCGTGAGACGCCGCCCGCGTCGAGTGCCGAGGGGAGCGCTTCTTCGCCCGGCGCGAACCACCGCGCGAGAAAATTTTGGGAGTACGTCGTGTACTTGTTCTGTAAGATCGACCCGACGTCCGAGCAGGAGCTCGCGGAGGCCTCGTACCGAGACTACCTCCAGGCCCCGCTCCAGCCTCTGATGGATAACCTCGAGAGCGCGACGTACGAGGTTTTCGAGAAGGACGCGTCAAAGTACATCCAATACGAGGAGGCGGTGTTGGCGTGCCTGACGGACCGGGTGAGCGACGCCGACGCGAAGGCCGGGAAGAAGACGACGCTGATGGTCGTCGGCGCCGGTCGCGGGCCGCTCGTGAAGGCGAGCCTCCGGGCGAGCGCGCGGTGCGGGCGGAAGCTCAGGGTGTACGCGGTGGAGAAGAACCCGAACGCGATCGTGACGTTACAGTCGCTCAAGGCGTCGGAGGGGTGGGACGACGAGACGGTGACCATCGTCGCGAGCGACATGAGGGAGTGGGACGGGTACGCGGAGAAAGCCGACGTGCTCGTCTCCGAGCTTCTGGGCTCGTTCGGGGATAACGAGCTCTCCCCCGAGTGTTTGGACGGCGCGCAGAGGTTCCTGAAGCCCGACGGGGTGAGCATCCCGAGCGCGTACACGAGTTACTTGGCCCCGATGACGTGCGCGAAGCTTTGGAACGACGCCAAGGCGCACGGCGACTTGGCGCACATGGAGACGCCGTACGTCGTGAAGCTCCATCGGTGCGCGTTGTTAGCGCCGCCGGAGCGGGTGTTCACGTTCGTGCACCCGAACCGCGACCCGGTGATCGATAACTCGCGGTACGCCGTGTGTCGGTTCGAGCCGTACTCCGCGGACTCGACGATGCACGGTTTCGCGGGGTACTTCGACGCGACGCTGTACGACGGTCCGGCGGGGAAGGTGAGCTGCAGCATCTACCCTCCCACGCACACGCTCGGGCCGACGAACGAGCCCATGTTCAGCTGGTTCCCGATATACTTTCCCCTGCGCACGCCCGTGGACGTGCCCGCGGGGAAAGGCGTGGAGGCGCACGTGTGGCGGTGCGTGGGGAAGGGGAAGGTGTGGTACGAGTGGGCGGTCACCGAACCCGGGGCGGGACCCGTGCACAACGTCAACGGGAGGTCGTACTGGGTCGGGCTCTGATGCGTGCGATGTGAATATCAACATCGTAGATATGATAGCGTGTGTGTGGTGTTGTACATCATCCAATCATCGACGACCGCGCGGGCCTCGTCGTCAGCTCGAGATCCATCGCTCGTCCGCCGCCGTTTTCCTTCCCCGCCGCTCGGCGCTCGCCTTGGCGACGCGCGCCCTCCTCTCCTCCATCGCCTTCGCCGCCTCGGCCGCTTCCATCGCCCGCCTGAGCTGCGCTGCCCTGTGCAAGGCCGTCACGCGCTCCTCCGGCGTTCGGGCCAGCGCCACGGTCTTCTCCATCCGCCGCAGGTCCCGCTCCAGGGCCTCGCGACCGCGGGAGGGATCCGCGGCGTCGCGCCTGGGCTTGGATTTAGGCCACGCCGCCGCCTCCGCCTCCGCCGCCGCCGCCGCCGCCGCCGCCTCCTCCTCGCGGACCCGGCGCACCTCCGCCGCGGCGAGGTCGCGCGCTTTGATCTGGCACCGCGTGCAGAGCTTGACTCCCGCCCTTGGGTCGCGAGATTTCGCCGCCTCCGCGCGGATGCCCAGGCACAACTCGCACGGCTTGACGAACACGCGCGGCTTGCGTCGGCCCGCGTCCGACGCGGCGCGAGCCTCGGCGTCTGCGGCGGCGGTCTCCAGCCGACGCGCGCCGTTCTCAGACAGAACCATGTTCTGCAGCATAAGCTCCTCGGCCGCGCGCCGCTCCTTCATGCGACGAAGCGTCGTCTCCTTTTTACGAAGCCTGTCGGGTGTGGGGAGGGGGTCGGGGGTACGGTGTCGCGATGAGGCACTGAGGCGCCGTGCCGTCTCGGAGAAATCGAGGGGGGGAGGAGCGCGGGACGACGACGAACCTCTCTCGCGCGGCGTCTAGATCGGCCTTGGCCTTACGCCCAGCCTCCGCGCGGAGTGCCCGCATCTTCTGCGCGCGCACCTCCGCGGTGTGCCCCAGGGGCAGCGGGTGCGTCATCGCGGCCGCGCCGGAGAGAGTGGCGTTTTTCCGTCTCGTCAACGGCCGGTCACCCCTTGGAAAGTCTCGGATACGGCATATTTTAACCCGTCAATTCTTGAGTCGAGTCCCTCCCGATTCTTGAGTGAATTTAAAGGTTCAATTATCGGGGATGGAGCTCTCTCGGTCTTCTCGAAGGGGACTCTCCCACTAAACTGGGCCAGTCGAAGAGGTCTTTTACCTTCAGGTGAGAAATTCTCGGGTACCACAAATTTAACCCGTCGACGGGGATTTCATTATTTCGGCCCAGTTTACAAGTGGTGGCGGATTGACGACGGTCCTTGCAACTCCTCGCTCTCCCTCGGACTCAACACCCGCCGGAAAACTTCGGGTGTTTCAAGGAAGCGGGGACGCCGCGACGACCACGACGACGCGCACAACGGAGACGCGCCGCACTCGGGTGCGAGCGTCCGGGCGGGCGATACGCGCATAAATCCGGGTGTCTCGCGCGCGCACGTCGCGATGTCGGCATCTCGGTCGGACCGGGCGCCGCCGCGCGCCGCGGAGGCGACCGCCTCGGACGGCTGTCGCGACGTCCATCGCGTCTCGTACCAGAGCGGGGACCTCGACGCGCTGCTGGCGACGGGCGACGCGAACGTCGCCGCCGAGCGCCAGCGCGCGTTGCGTGGGATCACGCGTTGGGTCGGTGCCGCGGCCACGATGGTGCGTTCTCGACCGCGCCGCCGTTCGGCCGCCCCGCGCGCCGGATTCGACGGCGCGCGCGCCGCTTCCCCGCCGCGCCCTCCCGTCTCATCCTCTCCTCGCGACCACGCGACCCCACGCGGGCGGCCTCACCCTCCACCCCTCCCCGCGCCCGCCCGCGACCTCCGCTCACTCCGTCGATCCTCCATCCTCCTCCCAACACCCTCCATCTCTCCGCAGGCCGCGACGGCGGCTGCGCTCGTCGTCCTCGTGTGGACGCAGCGCACGCACACGCTGCAGGATTCCTGGCGCCCCGTCCCCGGGGCGCGCCTCGCCGCCACCTTCGGCGCGGGCTCCGGCGGCGCCTCGCGATCTTCGCCCACGCTCGGGGACTCGCGCGATGCCGCGTTTCCCGCGAGCGTCGAGCGGCAGTATTACGTCGTTCGGGAGGTTCCGGACGAGGACCTCACCGCGGCGCGTCCGATCCCCGAGGCGGCCGACGCCCGGTTCCCGACGCGCGTCCCGTCCCCCGCCGCCGCCGCCGCCGCGAGGGAGAAGGAGCGCGTCGACGCGGCGATCGTTCGCGCCGCCTCCACGCCCGTGGTCTCGGACGCGGACCGCACCGAGCGCGCGTCGAGGAGACCGATCCGCGGCCGGTGGGGCGCCGCGCCGGGGGTGAAGGCGCGCGGGTCTTGGGGCCCGGCGCCTCGGCTCGAGCTCGCCGCGCTCGGCTCGGCGAAGGTGAGCACGCCGTGGGCGCGCCTGGCGGGTCGGGACGACCTCATAGGGAAGGACCTGACGGGCCCTCGGAAACGCGCGGCGGCGCGCCTCGGAGGCCCCGCCGAAGACGCGGCGCTCGAGAGCCTCTACGGCGACGACGTCGCGATGCCCGACGAGGAACCCGCGACGCCGGCGCCCGTCGACGAGGAGACCGAGTCGAAACCCGAGCGCCGCCGCCGCGCGTCGAAGAAGACGAAGCGCTCCGCGACCGACGCGTCGACCGTTTCCGATGACGGCGCGGACCTTCTCGAGGAACTGTACGGGGACGGAAGCGGCGAGGCGAAGGACGATTCGGATCCCGACGCCCTCGTCGACGAGCTGACGGCGCCGAAGAAGAAGAAGAAGTCGGCGGAGATTCCCGAGGATCCCGACGCGCCGGTGGAGACGGGCGGGTCCGTGACCCCCCCCGAGGAGAGCTTCGACCTCCCCGTCGAAACCGGCGGGTCGGTGACCCCCCCCGAAGACGAAGGCGAAGACGCCGACGCGGACGCCGACGCGGAGGACGATTCACCTCTGGACGAGGCCGCCGCCGCCGCCGCCGTCGAGATGAAGACGGGGGCGCGCGTGTCGTCGAGCGGCGGCGCGCTGGACGAGGAGTTTGCCGCCGCGGAGGAGGAGCTCGAACCCGCGAACGAAGCCGCGGAGAAGGTCCTGGAGGAAGACGACGCCAAGAGGTCGGAGGACCGTGCGCGGGAGAGGGAGGAGGAGTCTGAAACCGACGCGTTCGAGGAGGAGTCCGAGGCCGACGCGGTCGAGGAGTCCGAAGCCGACGCGGTCGAGGAGCCGGAGGCGACGGAGGAGTCCGAATCCGACCGGCGTCGTCCTCAGTCGCGTTCGATCTTCGGCGGCGACGAATCCGACGTCATGAGCAAGATCGCGGAGATCCTCAGGGTCGACGAGGACGACGAGGGCGCGTCGCGCGCGACGGCGCGGTCCGTCGCGGAGGAGATTAAGCGCGCGATTCGCGACGAGGCGGGTGGAGACGACGCCGCGTTTGCCGCGGGGATGGGCCGGCGCGACGACGACGCCGAGCGCCGCCTCGCCGAACGCGTCGCGGCGTTGCTCCGCGGAGAGGGCGCCGCCGCCCGGACGAACTCGAACGTCGCGGAGCGCGTGGACGTCGGCGACGGCTCGGGTTCCCTCTCGCGCGCGAGCCCGCTCAACGTCGAGATCAACGTCAACACCAACAACCGTGGCGCGGAGTCGGCGAGCCCGAAGGAGGCGTCGGCGGCGAGCGACGACGGGTTCCGCGCCTCCGTGGGCGGCGCGGGGGGTGATTTGAAGACCAAGCTCGAGGAGCGGCTCCTGGAGGCGCTCGCGAGGCGCGACGCGCTCGACGAGGACGCGCCGCCGGCGAAAGACGCCGCGGAACGGAGCGCGCGAGGGCCGGAGGATGAGGCGGCGCGCCTCGACGAGATGCTCGCCGAGGCGAAGGCCAAGGCGGCGGACGCCGCGAAGCACGAGTCCGCGGCGGCGGTCACGGAGAAGGACGGCGAGTACGGGAAGTTCATGCACCGCCTCTCGGACGAGCTCGCGAGGTGGAACGAACGCGAGGGGGGCGACGGCGAGCCCGCGTGGGCGGCCGCCGCCGCGGAGCAGGATCGGGAGCGGCGTCGGGAGGCGTCCCGCGGGCTGCGACCGCAGACGTCGAATCCGTCGCGGCGACCGAAAAAGGCGTCGTCCTCGGGAAAGAAGAAGGCGTCGGCGGACGACGACGAGGCGTGGTGGAAATCCGTCGAGCGCGACGCGAAGGAGGCGGACGAGGACGACGACTTCGGGGTGGAGAAGCTTCGCGCCGAGGCTCGCGAGCTGAAGCGCCTCGAGAAGAGGCTGACGAAGGCGACGCGATCCGAGCCGACGCGTATCCGAGCGGAGGAGGAGGAGGACGTCCTCTCCGGCTCGCTCGGGGACGACGCGTTCCGAACCTTCGCGGGCCCCCAGGAAGACGCGGACCTCGACGTGGACTTCGGCGATTTCGGGCTGGACCTCGACCTCGACGACGCCCCGACGCGCGCGCGCGGGAAAGGGTCGTCGGACTCGAACGGGATCGACGGCGTGATTGACACCGCGGAGTCCATCGGGCGCGTGTGGGCGGCGGATCGCGCGCTCCCGGCGGACGCGTCCGCGGCGGAGGTGGCGCGGAAGACGGAGGCGATCGGCGCGGAGGAGGATCGGGAGGAGCGGACCGGGGCGAAGTCGCGCGGGAAGGCGAAGAAGGGCGAGGAGAAGTCCTCGCTCGGGACGCTCCTTCACAAGTTCGGCTTTTGAGACAAAACACTTTCTCTCTCGTCTTTCGTCTCGTTCGTTCGATCAAACGCATCGCGCGCCGCGCGTCACTCGCGCGCACTCACAGGCTGTACACGGAGAATCTGCACTTGTGCAGGTTGGGATCTTCCTTGACGCACGAGTCGTCGAAGTAGGCGAGGATACTGGCCATGTCGGGTTCGTTCCGGCACGACGCCGGGACGTAGATGGGGAGGATGCCGCCCAGCTTGAGCTCGAGGCCGAGCCAAGGGAGGATGGACAGGGGCGAGTTCGTGATGACGACCTCGTCGAGCCACACCACGGGCGCGACCTCCTCCGGGGGAAGGACCTCCATGCACGCCAACTCCAACGGAGCGATGAGGGCCATCTTCTCCGCGGTCCAGTACTTGTGCGCGTTCTCCGTGCACGTGCCCCCGAGCGGGGAGGCGGAGGGGCTCAGGTGCTTGACGCACTCCTCGCCGGCCGCCTTGCCGACGACGCGCGCCTGGTCGAAGACGGCGGAGATGGCGTCGTTGTACCCCTTGTTGCTGTTCAAAATCTTGTACGCGGCGTCGCACGCGTCCGTCAGGCCCACCGCGGACGAAGCGTCGGTGAGCGCGCGCGTGGGGGACGTCTCCGACTCGGACGACGAGAATTCCACATCAACCGCGGCGACCTCCGACCGGAGCGCGGAGGCGCCCGAAGACGCGTCCGCGCCGGGCTCCACGCGAACCGCGGACGCGACGCCGAGCAGAAGTGTGCCGATGAGGAACAGGCGCATCGTGATGTGCGCTCGCGACGCGCGTTTCATCGGAAGATGACATGACGTTCCGAAGTTGACGTCGGGAGAGGCGGCACACGCCGGACACACGCAGTCAAGCCACTCCGAATAAGAATCTCGAGCATCACATCAGATCAGCACGTTTCTGCATTTCTCTCACGAAGCGACACGGGAAAAAAGTGTCGGTGCGGTTTCTTGGTTCGTTAGACCGTCGTCACACGGACCACCCGAGGGCGGTTTCGTTTCTCCTCTCCCGCACACACGGGCCAGGCCCGAGTCGTGAAGGGCCAAACGCCGAAAGCCGTTCCGACCGATCGGTTGGACTCTTCAGGATATTCACGGGGAAGGAAGGACGCACGAAGGAGTTCCGGGTATCACCGCAGCTTGGTCCCTTAAATCACATCGCACCGCATGTATGCATCACTCCCACGGTCGACTGTCGGCGCCTCACGCATCAGCTGGAGGGGGAGATGCCCCCCTCGACGCGTGACGGATCCTTTTACTGCACGACGCAGCACCCCTGGGTGGACTCGTCGTGCTCCTCGGGCACGTCCGTCTTCTTGATGGGGGACACGGCGGCCGGCGCCGTCGCAGGCGCGGCTTCCTTCTTCGGCGTGGCCTGGGCGACGGCGGCGGGCGCGGGCGCGGGGTCCTCCTCCAGCACCACCTCCGCCGCCTTCGCCGCCGCGGCTTCGGCAGCTTTCGCGGCTTCCTCCTCCTTCGCCTTCGCCTTCGCCTCCTCCGCGGCCTTGGCCTCCGCCGCGGCCTTCTTCTCCTGGGCAGCGGCGGCGGCCTCGAGGGCGACGTCCGCGGGGGGGGGCTCCACCACCTTAGGCTTCGGGATCTCGGCGCTCGAGCCGCCGGCGTCGTCCAGCAGCGGCTTCTTGGTGGGGGTCCCCTCCGGTTCCGCCGGCTTCGGCTTGGGGATGCCAGCGCCACCACCGCCGCCGCCGCCTCCCTTCTTCTTGTTCTTCTTGCCCCCCATTACCGTGTGGAGGTCGGAATCAACGAGCGAGGTATCCGGGTCGTTCGACGAGCGGTCCCGGCGTCGCGCGTTGTGCGAGGGGCGGGTCGGTCGCGATCGAACGACAGGGTTCTTGACGGGCTCACGTTTAGGGGAACGGCTTGATTCGAGAAACAAACCGTCCGCACTTTTTTCATGACTAGAAGTACAGAGGAAGTGCTGACTCAGCTTCGCGCCCGGTCGCCGGCGAGCGGACTGTCGGGAACCCCGAGAGATTTGTTCAACGCCTCTTCCTCACCTTTCACCCACCCCGTGGAGAAGGCGTGGAGAAGGCGACCGCGCGCGCGCACGTCCCGCTCGTCGATGCTCGCGAGTTCCCTCGAGACCGTCTGCTTGACTCCTGCTTCCCCCAAACGCGTCCACGCCCGGCGTCCGCGCGCGCTCGCGCCTCGCGTCTTCCCGAGCGGCGTTTCTCGACGCCCTCCGCTCCCCTCCTGGTGCCCTAGTTGCATGCCCCAGCCGACCTCGACGCATCACAGAAAGCACATCACCACCGCTCGCGCGCGCGACGACGACATGTGGGACGGTCGCGACGAGGAGCCCCTCGCCGGGGGCGGCCGCGACGGCGCGTGGCAGCCCTCAACTCGGCACCATTCCAAGTCCTTCGCGCAATTTGCCGCCGTCGCCGTCGCCGCTGGCGCGACGCTCATGTTCGCGGTCATCGCCTGGGCGCTCTCCACGTCCACCGCGGCGGGGAGCAACACCGAACAGCTGAACTGGCTGTTGGCGAACCCGTGGGGGATCGTCTCCCTCGTCGACCTCTACGTCGGTTTCTCCGTTTATTCGATCTGGATCTGGTTTCGGGAAGCCAACGCGCTCGTCGCCGCCGCGTGGACGGCGATCATGATGACCACGGGGTGGCTCGGCGGGTGCCTGTACGCCCTAAACTGCCTGCGAAGGTTCAACGGCGATTGGGAGTGGTTCTTCATGGGCGCGAGGGCGCGAGGGTAGTCGCCAACGACGCTGGTCTCAATTTCTTCGTCGCGTGGTGAGTGAAAGACGCACGGCCAACATTTGTGTCACACGTCTCGTGTGATGATAAAAACGCTGCCTTGCACGTTCGCGTCGGGCTTGAAACCGTCTCGCTCGCTCTCGTCACTTGTTGATCGGGCCCTGGGACCGCCCCTCGAAGCCCGGCCTGTTGCGTTTCTTCTCCCGCTTCTCGATGCGTTTCTCCACCTTGGCGTTCGCGCGGCTCTTCAGGCTGTCCTTGCGCTTTTTCTGCTTCGCCGCCATCTGCTCCGCGGTTCTCTCCTCCCTCGCCGCCCACTTCTCCCGAGACTTTTTCTTCATGCGCGCCTCGTTCTTGACGCTCTTCCGTAGCAGCTTCGGGTCGTCGAGGACCTTCTCGCCGCCCGCGCGCGCGAGGGCGGCGTCCCACGAGTACCTCTCCGCGACCTTCTTTCCCGCCGCGGTTTCCTCGCCACCCGCGTCCTCTATCTCCTTGCGCTGCTGCAGCGCCTCGCGCAAAAGTTCCTCCTTCTTCGCGCGCTTCTTCCTCGGCGGGCCCCCGATCTTCCCGTCAACCTCCATGCGCCCGAACTGGAAATCCTCCGCATCCCCCTCCCCGTCTGTGACCTCGGTGTTCCCCGCGGCGTCTTGCTTTTTGCCCTTCTTTTCCAGCGCAGCGCCCACCGCCGCCGCCGCGCGATCCTTCCGTTTCTTCTCCGCTTTGGTCTTTTTCTTCTCCTCGCGCCATTCCTTCGCCTTCGCCGCCTTCTCCTGGGACTCCACCGCCTTCCTCGCGACCCGGCTCGCGGCGATTTTCGCCTGTAGCCGCTCGCGCAGCTCCTCCAGACGGTTGCCCCCCGGTTCGCCCACGGACCACCCGGCGGTGGTCGGCGGCGCCCCCGCGGGGGTCTCCGGGGACTCGGGCGGCGCCTTCGCGTCGTTCGCTCGGGGGTTCTTCGCCCGCGCCCCCTCCGTCGCCCGAGCCGGCTCCGGATCCTCCGAAGCGTTGGATTCATCCGAGACGTCGTCCTCGAAGTCGGAGTCGTTCTCGGAGTCGTCTTCGGACTTATCAGCGTCGGCGTCGGGGCCGAGCGCCGCCTCCCGGACTCGCTCGAGCGTCGACCTGGCGTTGCTCGGCTGGAGCTTCGCGCGGAGCGCCTTCTTCGAGTTCTCCTTCGCCGCCTGCTTCGCCGCCGCCTTCGCGCTCTTCGTCTTGTTGAACTTGCTCCACTCCGGGTTCGCCTCCTCGGGAACGTAGTACTTGGCCGGGATGAGCTCCACGAGGCGATCAAAGAAATCGCTGTGCTCCCTCACGCGGTCCTCCAGGGCGGCGTCGCCCATGGCGCCTCCGGCGGGGACGGGTCGCGAGATGATGGTGACGGTTGGGGGTTGCTCACGCCTCGAAGGATGCACCGTCGTTCGTCGCTTACGCGGCCGCGCGAATCGACGCGGCCGAGGTGCAGTGCGCGGGATAGATCGCGCGCCGACGCTTCCCTGGCCCCTTCTTCACCGAGCCGGAGCGGAAGAATCCCTGCTCCCCTCCCGGACCGAGCGAATGACCGCCCGCGCGCGAACCTCCCTTCGCGTGAAGTTTCGACGCGTCCGCGGTGCCGCGACGGCGCGACGGCCGTTAGCGCGGTGTTCGCTCGAGGTGTGCTCGAACGTGCGCGACGTGATATGCCTCCCGCCGCGCGCGAAACGCGCCGCACCGCCGCCTCACCTAAGAAAGTCGGCGGCCGTCAAAAGCGCAGAGCGAGCGGTTCGGCGGAGCGCGAAGTTTAGACCGTCGTTTCTTGAGAATCGAGCGCCCCGCGGGCTTCGTAAAATCTCACGGCGGGCAGAGAGCGACTGGTTCGATCTGGCACGACTCGTGCATCCTGGGAAGATCTTTCGGAACTTCTTCTTCCTTGGCAGATAAGCTCTCGACGTGGCGCATCGACCGTCATCACGCACGCGCACCCGCCACAGCGTGGGATCGCCGCGAAGTTTCAGTCATGTCCGCACTCGCGATGGCGGCCGGGGCGGCCCCTGCGGTCGCCGGCGTCCCGCGCGCTCGTCTCTCCCCGCGTCACCGCGCCGCGTCTCGCTCGTCCTCGACGCGCGTTCCTCGTGCGATCCAGGACACCGCCGCTGAGGGGGAGACGTCCGAGGCGCTGCCCGAGACGCGCGCGCCCGAGGAGGACATCCCCGCCCCCGTGGGCACGGCGACGAAGGAGGAGTTCATGCGCTGGATGCTGAACGAGCAGCGCTTACCCGGGCAGAAGCTCGATCTCGTCGTCGATCTCCCCGAGGGTCGCGGCCTCGTCGCGCGCGAGGAGGTGAAGCGCGGGGAGTCACTCCTGTCCATCCCGGAGTCCACGCTCATCACCGTCGAGCGCGCGGTCGCGGAGTCGAAGCTCGGCCCCGCGCACGCGAAGCTCCAGGAGTGGTCCCTCCTCGCCGCCTTCCTCGCCGAGCAGGCGCTGGCGATCGAAGCCGGCGACGACTCGGGCCGATTTGCGACGTACGTGAGGGCGCTGCCTCGCCGAACCGGCGGCGTCCTCGACTGGCCCGAGGCGGACGTCGAGTCCCTGCTCGCGGGATCGCCGTCGTTGCGGGCGGCGCGGGAGCGCCAGAGCAGCGTGGAGGGCGCGATCGAGGAGATCCGGTCCTCGTTCCCGCAGCTCACCCCCGGGGCGCTGCGCTGGGCCTTTGACATCCTCTTCTCCCGGCTCATCCGCCTCCCCTCGCGCGGCGGCGAGCTCGCGCTCGTGCCTTGGGCGGACATGCTCAACCACAAGCCCGGGTGCCAGGCGTACATCGACGACAGCGGCGGCGTGGTCTGCCTCTCCCCGGACCGGAAGTACCGCCCGGGCGAGCAGGTGTACGCGTCGTACGGCGCGCGGCCGAGCTCGGAGCTCCTCATCTCTTACGGCTTCGCCCCGGAGGTTGGGGAGAACCCGGACGACGAGTACCCGCTCGTCCTAGGCGTGGACCCGGACGATCGCTACGCCGAGGAGAAAGCCGCGGCGCTGCGTGCGCTCGGTCTCAACCCCGTGGAGTCGTTCCCGCTCAAACTGAACGGGTACCCGAAGCAGCTCCTGCAGTACGCGTCGTTCATCCTGTGCGACCCGGAGGACCCGAAGGAGCTCCCGGGCCTGGCGGAGAGCGCGCTCAGGGGCAACGCGGTCGTGAACGGGTTCCTCGGCGCCATCACGCGCGGGAAGCGCGGGACGCAGGGAAGCGTCCTCGGTGGCGACGCGGGAGAGGTGGCTGTGCGGGAGATGCTCGCGGATCTCACCTCGGATGCGCTCGCGAGGTACCCCAACACGCTTGAGCGCGATCGCGAGATTGCCGCGCAGGACCCGACCAAGCCCGCCGCGAGCGGGGGGAAGAAAAAGAGTGCGTTCGCCGCGGAGATGCTGCCCGCGCAGGTCGAGGGGAACGACGGGGCGTTCCCGGACGCGGACGCTTGGGTGGGGGTCTTCTCGGAACCCGTGCGGCAGACGCAGAGGTCCGTCGCTGCCGCGAGGGTGCGCGTGAGCGAGCGGAGGATCCTCGCCAAAACCGACTCGGAGGTGAGGCTGCAGCTCCGCAAGCTCAAGGCGGCGGAGATGACCAAGGGCGCGTGAGAAGGGAGTGAAGACCGAGATTTACCGCGCGATACGGTGTTCTACTATGCACTGGGGGCGAAGAGGGGTTCAGGGCGGGGACGGAGAGAGCGCGGGAACTCGAGCGGGAAATCGAGGTGCGGAGCATCTTTTCGTATAGTCGCTCTTCTCTTTAAAAATGTCCAAAGAAACGAGGACTCACCCCCCCAGTGTACGTCGATCCTCGACTCCTCCTCTCGCTTACGCGGACTCAGCGACGGGGAACTCGAAGGTGACCTCCTTACCGGTCATTTTCTTGTACACGCCCGCGAAGGTGTCCAGCTTGTACTCCGTGGTGTTGCGATCCTTGGGATCGAGGTACACCTTCAGGAGGCGAGAGCCATCCAGCCTGTAGCGCTGACGCTTTCCGACAATCTCGGTAGGGTACACCAGGTCCTCCAGCAGGTTCGCGTGCACAGCAGTCAGGGTGCGGCTGCGAGGGCGCGCGCGGGCGAAGCCAGACTTGGGCACGGGGTTGATGCGGCGGTTGGCCACGAGCACCACGTCCTTGCCGCTGAACTTCTTCTCCAGCTCGCGAACCAGCCTCTGCTGGATCTTGTGGAACGCCTTGAGCAGGCGGAAGGGCACCTGGATGACAACCGCCTGGCGGCTGGGGCTGATGTCCACCTCCTGCGCGCCGTTGATGTACAGGTCCTTAAGGTCCGCCTTGAGCTCGTTGTTCTGAGCCTCAAGGTCGAAAAGAGCCTGCGCGACAGGGAAGAGGATGAGAAAGGGAAGAAAGCAGGTGGTCAGGACTCGGCGCACGCTTGCAGTGGTGCTCACGGAAACCGAGTTCGTCGCGGACGCGCCGGGCGAGAGCGCCTCGAAGACCAGGTTCTGCGTCGAGAGTTGCCCCGCGCGCATGCTCGAGACCTGCACGCGCGGTCGCCACTCCCCGAGAACACGTCGGCCGCGTCTGCAGCCGCTCGCCGCCGGAACTCGACCATCGCAAAACCCGAATCGCGACTCGGCGGGAAACCCTAAAAGTTCGCGTTCTCTGGCGTCGGGTGATCGGCAACACGCACCTGCGCAACGGTCTCCTCAAAGGGACCGAGGGTGGCCCCGTCGTCCTTCACAATCTGTAGGTAGGAGGGGCGGCGAGCGGGGTATCGTAAGCATTCGATAAGCGCGGGGGAGCGCGGAGGTCCGCGTCGCGCGACACGCGAAAAAACCCAATACCGGCCTCGCCGGACGCGACGGAGAGAGGCACCTCTCGCCAAGGCGGGCGACGACGACCGTGCGGGCGAGAGCGCGCGAGGACGCGGAGCGCACCTTCTTGCGAGCGCCGAACGCCATGGTCGTTCCTGGTGCTCGTTGACGCGTCTAGGTGCGTTTGAAAAGGGTTACCGTCGTGCATCGGACGGCGGTGAAGTACCATCGAGCGGAGCGCGGTTGGTTGGCGCTGCGCAGAGGCGCCGAAACTGACGAAACACGCGGGTGATCTTGTTACGCTCTGTGAGAGCTTGAGACATTTTTATTCGACAGTCGAGCTGTCTTGCCGAAAAGTTATTCATCCTTCCATCTTCTCTACGCGCCCACTCGTCTCTCTCTGACGTTCACACCGGCATGGGTTTGAACTTGATCGGCGCGGGCTCCGCGCCTCCCATTCTCTCCTTCCTGTGTTCCTCGTATTCGTCGTACGACCCCGCGAAGAACGTCACCTTGGAGTCTCCCTCGTACGCCAGGATGTGCGTGGCGATCTTGTTCAGGAACCACCGGTCGTGTGAGATGCACATGGTGACGCCATTCCACGATTGAATCGCCTCTTCCAGCGCCCGCAGCGTGTTGACGTCGAGATCGTTCGTGGGCTCGTCCAGCATCAGGACGTTCCCTCCCGAGGTGAGCGTCTTCGCGAGCTGCAGGCGGTTGCGCTCGCCGCCGGACAGCGTCCCGACTTTTTTCTGTTGGTCTGCGGATTTGAAGTTGTACCAGGAGCAGTACGCGCGCGCGTTGACGGTTCTGGACCCGAGCGAGATCTCCTCCGCGCCCCCGCTCAGTTCCTCGTACACCGTCTTCTCATCGGTCAGCGATGCGCGGTCCTGGTCGACGTACATCAGCTTGACCGTCTCCCCCACGGTCAGTGCGCCAGCGTCCGGGACGTCCTTCCCCGTGATCATCTTGAAGAGCGTCGTCTTGCCCGCGCCGTTGGCGCCGACGATGCCCACCACCGCGCCGGGAGGGATGATGCAGCTCAGGTCCTCGATGAGCAGCCCGCGCCCGTCGTAGCCCTTGGAGACGCCCTCGACGTCGATGACGGTGCTCCCGAGTCTGGGCGCGGCGGGGATGGTGATGGAGTCCAGATCCGCGCGCGCGGTGAACTGATTCGCCGCCTCGCACAGCTCCTCGTACTGCCGGAGCCTCGCCTTGCCCTTCTTCTGCTGCCCCTTGGCGTTGCTCCGCACCCACTCGAGCTCCTGGTTGATCGTGCGCTGCAGCGAGTCCTGCTTCTTCCCCTCCGCCTCGAGGCGTTTGGACTTGGACTCCAGCCACGCGCTGTAGTTCCCCTCGAACGGGATGCCCTGGCCGCGGTCGAGCTCGAGGATCCACCCGGCGACGTTGTCGAGGAAGTAGCGGTCGTGCGTGATGGCCACCACCGTTCCGGGGAAGGTGGCGAGGAACTGCTCCAACCACGCGACGCTCTGCGCGTCGAGGTGGTTCGTGGGCTCGTCCAGGAGCAAGATGTCGGGCTGCGCGAGGAGCAGGCGACAGATGGCGACGCGCCTTCGCTCGCCGCCGGAGAGGTTCGCGACCTTGGCGTCCCCGGGGGGGCACCGAAGCGCGTCCATGGCGCGCTCGACAGTGCGGTCAATCTCCCACGCGTTACTCGCGTCGAGCTTGGTCTGGAGCTGGTCCATGCGCGCCATGAGCTTGTCCATGTCGCAGTCGGGCTCGGCCATGTCCATGGAAATCTGGTTGTACTCTTCGATGTCCGCCTTGACCGCGGCGACGCCTACCTCGATGTTCTCCATCACCGTCTCGCCGTCGTCCAGGGGAGGCTCCTGGGGCAAGTAGCCCACCTTGATGCCCTCGTCCAGGAAGATCTCCCCATCGAAATCCTTGTCGACGCCGGCGAGGATCTTCATCAGCGTTGACTTACCCGCGCCGTTCGAACCCAAGATGCCGATCTTCGCGCCGAGGTACATGCCGAGGTTGATGTTCTTGATGAGCTCCTTCCCGTTCGGGGTCACCTTGCGCACCTTACCGAGGGAGAGGATGATCTTCCTCGTCTCCGTCTGGTACGCGGAGCCTTCCTTCACCTTACCCGGGGACTTGTGCCCCGAGTTGCCGCCCGTCCTCGCGCCGCCGCCGCCGCCCGAGGGCTTGGCGCCGCCGCCACCGCCGGTGGCCTTCTTACGCTTATCCTTCTTGCCGGCGCGGATGACCAGCTCGCCGCGCCTGGACGACCTCGCGGAGGAGGGGCCGACGGCGACGGATTTCGACAACACGGCGGACGAGGAGCGCCACGCCAAGGAGGCCGCGGCGGGGCGAACCGCGGCGACGGAGGAGACGCGACGCGACGCGGTCGCCGCGCGCGCGGGCCTCGCGACGGACGCGCACGCGCAAACGGAAGCCATCGTCGATATCGGCGAACGGGCTCGAGCGTCACGAGCGCGCGGACGAGAGTTCGCACCAATGACCTAGAACCCGTGAAGGACGTGGCGGATCGGCGGCTCGCGCGTCAAGCCGGAGAGTGATCCAAGTGTTCGCTTGACTGGATGCTGATGACTGGCGCCACGAGCAGAGTGGTGAGATGACTGTCGTATCCTCTACTAGAGCTAGACTACGTGTTTGTCGTTCTTCTCTTGCCTCTCTCCGCTGCGCGCGCGCGACCACCCGCCTCCCGTTCGGTCAGAGCAGCGACCCCCCCACACCCCCCACACCTCCGTTCCCGCGTCCCGTCGCCTGGTTCACGTCGAGCCCGACGAACATGCTTCCCGCGGCGCCCGGCTTCGGCCCGCCCGCGCCGCGCCCCGAGCCTCCGCCGACGTTTGGAAACGCGAGCGGCCTCGGCGCGTACCCCGGCTCGGTGAAGAGCGCCGCGAGATCGTCCGGCGAGGATAACGTCGCCGCGAGCTGATCACTCGAGTCCACCCGCGCGCCGCCGAACCCGGGCGGCGGCGCGAGCTTGAGCTCGGGCGACGCGATGGAGGATAGACGCTTGAGGGACCCCGGGGACGCGGCGGCGGGAGGCGGCGCCGCGACGCTCGCCGACGCCGCAAACGGATCGCCGTTCGGGGCGGCGGCGGTCGTTCCCGAGCCGAGGCCTGCTTTCGCGCGCGGCGCGGGGGTGGGAGGCGTCGGGGGCGGGCCCTCCGGGAGGTCCGGCATGCGCTCAGCCTCCACGCGATCGACCATCCCTCGGACGACGCGGAGGATCGTGGCGAGCTGGCGCTTGTTCAGCCCCGGCGCGGCGAGCAGCGGCGCCGCCAGGGGCAGCGCCCTGGTCGCGGTCGCGAGCCCGCCCCCCGCGCGCCCGACCGCGTCCGCCACGCCGATCGCGCACATCAGCGTCGCCGCGCTCCGGTCCACCTCGAGGATGGCCCTCAGCGTCGCGAGCGTGGCGTCCAGATCCTCGGGGCGACACCCGGGGGCGGTTTTCCCCAGGACGACGAGCGCGTTGACCCTCACCGCCGCTGCCGTCGCGCGCGTGGCGACGGCCCTCACCCTCGGCACGACGCGCTCGCGCATCGTCTCCGCGGACACCGACCCCGCCCCCGCGACGCGAGCGATCTGCCGCAGCGCCTCCTCCTGTATCATCACCTCCGGCGCGTCGACGCCGCGGAGCACCGCGGGTAGTACGCGCGCCTCGAACTCCGCCGCGCTCGTCACCTTCCCGGCAAACGCAGACGCGTGCCGAAGCACCGTCCCGAGCGTCGCCCCCGAGGCGCTCTCCAGAAGCGGCGCGAGGTAAGGTAACGTATAGTTGGTGAAATCGCCCGGGGTCTGGCGCTCGCACAGCTGCAGGATGATGGGCAGGACGAGGGGCTGGAGCTGCGGCGTTCTGAGCTCCACGAGAAGCGGAGGCAACACGCGCGTGACGAGGACGCGCGAATCGAACAAATCCCACCGACCCTGCAAGCTCTGCAAGAACGCCGCCCGGGCGAGGACGTCCAGCTCCAAGAACCGGTCGAGCTGCGCGAGCGCGGCGAGGCCAGGGTCGTTCGCGAAGTACTGCGAGGCGGCGAACGCGCCGGCGCCGGGCCGGAGCGACGGGTCCCTGGCCGTCGCCGCGCGCACCGCCGCCGCCGCCGCCGCGTCCACGGCGGCGCCGTTGCCGTGCGACGCCGCGCTCGTCTTCGCGACCGCGCCCTCGTACTCTCCCACCGTCTGAGCCTGGTCCGGAATCTCCAGCCATTTCTTCCCCGTCAGCAGTTCGTAGTGTAGCGCCCCGAGGGAGAACACGTCGGCGGCGGGCGTCGCCGCCGAGTGCCCGCCGCCGCCGCCGCGCGACCCCCGCGCGCCGAGGATCAGCTCGGGCGCAACGTACGCGAGCCGCGGGGTCAGAGGGAGCGGGTCGAGCGGGATCCCGTTCGCGCCGAGCGCGGGGCGCGAGGTGTCAGGGTACAACATGCCGTCGCCGTTCCCGTCGGCGGGGAGGGCGTGGCCGAAACCCCCCGCGATTTTCCACTGGCCCTCGGCGGTGAGCGCGGCGACGTCGGCGCCGAACGCGCGGTGCACGAGCTTCGCGCCCTCGTGGAGAAACCGAAGGCCCTCCGCGAGCTGGAGCGTCCCGTGCTTGATCTCGAGCTTCGATAGGCGGAGGTCCGCGAGATGCGCGGGGGGTCGCGACGTGTCGCCGTCCGAATCGCCGTCCGAGTCGGTGTCGCCGCCCCGCGCGGCCGCGCCGCCGCCGCCGCCGCCGCCGCCGCGCGTCTTGGGTTTGGACGACGACGACGACGACGACGCGCGCTTCCCAGATTTCGCGCGAAGCGACCGCCTCGCCGCGCGGCGCTTCTCCGCGAGGTTCGCGCCCTTGGCCAAGACGTCCGTCATGGACGCGAGCACGGGTTCGGTGACGAGAGCGAGCGCATTTCGGTTCTCCTCGGGCGGCGCGTGCAGCCGAAGGATGCTGGGGTGTCGCAGCTTAATCCACTGGGCGGCGTCTTTTCGGACGAGATCGACGAGCGCCTCGACGTCATCCTTGGCGTGGGACTCGAGCAAAGCGCGCTTGTCGAGGAGCCAGACGCTGACGCGCGCGTCCTGCGCACCCGCTTTTGTGCGCCTGCGCACGCCGTCGTGCACACTGAACACGCCCCCGAGGCCCCCGCTCGCGGTCACCTCCGGGGAGACATCGTAGTCTCGAACGACATTCAGCTCGCCGAGAACGCGCGACTTCCCGGCTTCGTACGCCCCGCTCGCCGCCTTCCTCGCGCTCGCGCTCAGGTCCTTGAGCCTCTGACGCACGCCCGCCTTCTCCGCCGCCGCCTCCGCCCTCTGGCGCGCGGACGAGAGTGCCCCCTTGATGGATGTCAGGTCCATGCCGCGCGCCGCGCACTGCGAAGGTCGGCACTCAATTCAGCACGTCGTCACCTCCCAGACGACGTCCAGAAATCATCGTCGTCGTGGCCGCGGAGCCGCCGACGAGCCGGGCGCGAGGCCGCGGGGACGACGGTTTCGATCGGCCGACGATCGACGAGGTCCCGTCACTTCTCTCCCGCGCTCCAACCGAGCGAAATGGCGGGCGGCACGCTATCCGCGGCGAAGAAAGAGGCGGAAGCGCACGAGACCATGGACGATTCCCTCCACGTCGCCGCCCCACTGGCGCACGTTCTCCTCGTGCTCCTCGCGGTGGCCCCGCTCCTCACGCCAGTGGAGACGAATTGCAACATCCTAGCCACCGCCACCCTCGCCGTGTACGCGGGCTCGTACAGGTCCGTGCGCCCCGTCGCGGCCGGTACGACCGAGGCGATGACCAAGCAAGACGCGATGCGCTTCCCGTTCATCGGCAGCTGTGTGTTGTTCGGCTTCTTCTTGCTCTTCAAGTTCCTCCCCAAGGATCTCGTGAACAAACTCCTGACGGCGTACTTTTGCCTCCTGGGCGTCTTTGCCCTCACCGGCACGCTTGCGCCCGTCGCCGGCCTCGGGATGCCCCGCCGCGTCGCCACGCTCACGGCGTATTTCGGCACTCTCCCGACGATTCCGTTCATCACGGACGAGCCGATGCGCCTGGAACTGAGCGTCCCGGAGATGCTCGCTGGAGCCTTTGGCATCCGCTTCTGCGTGTGGTACGTCACCGAGAAGCACTGGCTCGCCAACAACGCGCTAGGCCTCGCGTTTTCGCTGCAAGGGATCGAGTTCCTCACCCTCGAGTCCATTCAGATCGGCGCGATTCTGCTCGTCGGTCTCTTCTTCTACGACATCTTCTGGGTCTTCTTCACGCCCGTGATGGTAACCGTCGCGAAATCGTTCGACGCGCCCATCAAGCTCCTCTTTCCGCGCGGCGCGCTCTCGGATGCCGCGGCGGCGGCTGGGGTGCCGCCGTTCAGCATGCTCGGCCTCGGGGACATTGTCATTCCGGGCATCTACGTCGCGCTCATCTTGCGCATGGACCACGCCAGGATCGCGCAGGCGACTCTCACGAACGCTCCCAAGCCGGCGACGTACTTCCCGGCCGTCGCGTTTGGGTACTTCGCGGGGCTAGCGACGACGATTGTCGTCATGAATGTCTTCCAGGCGGCGCAGCCCGCGCTGTTGTACATCGTCCCGGGGATCCTCGGGGCAACGTTCGTCCGGGCGCTCATCGCGGGGGGTATGAAAGAGGTTAAGGCGATCTGGGCATACGGCGAGGATCAGGACGACGCGACGGAGGAGAAGGAGGAGAAGGAGACTAAGAAGTCCAAGTGAGCGTAGCTTGGAGGCAGACACGACGCGTTGTCGACACAGAGTAAATTTTAAAACCCCGCCTCACGACCCAAATATGCTGAGCTTGCTTTGGCTCTTCTTCACGTTTTTTAGCTGCTCTCGCATCTCGTACCGCGCCAGGAACCCTCTGACCGCGGCTTGAACGTAGAGCGCGGCGTGCACGTGCGCGGCGGTGTATTTAGGCGCGCCTTTCCCCTCCCCGAACGTCGGCAATCGGTCCGCAATTTTGTCCCGAATCTTCTCTTCCTCCTCCTTCGGGAGGTCCGTCCCCGCTACCCTCCCCGCGAGGGCGTGCAGCACCTCCAGGAAGTGCAGCTTCCCTCCGTGGTTAGGGATATCGCACGTCATGATGATGAGCTGACACTTTTCCTTCGCCGCCTTCCTCCCCATTCCCTTCGCCCCGAGCGGGGCTTGTATGGACAACACAACCTTCTCCAACTTGACCGACGGGATGTAGTACGACGCAAACGGGTCCTCCCGTGACCACACCGTGACGAAGGTCTGCAGGTCATGTTTGCTCACCGGGCACTCCGAGTCCTTCGAGCTGGATTCGAAGTTGTCCAGGATCACCGCGATGACGAGGTTGAGCATGACGAACGCGCAGAGCAGGATGAAGAAGCAGAAGTACACGATGGAGATGAGGGGGTGCGGCGAGCACTGGTTTGTGTAGTACTTCTCGTCCAGGCTCGACCACCCCGGGTCATCCTGGTCCACGTACGAGAGCTCACCGGTGCTCGGGTCCTGCACGAGAATGCAGTCCGTGACGATCATCGTGTCGTGCATGATCCCGTTCCACGCCTCCCCCGTGGCCATGCGAAATAGCGTGAGCATGCTGAACCCGAACTGCTCGAAGTTGGCGTACCGGTGCAGGCCCCCGCTGCTGAATCTCACCTTCCCAAACAGGTTCATCCCGAGGACGGCGAAGATGAAGAAGAAGAGAAACAGCACGCTCCCGACGTTCCCCAGCGCGGGGAGCGAGTACAGCAGCGTCTGGAACAGTGTTCGCAGCCCCTTTGCCTTCGGGATGAGCCTGAATATCCTAACCACCCGGGCGACGCGAAGCAAGTTGAGGTACGACGCGGACGCCTCGGTGAAGACGGTGACGGCGAACCCGACGAGGGAGAGGCACACGACGGCGAAATCAAAGCGGTTCCACGCGTCGATGAAGTACCCAAAGCCAAACGCGATGAGCTTCAGGATCGCCTCGAGGAGGAAGATGGCCGCGAACACGGTGTTGAGAAAGAACAGCGTGCTTGTCCACTCGTCAGACATGTCCGCGTGCGTCATGGACATGACCAGCACGTTGGCGATGATCAGGATCATGATGACGGCGTCGAACTCGTCCGTGGTGACCAAGTCAAAGATGATCCGCCGCAGCCCCTCGCCGGGCCTCGCGTGGCTCTGCGTCGGGCGGATGTCCGCGATGAGTTTTTGGATCTGCACCCAGTTCTCCTGGTCCGGGGTCAGGAACACGCTCTTCCCCTGCTGTTTCTCCTTCATCTCGTTGAACTTATCGATCGTCACCCCGACGAACAGGTTCATGACGAAGAACGACCCGACGATGATGAACGCCGCAAAGAAGAGGCAGTAGTACGGGTTCGTGTCCCTAATTGGCTGCACGTCAACCTCCGTCATGTCCGCGCCGTGGTACATGATCACGAGCCAGTTCTCCAGCGTCGCCACCTCGAACAGTGTCAGCACGCTGAACCCGATGTTGTCAAAGTTGTAGTCGCGCGGGTTCGTCCACGTCGTGAAGTACGCCTTGGGCTCACACAGTGACGTCACCGTCATCGCCGCGTCGCTCGCAGCCAACGCGACGAAATCCTCCGTCGCGCCGTACGCAGCCGTCGTCGCGCTCCCGGGCGTGCACGTCCACTCTGCGCCGTACGTGCCCCCCGCCCTAGAGTAAAAGCTCGGAGTGAAGCTCGTACCCCGGTTCGATTGTGTGCACACCCACGCGTCCCCGGCCGCGACCGGCAGGTCCAGGACGCCGGTGAAGGCGTTGCGGTTGGCGTACAGCGCATCGGTGGACTTGGGGCAGTACGAAAAGTGCGACCCGCCGTCCCGCGCGCACCACGTCTTCGTCATCGCCGCGTCCGCCAAACCCATGCGCTCCGGCACGAGCTGCGCGGACGAGTCCGTGACGTCCGCGCAGTAATACATCTTCCCCATGAACAAGTTCAGCCCCAGGATGCCGAAGATGAGGTAGAAGAGGAGGCACACAAATGAGACATTGGCGATGCCGGGGATGGCGGAGAAGAGCGCGTTGACCACCACCTTCATCCCAGGTGCGCGCGACGCCATGCGGAGTGGTCGAAGCGCTCGAAACGTGCGCAGCGCTCGCGCCGCAGTCAGATTCTCCTTTCCCCTCGAGTTCAGCTCGACGGTGAACGCGATCAGACCCACGACGACGATGGAAAAGTCCAGAATGTTCCATGCGTCGCGCAGGTACGACCCTTTGTGCGCGATGAAACCCAGCGCGATCACCTTGAGCACCATCTCCACGATGAAGAGCATGAGGAAGATGAGGTCCAGGATGTCCATCACGTTCTTCATGGTCGCCTTCGTGGAGTCGAGCGTCTCTGGGTAAAGAGGCGCGTCCGCGCTAAACTCCGGCCCGTCCAAGGCCAAGACGATGCTGCTCATCAAGATGCACGCGATGATGAAATACTCGAAGTACCTGTGGTACACCACCTTGGCGATCGCCAAACGCACCGGGTTCGTCGGAGAGAACACCCCCAGCGACCTGTGCGTCAGCCCCTCGACGTACTTCCCGTGGACGTACCCGGGGCGTTCCTCCTGCTTGCCCCGCACCCGCGCGTTCGGGTCCATGAAAAACGAGCTGTAACGCGGCAGCTTTTTCTCCTTCGCTCCTCCGTTTTCCGTGGGCGTCTCTGCTGCGGGCGCGACCGCCGACATATCACCACCGTTTTGCGCGTTTTTCGCCGGGCTCTCCGCCTCCCCGCCCTCCTCCTCCTCCTCCTCGTCCCCGCCCATCGCGAAATTGTCCAGCAGAATGGCGAGGAAGAGGTTGAGGATGATGTAGTTCCCCACGACGACGAGGACGATGAAGTATACGCACGCCCCCGTGCTCACCTCGCGCATCCCGTCGTACATGACCTCGTTCCAGTTCTCCCCTGTCAACACCTGGAAGATGGTGATGAACGACCAGAAGATGTCGTCAAAGTTGTGCCTCGCGTTCCCGCCGCGACCGAGCAAGACGAGGTACTCGTCGTCCACTTCCTTATCCTCGCGCGTCGTGGGGTCCCACTTCGCCCCGCTGTACCGCTGGCACAAACCCCCTGCCCCGCTGTCGTCGAACGTGACCCACTGCCCGACGAGCGAGGCGTCACACGGGGCGTAGCAGTCGAAGTGCTTGGGGCACACGTCCGTCAACCCTGCTGGACACGTCGCGCGCGCGCCCCCCGCCTCGTCTAACCCGTACTCGTCGCAAAACACAAACTCGTACCCGAAGAGCTGCATCCCGAGCAGGGCGAAGATGAACATGAACAAGAGCAGGATGAGAGAGAGGTACGAGATGCCAGCGAGCGAGCGAATCATCGTTGAGATGATCTCATTCAGCTGCTTCCAGCTCCTCGCCAGCTTGAAGATGCGCAAGAGGCGGAACGAGCGCAGGATGGAGAGGTTGTTGCTCCCCTCCCCGCCGGACATCGCCCCCAGGATCACCTCCACGCACGACACCAAGACGACGGTACCGTCGAAGACATTCATGCTGTCCTTCACGTACCCGCGCGGGCCGAACCCGATGAGTTTGATCAACATCTCGAGCACGAAATACGCGAACAAGAACGTGTTGATGCCCTCGAAGACGTCCTTCAGCACCGTGGGCATGTTGTTGTACTCCGCCGCCATGACGACGGTGTTGGCGCAAATGAGCCCCACGGTGAGGTACTCGAACCGTTTGCTCGTCGCCACCCTGTGCATGACCCCGACGAACCCGGTCTTCTGCGGCATCACCGGGACGTTCCCTTGCGCGGCGCTCGCCTCCACCTTGCTCGCCTCCGACGCCTCATGCTCCTCAGCTAACTTTTGTTCGTCGTGCGTGGGCGCGTTCGCCCCGACGAAAAAGACATACAGCACAGCGAGGGCGAGGTTCACGGCAAAGAACGACCCGAACACGATCATGAACACGAAGTACACCCAGCTCCAGACCGTCAAGGCGTCCATGGTGTGGTACATGATGTCCGTCCATCCCTCGAGAGAGATGCACTGGAAGATCGTGAGCCACGCCTGCATGATGTTATCGAACGCAGTGATCCCGTAATTGGGCAGGTGCTTCTTGTCCTCCTTCGCGCAGTATTCCCCCATGGGGCACTTCAAACCGGTCCCCCCCGTCCCGTGCCCCGGGTATGTCGTGTACATCACCCCGCTGCACAAATCGTCCGTGGTCTGGTCGAACCGCCATTCCGGCGCCGCCGGCAAGACGCACGTTGCGTCGCAGTTCGCGAACCCCGCCGTGTGGTTGTCCCCGCACGCCTCGCACCCCGAGAGAGGGTTTAGGAGCTCCCCGCACTTATTCCGCAGCTTCTCGCTGAACAGCTGCACACCGACGATGCCGAATATGAAAAACGCGAACCCGACCAGGACGAGCACGTCGAAGAGCATCGGGAGGGACTGTAAGAGCGTCTTCACCAGCGCGCGCATGCCGCTCACGCCCGTGATGGTGCGGAGCGGTCGCAAGACGCGCACGGTTCTGATGCCGGAGAAGTTGTCCACCCCCGGGAGGTACGCGAGGAGACCGAGGATGACGACGGTGAAGTCCATGCGGTTCCACCAATCGCTGAGGTACGATCCGGCGTCCCACCAGAAACCCATGGCGATGATCTTGAGGATCATCTCCAGAACGTACGCCGCCGTGAAGATGTTCTCGGTCCAACCGACGATCTTCCCCACGGAGCTCTCCTCGAACCCAACCTGCTTGCTGTCCATGGCGAGGAACACGCAGTTGATCACGATGAGCAACAACACCGCGCGGTCGAAGTTGCGGTTCTTCACCACCATCACCGCGCCTTTGCGAATGGGATTGTTCAAGCTCAGCATCAGCAGCGACCGGGGGGGAAGGCCCTCGCACATCTCCTCGTACGTCTTTTTCGACCCGCCGGACGCCCCAGAGGAGGAGCGCCCGAGGGGCGCCGGAGGGGGGGATGCCTTGTCATCACCCTCACCCTCCATCGCGCCTCTCCGCGCGCGCGGACCCTCGACCCTGCGCGATTCCATGGGGGACGGATGAGGGAGGGGAGGGGACGTCGTCAGATAAAAAGATGCCGTGATGGGTCGAACACGCGCCGCGACGCCCGTGCGGGTGGTGCGATTCGCATGTTGTTTGTCAACTGACGACATCTGTCGATCGATCCCGCGCCCCGTCGAACGCCAGCGACGGGCGATTCCAGGAGCTCGGAGGGTGCCACGAGATCTGGATAAAGCTGGTCCAATATCTTCGCGCGAAGTAGACGCCTTCTGTGCCTCGAAAACCCGCGTCGAGAGCCCGCATGGGGCGCTCGGGCCCGGACACCGGTGACATCCAGGCTCTCGGGAATCGTGCAACAGCCTCCGGCGCCAAAAAGGGAACCCGAAATTTGCCGTACCACTGCCGTCCGCGCCGCCGCCTCCGTGCGCCACGCGAGGATCAGACTCGGCCTCCAGCCCGAGCCCGCGATGGAGATACTTCTAAAGTAACCCCTCCTCCTGCGACTGCACCTGGTGAGCCGCCTGAGCCCCCGCTCGCGACGTTCACTCTACCGCCGAGGGCGCGACATTTTCCGTTGTTTACGCGGGAGGTAATCCCGAAGTGCCTGCTTACGCAGCGCCGAAAACCCGGAGCGAGGTCCGTGTTGAACATGCGTTGACCGATGCGAAGGGGTCGAGTACGGGTCGTGAAAGGCAAATGTTGCGATTGAAAGCGGGTATTCGTGTGATGAAAGGGACTTGGCACTCTCCCTGGCCTCTCGTCGGTCGATATCCTCCGCGTTCGTCACTGCTTCTTCGGCCTCGTGTACGCCATCGCCGCCGCTTCCGTCGCGTTTCTGGCGGCGAACCCGCCCCCGCCCCCGCCCCCGGTGGGCGTCGCCTGTGGCAGCGCAGCGAGCGCGGCGGCGAACTTCTCCCTCGCCCACGCCGTGACGTCGTTGGAGTGCCGGACGACAACGTCCCCGAAGCCTGTGCGCGTCTCGTCGATGCGCCGATCGATCTCCGGCTCGTGCTTGCTCAGAAACGGCGCGAGCCAGGAACTGTACACGTACAGAGCCCAGGTCGTGCGCGGGTGCCAGAGGCACACCACGAACGCCACCTTAGCCTCGCTGTACATGGGAAGGAAAAAGATGAACCTATCCGCGATCTGCACGCCCACGGTGTACACCCCCATGACCGTCCAGTACATGCACCACTGCCGCACCGCCTCGGGGTTGCGCTTGTGCCTCTCGAGTGCCTACGCGTAAAGGGGGGGATGGGGAAAAAACCAGAGCGCGTGAGCGAGAGGCGGCACGAGCAGAGCTCGCGCTTCGGACGCGACGTTTCGGGGGGAAAAGGCGCGGCGATCTCGCCTGGGGGGTGACGAGAGAGGCTAGGAAGGACGCGGCGCGGAAGGACGGGCGCGGCGCGACGCGCACCTTGAAGGTCAGGTACACCGGGTACACGTAGCCAAACACGGCCACGAGAAGCGCGGTGAGATACTCCCCGAGCATGACCGCGGGTCGTGGTCTCGTGCGTGCGCGCGCTCTTCTCTGTGGCGTCCGGGCTCAGGACACTCGAGCCGCGGCACCGCCAACCGCGTGCCGCGAAAACGTCAACGCGCCGAAAAGGCCGTTCGAGGCACGCGACGAAAAAGCGGTCGACACCTCGTCACCCGAGGCGCCCGGGTGCCAGAACCTGCCGCCCGAACGTCGTGCGCCGCCGCGACCAGCGAGACGCGACCGGAGCTCGCGGCTCACGGTCGGTCTTTCCCGGCGTGACCATGCCCGGCATGGGCCCTCCCCCCGCTCGATCCCCCCCGAAACGGACCACATCCGGGGGGTCGCATGGCGGGACGTCGTCGTTGTCCAGGACTCCCGTGGGATCTCCCGGGGGGCGGATGGACGCGCGCGTCGCCGAGCGTTCCGGACGGCGTCAGGTGATGTCCGAGCGACCTGCGGGCATGGGGACGATGGGCAGGCCGCCGCCCCGCACGGGCTCGGGCTCCGCCCCTTCCTCCCCCGCGCACAGCGTCGACAGCTCCGGGACGGTGAGCGGGACGCGGAGCGGGGGCGGGGGCGGGGGCGGGTCCGCGGTGAAGGTAGTCGTCCGCGTTCGACCCCTGAACGCGAACGAGCGCGCCAGGGGCGAGTCCGACACGGTGGAGGTTGCGGGGGACAAGCGCTCCTTGAGCGTCGGGCGAGGGAGCAGGACGTTCGATTTCAACGCGTGCCTGGCCCCGGACACGACGCAGCCCGATGTGATGGTCCTGTGCGGTATTCAGCGCCTCCTCGACTCCGCTCTGCACGGCTACGCTGCCTCCATCTTCGCCTACGGACAAACGGGAAGCGGCAAGACCTTCACCGTGAGCGGGCGCGAGGAGATCATCGAGCGCCAGGACTGGATGGGCGGGTCCGGCGAGGATGGCATCATGACGCGGTCGCTCGCGCACCTCTTCGCGGCGACATCGCGTGCCCCCCCGGGCGTCGCCCATGTCGTGCGATGCACCTACCTCGAGATTTACAACGAGGCGATTTACGATTTGTTGAGTGGGGACAACGAGACGCAGCTTCAGGAGCGGTGGGAGCCTCAGCGCGGATTCTACGTCCCGGGCCTACGGGCGGTGGAGTGCGATCGGCTGGAAGACGCCCTCGCGGTGGTGAGCATGGGGACGCGGAATCGCCGCGTGGGGTCGCACGAGCTCAACAAAGACTCGAGCCGGTCGCACTCGATCATGACCGTGAGCATCGAAACGCACGCGACGAGGGACGGGGTCACGATGAGCAAGTTCGGAAAGGTGTCCTTCATCGATCTCGCCGGGAGTGAGCGTCTCAAGTCCAGCAAGTCCGATGGCGTCATGGCCAAGGAGACGGCGAACATCAACCGCAGCTTATTCATGCTCGGCAAGGTCATCGCCATGCTCAGCGACGGCGCGCACTCCACGAGCAGCACGCACATCCCGTACAGGGACTCCAAGCTCACGAAACTGCTCATGGATTCCTTGGGGGGGTCGTCGCTGGCGCTCATGATCGCGTGCGTGTCCCCCTCGCCGGAGCACGCGGAGGAGACGCTCAACACCCTGCACTACGCCTCGCGCGCGCGCAACATCATCAACCGTCCCTCCGTGCAGCAGGATCCCACGCAGGCCCTCATCGCTCGCCTGCGCAACGACGTCGAGCTTCTGAAGAAGGAGAACGGATACCTCCGAGGCCAACTCGGGATGCCGCTGGACTTTCAAATTCCGGGCCTCGCGCAGATGCCGACCCCGGGAGAGCAAGAACGGGGTCCCGGGGCGGACGGAGGCGAAGGCCTGCCCGCGAGCGCCTCGGGCACGCGCCGCGCCGCCCCCGGCGGCCCCCTCGGCTTTGGCGCGGACGCGACCGGCCTTCTCGGCGCGGGCGGTGATGAGGAGCCGCAGCGTGACGGTCGGCGCCGGTCTGGGCCCGGCGGTGCCGGCGTGACTCGGCGCCCGAAGGGCCGCGACCCAATGGACGACGAGCTCGCCGGGAGCGTTCCGCTCGACCCGCAGTTCCTCGGGATGAATAAGGCGGACCTCGCGAGTCGCGTCTTGCGCGCGGAGCAGCTTCTGGGGAAGTACACGGACGAGAACCAACGCCTCGAGCGGGAGAACGATGCGCTCCGCGGGGGAAAGCAGCTCCTGGAGATGGAACACAAGAGCGCGCTGGAGGACGTCGCGGAGCTCTCCGCGCGGCTTTCGTCGCTGGAGCACACGTTCCTGACCGACGCCGACGGCACCGCGGAGGCGTTCGGGTTCGAAGACGCGCGGGGCGCGGAGGCGGTGTCGCGGATGTTCCCGGACTTTCCCACGGCGGGCTCCGCGACGGCGAAGCGAAACCTCGACATGGGACAAACCCGCACGGGGAAACAGGGAGGGAAAGGCGGCGGAGGGAAACCCGTGCCGATCGAGAATCGCGCGGGGTGGCAAAAGTAGCGCGCGCGAGGGCGGGTGGGTCGAACGTTTAGAGTCGTGCTGGTATTTCAGTTTATCTCGAAGGTATTCGGTTGAACGAGAGCGGCGGGAGTCGTACGTCTCCGAAGCGTCGGCGACCTCACCGTCCACGACACGCCGACCCTCGTCACTTGTCATCGACACCCGCGACCTTCGCGAGGTATTCGTCGATGGCCTCGCTCTCCGCGTCGAGGTCGACGTCGTACTCGCGCAGGCCGTCCCCAGTCAGGCTGTCGGTGAGGTCCTCCTCCGCGTCGTCGCCTCCAGACTCCGACGTAGACCCTGCGTCGGAGGACCCCCCAGACCCGGAGTCGTCGTCCCCGGAGCTGGACCCGTCGCGCTCGCCCGCGTCCCCAGCAGGGTCGCTCGCTATCGCAGCATCCCCAGTCAACGGCGCGTCCGCGTCGCCCCCGCCCCCGCCCCCCCCCCCCCCCCCCCCCCCCCCCCCCCCCCCCCCCCCCCCCC
>MDSW01017131.1_pt1 | contig 43341 bp, 13 predicted proteins | sample 811171 | NCBI WGS metagenome assembly MDSW01 (sample SAMN05326641, study PRJNA326480) | marine metagenome | isolation source: seawater | place: Atlantic Ocean: North West | collected 2012
CGTCGATGACGCGCGAACAAGCCGGCGGCGGCGGCGAGGATGCGGTATCAGCGCGCGCGAAGGCGGCTGCGGCGGACGACGCGACGCCGCCGTCGTCGTCGTCAACTTCAACTTTCCCGGGGAAGCGAGACGGCGGCGAGGACGGCTCGCCGCTGCCGTGGCAGGCGGAGGTCGACGCGGCGAAAGAGGAAGCGAAACGACGGCTCGCGAAGATGCTGTCGCGCCCTGAAGACCTCGCGAGACTCCCGGAGCTGCGCGAGCAGGTCGCGGCGAAGCTGTACAAAGCCGAGCAAGAGCTCGCGGCGAGTTTAGAAGCGTCCGTCGAGGGCGTGAGAACCGGCGTCGAGGCGCTTCACACCGCGCGCGCGGCCGTGGAACAGACGCAGGCGAACATCGCGAGGATAGAGGCGCTGTGCAAGGAACAAGAAAACGACGAGCTCTCGAGCCGGCGCGAGTTGCTTCGCGACCTCTCCGTGATGCGCGTTAATCTGAAACGAACGATCGACGACGCGAAGGCGATCATCGCCTTGCCGGAACAAGCCGCGAAGGCGATCGAGATGCTGAACGACGAAAATAATCTCTTCGCGTGCTGGGAGGAACTCACCACCCTCGCGACGAGCGCTCAACCCGCGCGCGTCGCCCTCGAAGCCGCGAGACGGCAGCCCCACGGCGGCGTGTCGCGAGCGGCGTCGAGACCGGCGGCGACGCACTTCGCCGCGATCGACGAAGCGATCGAAAAGTTCGAGGCGATCTTGTGGAGAACCGTGCACAGTTCGTTGTTCGCGGGCAGAGGAGGCAGTAAGGCGCTCGTTCGCGCGTGCAGAGTCGTGGAAGGGCAGGAACAGCTCGACGCCGAGCTCGCCGCGCAGGCGAAGGAGGACGCGGAAAAAAACAGAAACGGCGGCGACGGAGACGAGGAAAAAAACGACAAACCCGCGCCCGCCGCCGCGCCAGGGAAAGAGTACAAGAAACGAATGTTGCGAGAAGTCAGAGATGCGGTAGAGGAACGATTTACTATGACGGTGGAGAGCCTCATGGGCGACGTCGACGTCGGAGGAGGACCGTTGGACGTCCCGATGGTCTTGGAGAACATGAACGTTCTGATGCAGCAACTCACGGATGCATTTGACTACGCTGTCCCCGCGTTTCCTCCGAAGTATCGCATTTTCGAGAGCGTCATGGCCCCGGCGTGGCACCGACACGTCTCGAAACTGATCGATAAACTCGTCGCAGTGGCTAGGGACTTGTCAAACGCGGACATCATCGTCGTCCTGAATTGGTATCAGTCTTACGCAGAGGCCATGGAAGCGTTGGGGGTGGATGTCGAGGTCGCGCCGTCGGAGCCGCCCGGAACCCCAAAGGGGGTATCAACCCCGCCTCCCTCCGTGCCTGCGGTGCCGCCTACTGTGATGAAGACCGGGGGACCGCCGCCGCCCGGGAAAACTGGACGCGGAAAAAACGCATTTGACAGCCCTGGAGGCGCTGATGGAAGCGGCGAACCTTCGGTGCTTTCCCTCGAGTCTTTTCTGGCAACCGGCGCCGGAAACGCGGCGGCGGCTATTGAGACGGTCGATGAGAAGGAAGTAGAAGGGACTAAAATGATCGATGTTGTTCACCGCAACGCTGAAGGTATCGTGCGAAACGATGGACCGGAATCCCCGGGAGTCTCAGAGGACGATGACGAAACGATGACGTATCCTGCTCGCCTGGTTGACTTGGTCGACGTGTACACTTCGCGGATGGCGCAAACCGTGCACACATGGTCCGTGAATCTCCATCGCATGACCGCGTCACAGCCCCTGAAGGCCGCGGATGATGGATCTCTGTGGACCGCGAGCGATGTCGAATTTTTCCGTCTGCTGAACGAGCAGCTCGAAGTCGCGGTAGGCGGTGGGCCTCAGCTCGTCCCCGCCGCCGCGGTTGCGATCGCGTCGATCCTGGCGGATTTCGCCGCGCAACAGCACAAGCGCCTTGGCGGCGCAGCCGCGACATCTTCGTCCACGGTCACGTCTCTATCATCACCCGTGCACTTTAGGAGGCCATCGTCGACGGCTGCCACGATGGGTCTGACGACGCAAGAAAGAGCCGCGCTCGCGGCGGCGAAGACGGTGGAATACAACGTCCTACTCGCCGGGGTGAACGATGCATCGAGATGCCATCGTCTTGCGTCCGAAATGGAGTCTTCTCTCGTCAAAGCGCTTGGATCGACTGACGCGATGGTGACACTAGCGAATAAAGGATCTGCTTCCGGCGGGGAGACTAGTATCATTCGACCCGCACTCGACGCGTTCATGAGCAACGCGGAACACTGCGCCTCCGCGGCTTCCGCGGCAGTCGTCACGGATCCGAGCGTCGTCGCCTTGTTTGCGCAACTCTTCGTCGTGGACAAGACCGGAGGCGGCGCGTGGATCGAAGGCGAAGTCACGGAAACGCTCGTGGCTACGATCGTGGATTATCTCGGAGATGTAGAGCAGTACGTCACGCGCAATTTGGCTCCTATGGTGTGCGAGGCTGTGCTCACTCGCGTCGTGAAGATCATTATCGACGCGTGCATGCGACACTTACAAGTTATTCGCCCGGGAACTGTTGATCGCATGGCAGCAGATGAAGATGTTCTCCGGGAGTGCTTCGGGGACTACTTGCCGTACAAGATTGTCGATCCATGGCTTCAACGCCTCGCTGACATACGCGACGTCGCAGCGGCGGATGACGCGGAGTCTTTCGTGCTCGCATATGGAATATTAGTGCAGTCCATGCCAGAACTCGGCCTGGAACCCGCCGAGCGTATGCTCGCGGCGAGGAAAGACATCCCGCGCGCGACTCAGCGCGCGATTCTAGAAGAATGCCGTGAGCTTCACAACAGTCAAATCGCCACGATGACGAGCGTGACCGCCGCTTCTACGGCAAAGAAAGGATTGCGATTCTAGTTGGTAGGAAAATGTAGACCAGTGCACGCGGCAACTGAAATCAGAGCTCATCCTTTTGAGCTTCTTCTATGTCGCTATCTTTCCCGTCATCCTCCTTCTGTTTCGCTTGGTTCGCTCTCAAGCACGGCGCCACTTCAGGCAATAGAATTCTCTCTAACTCGCTTTCTTGGATACCGTGTTCTCTCCCGAATGCCAGCACCTTTTCGATCACGTCTTCGGAGGATGACACCCTGAACTTAAACGTGCCCCCCGCACCCGTCTTGACGTCGACGCCGCATATAAGATGCCTGCCAGCGAGGTTATCGACCTCGCCGCCCTCTCCACTCATGAACGTCGCCATCCGGTCCCACATCATCGAATCCTCGTCTTTTTGCTCGTCGTCGTGACCGAAAGGTGGCGGGTGAACGAGCAGCTGCTTTTTCCCCGGCGGAGTCCTCTGTATGAGACGGTCGGACGTGACCGCGACTGGGTACGCGTGCCAAAGCCAATGTTCGACCGTCTCTCTGCTCGCGAGGTAAGCGTACGATCCGTAAATTTGCGACATGGACGTATCGTTCACGTACGAGAACGACCGCGCGTGCGCCCGCGGCGACGACGGGTCGACGACGACAGGTTTCAGTGCGTTCTCGCACGCTTCACCGGCGCCGGGTGAGTGACAGGCCCAGTGCCGCGCGCGGTGGTCCAAACGCACGACCGCCCAGTCCTTAGGTAGGGTTTCGTACCATGCCGTGAAATCATCCAAGGCGCCGTTCATCGGAATCGCGTCGTCTTCCAGGAAGATCGCGGCATCGTGATTCGATTCGAGCATCGTTTCATACGCGCGTAGGTGCGACAGCGAGCATCCAACTTCCGCGAGCGAGACTCGTCGTCGATTGATTTCCTCGAAGCGTCGGCCGTCCACGCGTCTTCGGATGTCTCTCAGCTCGCGCTCGGGCGTCTTCCTGACGTCCACGGCGGGTACGACCTCGAATGCCACGCTCGAGAGGGACGAGCGAAGTCTGGCGAGTCTCGCCTGGCCAACTGGATCGTCGAGGACGCTCACGACGAAGATTTTCACGGGTGCCGAGGTCGTTTCGTCGTCGAGGTCGCGTGCGCCGGATGCTTCGGACGCGGCGCACGCGAGCGCGCACAGCGCGAGTACGGCATGATGAAGAACTCGCCGCATCACAGCGCCGCGCGTGTCGACGACGAAGGACGCGCTCTCCCCCCCACCTGGCGCCAGCGCCTCTGAGGAACTCGGGAGGAAACTTCGCGATCTCCAAAGTGTCCAACAGTCCGAATGCTGCTCTCGAAAATTGCAGAAAAAAGGAAGGAAAAATCAAACATCGCGGAGGACGTAAAGCCCCTCCTCACTCCGTGTGCGCACCCACCTCTGCGGTGCACCGCGACAGAGCACATGAGAGAGCGCATGTACGGTGCCGACACGCTGATGACGCACGAGTACTCCAACGACTCGAACATGTGCGTGATGGGACGCTCGACCCGCCGGCGGCTTCGTTGTTGTTTCCCGCGCCCGACAAACACATTTGAGTCTGACGAGTCCCGCCCGCCCTACTCACGCTCTCCAGGACCGCGTGGGGACGCCATTACCAGCAGCTCCTCGAAGCGAAGCTCGACGAAGCAGCGATCGTCGCGTCACCGAGAGTATCGTCGTCCTCCCCCGTGGACGCCTTGACGAGAGCTTCCCGTCTTCACCATCATCATCATCACCAGAGGAAAACTCCCTCCGCCATCACCGCGCAAGTTTCCGCGATCGCGCAGTGCAAAAACGAGACGCGCAAAGCGCAAGACCAGTTCAAGAAGGTGTGATGTCTATCGTCAATCAGCACCCGCGCTCGGTCGCGCCGGTTACCTTTCGCGAAATAAACGTTTACCGACCCTGACTCTCTCGTCGCGTCGACAGATGGAGAAACGCGCCGTCGCCGCCGAGGAGCGCGCTGCCGAAGCCATCGTGATGGAGCGCAAGGCGCGCCACGCTCAGGAAGCGCGCGAGAAGCAGGTCGCTTCCATGCGGTTGAGGGTGCGTGTCTGTCTATTTAGTGCCCATATTCGAAAGGAACAGCGGCACCACGACGTCTATGGTGACTCCGACACTCACAACCTTCTTCCCGCTCGCTCACCCACCCCGCAGCTGAATAAAATGTCGCTCGACCTGCAAAAGTCTGAAAATCAAAGGACAGAATTACGAGAATACGTCGGTAAGCTTGAAAGGAAAATTCAAAGCAAAATACCGGGGGCGGAAAGGAGAAGTCCGGCTTTCAACTCGAGTAAAGTTAAAAGCAAATTCAGCGAGGAATCGCTCCTCGAGGCGCTTTCATCGATCGAGGGCACAAATTTGAAGTTACACAGCGCGTTACAGGTCGGCAAATCATCTCTAATTTTATTTCCTAGCCGAGAGCTGAGCTGAGCGTTTCTGCCGGCGAATTATTTATTTTGGTCTTGGTTCCGTCGAAATTTCTGATTTATTTATCGTCAACAGGAGGTCGAAGAAGCACTCGACGTCGAAGCGAAGACTTTAGGATTAGCGGACGGTGGAGCATTGTTGGAATCGTTGCGAACGCGCCGAATGTTAGAAAGCGCCGAACTCGCTCTGAAGGTGGGAACCTTTTTTTCCGAGTCACGCCGCGTCGTTGACTTAAAACAAATTCATCCACGCGCAGAGAGAAATGGACGCAAAGACCCAAGTTGAGGCGAAATTACAAAACGCAGAATTGAGAGCACAGCGAGCCGAGGAAGAATTTGGGGATCAAGAAAAAGCAGAGAGTGTTCTTTTGGTAGGACGAACTTAATCTTCGAATTCATATCCCATCGCGCGACGCGTTGCATGTTTGCCACTGTTCATCCAAACTTCCTCGTATGAATGAACACCATTTCTTTTTTTGCAGGAACGCTGCGAAGAGGTCGAGAGGGATAATCAGGCTCTTCTTGACTATATTCAAGACACGAGTGCAAAAGTTAGCCCGACACCTTCAAAAAAGACGCCGTCCTCGTCGAGAAAGTCCGAGGTCGACAAGCTTAAAGCGCTGAACGAGGAGCTCATGAGGAGCACCCGCGATGCGGTCGAAAGAGCCGCGCATTTGCAGTGGCAGATTGAGCATCAGTCGATATCCTATCCGGAAAATTCACGCGATTCCAGCAGGGATGCTGTGAAAGACGTTCAATCACAACTTGAGGTTTACAAACTAAAATGCGAACGGCTTGAGAAGCGGGTATGTTCGCTCTCGCGTTTAATTTATCTTGTCACGCGACTAATGTAATCGCATTCCCAGAATGGTGAACTGGAACAGTTAGGTCGAAGAGATACGGGTTCTCCTTTTACAACGTGAGTTTTACATTTCCAACTTGATAACTATTTCGACTAACTTCAAGTAATTTATTTGACAGTCGCTCGGCTGCGTATTCTCCAAGGAGCGTGGCGACGCATACGGTCTTGACGAGCCGAATCGATCGAATAACTGCCTTAAAGAAACGTCTTGGACTTAGCAAAGCATCGAAACACGGCGAGGTTTGTTTCATTTACCATTTCACCCTCCGCACTTGCTTGTTGTTATGTTTCCAGGGCGTTTTTCATATTTTACTGAATCATTACTCTCGCAGGGGAGTTACATCAGCAGCGACGAAGAATTGTAATTTCTATCTAGCGAGCTTGTTGACCATTTGCAATAATACTATTTTATCGCGCGTTCTTCTAATTTTTCGCTACTTGTGTATCACTGCCCTTCCTCCGCTAGAAACTTTACGAGCTCGCAACCGGGACAGTTGTGCAATTTTTCGTGTATGTACACGTCGCACACGAAGCAGAACGTCTTCTTACATTTCGGGCACACTGACGGCGCGTTTTCGTTGCTCGTGGACTCGTTTCCTTCCTCAAAATCGACGTAGCAAGCGAAGCACGACGTGTGCCTTTTACCTTCATCGTCGAGGCCGAATCCTTCCTGCGTTCAGGATGAAAATATGATCAACTTTGTGCCGCGTTTGAAACCAGAGAGACACTTTTTTATTCTCACCGTGAAAGGAGGAACCGGGAATAAATGGTGATATGAGCGTGCGAGATGTGCCGATGAAACTAGGGTCAATTTGCAGACTGTGCACTGCGATGGTAATTCCTGCGATCAAAAGCAAGCGTTCGTCTCGGTCAGCTCAGGCGAAAAGTGAAATCGAAAGAAAGAATTATTTTTGTTTTCGCGTCAGCACGTGAGATGAAAAATCGAGTTTACCTCGACTCTTGATTTACACCTCGGACACACGTAGTCTCCCCCTCTACCTGAAAAGAAAGCGTCTTTGTCCAGTGGTCGCTTTTGAGGGAATCCCATCTCCACAAGACTCGGCTGGGAAACAATGAAGTGCGTTAGTTAATGAAGTTGAACGTGCTCGAGACTCGGAAAAATATCATCGCCGTGGAGGAGGCACACACCTTTGTGGATTCTTCGTTCAAAGGTGGAGGCGGCGCGTGCGCCATCAAAAGCTCCTCGAGGTGGTGTTGGGACTGCGCGACGCCGAAAATCCCACCCGTCTCTTCCGTCATTCGACGGCACACATGCATCTCCGCAGCGACGGAGACGACACTCACGCGTATCTTTGCGTTTTTAGCAGCAGCTATTGCGGTGTGCACGTTCCCTGGATCGCACGTCGAAAGCGCAGAGACGACGAACAAGACTTCCCTCGAACCGTACATCGGCAACTGCACGAGCGAAGCGTGAACTTGTTCGAGGGAATTTTGAATCGACATGTCACCCGCGGCGTCTAGGTTTTCCTTCAAAGCCGCGATGTGAGTCTCTGGATTCCCACTCAGCTCCGTGACGCGTTCGGCGATTCCGTTGCGCGTCACGACGAGGCCGAGCTGGCTGAGCGGGTTCTGGTTGAAAAACTCGCGGAAAAACTTGTACATCAGCGACGATATGACCGCGAGTCGCGAAGGTCTCATGTCTTCCTCGTTGACGGCTTGAGATAGGTCGAGGACGACGTACACGAACCGTATCATCCCCTTGCATACGTGCGAGTTCGAAGCCGCGAGCGCGATCTTCCGGCGCTTTTCCCTGTAGCCCTTGTCGCCCTGAGGAAAGAAGTGGAGAGAACCGAGCGATCGCGAAAGTTAGTTCTGTGACAACAACACAAGGGCAGGTCGTCCATACGGGCTTCAGCGGGCGGCGAGCGTGGGTGGAGCTCAAGCACTCACCGTGGTCACCCTCAACATGCCGCTCTCATCCTCGACCAGGTCCTCCCACGTGTTCTCCGATTGGTAATGCTTCTCGAACGCCCTGAGAGATGACGCCTGCTCTTCAGCGGCGAGGTCGTCGTCCTCGGGTTCGCCGTACATCGCGCCGCGATCGACGTCGGCGGTAGGTGCGTGGTCTGCACCTCTTATTCGTGTTCGCCGCGCTCTCGAGGTGTCCGCGAGGTCTTCGACGCAGACGAAGCTCTCGAGGAAGTCTTCGCACCGAGAAGTGAAAAGCGCCCGCCCGGCAAAATCAAGACTAACAGAGGACGAGGCCGTCCGAAGGCGCTGTTGGACGGGCGCCATCGAGGGAAATAAATCGGAGAAAATGTCTCGAAAATCAAACATTTTTATCAAACTTTTTTTGGCAGCGGCTCTGGCGGTTTCTCGAGGAAGAAAGAAAGTTGGGGAGCGACGTTGTAGTTCAAACCGACATCGCGCGCCCGTCCGCCGTCTTCAGCGAAACGGTCGGAGACGTCGCATCGTCATCGCTAGGGTCGCTCGGCGAGAGAGAGAACATGTCTGTCACTCTCCGGGCCAAGGTGGCCATCCTAGGTGCGCGTCGTCCCTCGGTTTATTGTTCGTTCGACGCTCCCGCTTCGTCACGGTGTTGTTCGGCAGAGAGAGATCCTCGTCTTCGCTCCCTCTCGTCGCTGACGTAAAACCACTCCACGGCTCACCTTAGGTGACCGCGCGGTTGGCAAAACCGCATTCACGCAGATGTTTCACAGCAAGGGCAAACTGTTCCCGAAGAACTACAAGCTCACGGGTGGAATGGACGTCGTCGTCGCCCCGGTTCCGATCGAAGGCACGAAAGCAGTCGTGGAGCTGTACGTGTGCGACGTCTCCGGGCACGAGATGTTCAGCGACATGATGCCGATCCTGCTCGAGAACGTGAACATGGTCATCTTGGTATACGACCAGAGCAGCAGAGAGAGCTTCGATAAGTGCGCATCGTGCCTGGAAGCGCTGAAGGCGGTGCCGTCGAACAAAGGGAAGGCGATACGAGGCGTTTTAGTCGGGAACAAGTACGACCTCGTCGGGCAGGTGATCTACGACGCAGACGGCGACGGAGAGGTTACCTCGAACGAGATCGACATGGCGAACGATAAATTAGGCAAGTTGCGTCGACGGGGGGTGAGCGTGGAAGAGGCGACGCGCTGGGCGGAGTCGAGGCAGCTCGTTTTCATGGAAACGTCTGCGCTGCCTCCGGGGAAAGACATCGCGGCTCCGTTCAAGTGGTGCGCCAACGCGTTCCACGAGTCGTACGAGGCGAGGTTAGTGCAGCTTGATAACGCTGCGTGATTATTTACGATCGTGTGAAATCGGTCCGTAGATGAATGATTAGCATTCCGTAATTCGAAAGAATATAGCTATATGGTCGTTGACCTCGTGTGCTCAATCAAGTGCGTCTTCAAGAGGCGGTTGGACCGCAGAGTGGCGCGGAGGGATCCGCGATGACCGAACGCAGCGCTGTGATGACTCTCCTCTCCTGATCGGAAAGCTCGCTCAAACCGTCGATGTTATCTGCCGCGCGGATTTCGTCGTGCATCCCGCGGATGCAATCGAAGTTCGCGTGATAAAACACCCGTGACATCGTTGGGGACCCTCCTCTCGGAATCTGGGTTTCCGTGCGTCGAAGGCGTAAGAAACGCGGCGGAATTGCGACGTTGCAACGAGCGCACAGCGTCTCCCGGTCGATGCTAGAGCTCACCGCGTTCCACTCCACGCGCCGTGTCGGTGCACCGGACGCATTGGTAGGATCGCCCGGCGTGTTCTCCGCCATCGAAGCACCGGCAGCCATAACGCGAGCGAAGAGCGCCCTGCTCTCCATGAGATTTCGAAGGACACCTGTTACCGACTGCACGGTGTCCGACACTTCGTTCATAGGCGAAATGTCCAGCTGAATCGGCGAGGAGTCTTCAGGCTGCGACGATCGACGATTTGCACTCGCGCCTCCACCAGATTGCCTCCCTTGCCTCGCCGCCGCGGTCGCCTGAGCGTGCAAGTTGAACATCTGCTGAAACGCCTGGAAATTTGGCGGCGCGCCTCCTAGCCTGATGATGGAACCACCACCACTCCCGCCGGTGATCATGGTGGCGAACGTCGCGGCAGCCGCCGCCGCCGCCGCGTTCGCAGTATTCGATCTACCGCCGCCGCTCGTGTTCGCTTGTCTGGCCTCGGCCGCAGAGCGCTCCGCGGCGTTGTCCCTCAGCTCCCTCGCGCGATCCCTCAGCGCCGCGACATCCTTCGCCGGGAGATACGGCAAGACGTATCGATCGAGCAGTCCCTGCGTCATGTGACACGGCGTGAGCGCCTTCGAGGTCGGCACTAGAAGCTTATGACGGCATATCGGGCACTGATTGTTTTTCTTTAACCACGTAGAGACGCACTCATGACAGAACAAGTGCCCGCAGCCGTTCAAGGCGTGCGGGTTCACGTACATGTCCGTGCAAATGACGCATCTCAATTCGTCGTCTAGCCACTGCGGCAGACCCGCGGACACCGCGCTCGGGTCTTCTGCGAGAAGGAAGTCGCCGCCGTCGAAACGATGGAGCAGCATGTTTCGAAAAGCGAAGCCGACGCTCCAAGGAACCGTGGAACCGGTTATGTGATGATCTTCTGACATGTCCTTGACCCAACCTGGGACATCCATCATCGCGGGTGCACCCTTCGACGGCACTGTCGGATCATCTTTGCTCGCGTTTTTCGGCGTGATCCACGTTCGCCAGTGCCACAGGGACAAATCGCGGCGCTCGGCTGCAGATCCGGTAACGACGGGGAAGACGATCTCGTACGTGTCGCCTTCACTATCCACCACCACGTTGGCTGCGTTTGAACTCGAGCCTTGATGCTCGAACACAACAGTCGTGGACGCTTTCGCGGCACCGTCCGAGCCATTGTTCTTCGCGTCGAGCGAGTCCGTAATCTTCTTGACGCCGTCGTGGAACGCGTGGCCGCAAAGTCGGAGCTTTGAGAGCGTGAGGTTGATCGCAAAACTCGGCTTCGCGATCGCGTCGCCCCGCTCGCGTTTTTGCGATTTTTGCTTTCGAGGCTTCAACGCCTGAACGAAAGCCTCCGCCACAGAGTCGTCGAGCCCGGGATTGTCCGAGAGATCGATCAACGCGAGCGAAGGGTTGAAGCTCCACGATCCGCTTTTCATATTGTTCTTCGGCCCGAGAAGACTCGCGATGCCTTTCGCGCCTTTGGCTCCTATTTGATTTCCCGACAGTTTCAACGCCCGTATGTTAGAAGGAAAAATCCAGTCAACCTCGACTGGCACCATCTTCAACGCGTCGACGAGAGCGTCCGCGCCCGCGGAGCCTATGCCACAGCTGGACAGATCGAGCACAGTCAGCGTCGTGTTGAACATGAACGAAGAACGCACTGGTCGCGGGGCTAGTGCTTTCGCGACCGCGGAGCAACCAGCGTCCCCTACGCGCGGGTTTTTACCGAGCGTCAAGCTGCGCAAGCACTCGTTGAAAATCCATCGACCGTCCGAGCTGCGTCGAGGCGTCAACGCAGCCTCCGCGATCGCCTCGCACCCCGCCGCGCCGATGTCGCTTCCGTGACCGTCTATCTCCCCCACTGACGCGGCGAAAACGCGATTATCGCTCGGCGTATCGTCTCCATCTTCTTTTTTCGTTCTCTCCCAACCCATCTGTTCCTTCGGGTACAACGCGAGCGCGATTGACTCCGCAACGAGGTCGCCGCGTTTGAACCCACCCGCGGCTGCGGTCTTTTCCATGTGATTGTACGTCTCCGAATCCCAGACCGAGGTTGCGTTGAGGAGCTTAAGACCGAAAGACACGAGCCCGGACGCGGAAGTGTGAAGTTCAAGCGCTTCGTGACACGTCTGCGTGACCATTCGCGCCACGGCAGCGGACGTGGCCGCCGTGAGCTCGGACGGCGCGACGTACTCCTGCGTCGCCGCTTGCGTCATGGAAACCTCGTTAATTCCCTGTGATCCCGACATTTCCGCGTCTACGACGTCGCGAACGTTCGCGAATAATCGCTCGCGATCGGATCTGGACGCATCCGCGATGATATCCATCATCAGCGATCCGTCCTCCGGGTTCAGAGGCACGACGCTCTCGGCGAGGGAAACGCCCGTCTCGCTCAGCGCGTCGCGTAGAAAATCTGGCGACCGCGTGGAGAGCTTCGTCGCCGCTCGTCTCATGGAGACCAGATCGCGCTTCGAAAGCTTCACGCAGGCCTTTCCTGGACTGCGATACCCGTCCGGAGCGATGCCGTCGTCGACGAGAATCTCCTTCGCTACCGCTTCAGGCTCGGGGACGGGAGCGCGTGTCGGCTGCGTCGGCTGCGTGGGTTGCGTGGATTGCGTCGGCTGCGTGGGTTGCGTGGATTGCGTCGGTTGCGTGGACTGCGTGGACTGCGAGTGCGGCCGCGTGGTCGCGGCCGCGTTCTCGCCTGCGCGCGCGACACTCGCCCCTCCGCCTCCTGCATCCCCGCTCACGGCGTCGCCCGACCGAAACGACGTGCGCTTCGTCGGACGTCGACGCTCTTCGTCGTCGACGCCTGGCGTCGGTTCGGTCGCCGTCGCCGTCGCGGCCGCGTCGCGGGCGCCGTCTTCGCCGACGCTCTCCCTCTCCCGCGCAGTGCACGCCTCCCTCCACGCCTCTAACGCGAGCGGTCTCCTATATTCGTACCGGAACGAGTTCCGCAGCGTCTGATTCGCTCGTAGAACGTTCGCCGGGCCTCCGAACGCGATGATGTCTCCGGGCTTGAGCGGACACGGCCCGCGCGGGATGAGATTGCCGTTCAAATAAGTCCCGTTCAGCGTGTCCTTGTCCGTGACGAAGTGCGTCCCGTTCGCGTCGACGGTGATCTCCGCGTGGTTTCGCGACAGCAAGCTCGGGACTCTAGGGCAGTCGAGCTGCACGTCGTTGACCCTTTGTCTCCCCAAGGTCAACACGTCGCCGACGCGCTCGGGCGAGGGCAGGTCGATCTTGTCCGGCAGCGTCTTGGTCGTGGGCGCGTCCCTGGACACCCTTCGCAGCTCAGCGTACACGACACCGCGACCGCGATGCGTTTCGGAGACACCGGCGGCGTTCGCGTCCGCGCTCGAGCGCCCGAGGTCGTCGCCGTCGTCGGGGTGCACAGATTCGCGTCGTTCGTCGGTCGTCGTAGCCGCGACGTTCGCGCGGTCGTTCCGCTCGACCGCTCGCCCTCCCCCGCGGGCATCATCCGCGGGGGCTCCGACGTTGGAGGTTCGCCGCGTCGCACCCATCCGCGACGCGCCTGCGCAGCGTCGCGCGCACTGACGCGCGACCGTCTGTTCCCTCCGCGAAAAAGGACCCCGGTACCTGACCAGGGTGCCCGGATGCGGATTTCGATTTCGTCGTCCGAGGACAGGACGTTTGTGATGATTTCACTGACTACTGCGCCGAACTAACTAGTAGTCTACAGAGTGAACCTACGCATCGCCGGCGATCAAGCGCCCGCTCGAGACCTCATCCCCGCCGCCGCCGCCTTCCTCGTCTAAAACCTCGTACCGCATCTCGACCGCGCCGTCGCGTTTCCGATCCGGCGGCAGCGGCTCCCCCGCGGCGGCGAAGACGACGAGTCCGATCGTCACGACGGCGAGCGACGCGACGAACGAGAGACCGCTCGCCCACGACCCGAACCCTCCGAAGATCATCACTCGCGCCGCGGCGGCCCACAGATCCGCGCTCAGCATGTTCACGTTGAACGCCGCGGCGCCGCACAGCGACAACACGCTCGGCACCGCGGCGTACATCGCGAAGAGCGACGCCGCGAACGCGGCGAACAGGCAAAATCCGACGAATCCCCCAGCCTCCTTCGCGCTCGCGAGCTCCTCGGACTCGAACGCCGCGCACTGGAGACCGGAAATGCACGCGCCGATCCCTCCGACGTGCGCCAAAATTTCCCTCGCGGTCGCGCCGTCGAGGAGCGACGCTTCCTGCATCACGTTGCTGCACGCGTACAAAAACGCGGCGACGAGGACGAGAAAGTCCCCGAGCACGGGGTTCGAGCCTCCCCCGTTCGCGGACGACGACGACGACGACGACGACGACGACGACGACGACGACGACGCGTCCGCGAGGACGAGGATCGCGAGACCCGCGAACGCGACGCCGCCTCCTAAGACGTGCGCGCGAGTGAACACGCTGCCTACCGTCGCCGCGCCGAGCGCCATCGAGAACGGAATCGCCGCGCAGTCCAACAGCGTCACGCTCGTCAGGGACGTGTACTTGAACGCCTTGACGATGCAGTAGTTCGCCTGCGTGTCGATCGCGGCGAGGAGGGCGTACCTCGCGAGCGTTCTCGTGCTCTTCGTCTCGGCATCGCCCGGGTTCGCGGCGGCGGACGCCGCCGCGTCGTCGTCGTTCGTTGTTACGATTCCCGGCGTCGCGTCCGATGTCCTCGCGTCGTCCGCGGTCGCCGCCGCCGTCGTCGTCGTCGAACTACTCCGTTCGAGGTATCTCGCTCGCGCGTGCGCGGGGACGAAGTACGCTGCGAGGAGCGCGTACAAGATGAACGACTGCCACGCCGGGAAGTTCGCGCCTCTGTTGGCGAGCGCGGTGCTCGCGATCGCCGAGATCGCGGAAAGGAGCGCGCATCCCTGCGCGAGCGCGTAGCCTCTCGCCCTCGGCTCCTTGAGGAACGCCCTCGGGTCCAGCGCGTCTGTAAACGTCATGATACGTCTCACGCGCGCCTCCGACGGCGGAACATCGTCCTCCGCCGGGCGCCTCCGTCGCGCGCCTACGTGGAATGCGACGCGACGTCTCGAGCCTCTCGATTTTCAGCCGGTGCCTCTTCGACGAATTCTCCCCGCCCGACGAGCGTCGTCGTCCGCCGCTGGACGTCACACGCGCGAGCGCGAGCGCACGGGCCGCGCCGCGCGTCGCGACACTCCTTCCCCGGGTCGACGCGGTCGACTCGAGCGGACCGTCCGGTCGGGGATGGCGGCCGCGATGGGGAAGCCCGCGGTGGTCGGGCGAGCGCGCGCGCCCGGAGGCGCGTCGCGCGGGGGCTGGCGGAGCGCGACGCCGCCCACGACGGCGCGGAGGGTCGTGCACCTGCGCGCGCGCGCGAGCTCGACGTTCCGGGGCGCGCCGCTGAGCCGCGGGTCGATGATAGCGACGTCGTCCTGGCCCGCGCTGTGCGCGCTGAGGCCCGCGCGACGTCGCAAGAGCGCGGGGTCGCGGGTGATCACCTCCGCGAAGAAGAATTTCATGCCCGGGGGCGCGTCCGAGGACTCGAGCATCCCGCGCAAGAGCGTCAGCGGGTACACGGGCGCGGGCGAGTTCGAGCCCATTAACAAACCGAAGCCGCGGCTGGGGGAGATACGGCGAGGACCGATGGACTCGGACGACGTCGTCGATATCGACGTGTTCGAATCGTTCGCGGAGTCGGAGGCGACGGTGCAAGAGGCGACCCTGCAGGCGGTCGTCGAGGACGACTGGCCGCGCCTCACCGGCGAAGCGATCGCGGGGGCGTGGCGGGAGTGGCGAGAGTACGTCCTCACGAAGTTGGGCATCGCCGCGCTGTGGCTCAGCGGCATCCTCGTCGCGTCGACCGGTCTGTCGCACTACGTCGGGAGGCACTTCGTGAATCAGGCTCTGCCGTGGATGTCCGCGACGGTGTCGCAAGCCGCGAACCGTCCGATTCGCATCGGTCGATGCAAAGGTCTGTGGCCCACGGGGCTGCTAGGCGTGGGTTCTCTCGTGGACGTAGGTCCGCTCGTGATAGGTCCCGCGGAGGCGGAACGGTCGATCGTGGAAGTCGCGAAAGTGAAGCTCTCGCTTCGACCGATTGCGTCGTTGCTTCAATTTCGAATCGTCGTCGCCGCGCACCTCGAAGGCGTGCAGGCGACGTTGAGGCAAGGCGACAACAGCTCTTGGCTCGGGTTCCCGGACGACACGATCCCGATATCCGCCCGGCCGACGATCTCGCTCCCGAAACGAGCGGGTGACGCGGACGGAAGCGGCGGCGGCGGTCCTAAACTCGCGCTCGAGTCGGTGAGAGTCGCGAACGGCACCGCGTCGCTTCACCTCGCCGGGGACCCGGACCCGAGGCTGTTGAAACGGCTGAACGGCACGGTGAACATCTCGAATAAAGGGCGCTTAGAGATCGACGCGACCGTGAACCCGGTGAGCCGCGGCGTCCCGCCCGCGGAGCGAATCGTCACGATGAAGAGCGACACGCTCCCGAGGAATTTACGCGCGGAACAGACCGAGGCGGAGGTACGATCTCTCGCGCGGGAGGTCGCGCGCGGGACCGACGGCGGGACGATCCGCGCGTACATAAGTCTCGTTCCGCCCAGCGCGGACGAGGACAGGAAGAACGTCGAGGAGATCAAACCGAATCCCCCAGGGTTTTGGCCGCACCACAGGAACGATCTGAAGGTGCGCATCCAGCTGAACAACACGAGTGCGGCGGTCGTGGAGAGGACGATCCCCGGGTTACCGCTCGACGTCAGCGCCGGGCGGCTCGACGGCGAACTGCGGCTGCGCTGCAACGACACGGACAGCTGGCGATTCCCCGAGTTTGGAGGACAGATACGCGCCAGAGGGCTGAACTTCCACTTCTTCGACTCCCCGGATAGCTTCGCGGACACGGACGCGGACCTCGTGTTCGAAGGGAAGCGCCTGTACCTGCACGGGGGGAAAGGGCACTACGGCGCGGTGCCGCTGACCGCGTCGGGTGATTTGGACTTGTGCCCGGGGGAGAAGGACATGGCGAAACTACGAGAGCTGCGAGAGAACGGCATGGACGCGCCGAGACCGGAGGTGGTGCAGTCCGGATCGGGGCTCAGCGGCGAGTACAGAATTTCCGCGCAAGTCCAAAGAGTAGACGCGCACGCGCTCCGGGAAACCCTGGGCGTGCGACCGCCGCCGAGACCGGTCGCGGGCGCGCTTCGAGGCAACCTGTACGTCGGCGGACCGCTGGACTTCCCGATATTCACCGGGAACGTGGAGACGATCCCGCCGCTCCCCGAGGATCTCACGCGCGCGGAGCCGGGGTCGGAAGCCGCGCTCGCGGAGGACGCGATTCGAGCGGGCGCCGCGGACGGCGCCGTCGGCGCGTACGACTGCTTCGCCGTGAAAGACGCGCGCGCGGTGTTCACCGTCGACACGTGGACGCAGAAGCTGACGTTACACGAAGCGGAAGCGTCCCCGCTCGCGGGCGGCGAAGGGCGAGCGTCTGGGACCGTGCGTCTCGACCTCAACGCGTTGTCGCACCCTAACGCGGTGAACGTCGAGATGGAAGCGGAGGGCTTCGACCCCAGAAGCGTCGTGAACTCGTTCGCGATGAAAGGCGCGACGGCGTCCGCGGCGCGAGCGGACGAGGCGAAGCTCGCGTCGACGAGTGAGAGCGAGACGGAGCGATGGGTCGCGGCGTTGCCGGGCGGGCTGAAGCATCTATTCGCTTCGGACGGTCCCCTGAGCGGGATGGTCGAGCAACTCGCGAGCGAGCAAGCCGTCGACGCCGGCGCGGGGAAATCGGCGAACGCGAACACGTTCGGGATCCCCCCCGCGTTGTACGACAAGATCGTGCCCTCGTCCCCCGGGGTGGCGAAGGCGACCATCGTGGGTCCGCACGCGGCTCCGAAGGTGGACGCAACGTGGGCGGTGGAGGGCGCGGACATCGCGGGGGATCTGAGCATCACGCGACAGCGCGTGTCCGCGACGGTGAACGCGCCCGCGGTCGAGTTCAAGACGGTCGCGGAGACGAGTTACCCTCCGTTGGAAGTCGCGCTCGCGGCGAGGACGATCGACGAATCGCTCGCGGCGGGAAGGCCGTCGTTCACCGCCGCGGAGATTGACGCGACGCTCCGGTCGCTCGACCTTGCCGCGCTCGTCGTCGCGGAGGACGACCTAGCTCGACTCGCGCCGCCGGACCGTCTGCGTCTGCGTCTGTCCGGCTCCGTGAAGGTGAAAGGCTCCGTCGAAGGCGCCGGCGGCGCGACCGCGGCGTCGCTCCCGAAGGTCACGCCTGCGTCGAGGGACGCGGCGAACAAAGCCGCGGATGCGTTCTCGCTGAGCGGCGTCGATCACGCGCCGTCGTCCCCGTACGTGTGCTCCCCGGACGGGAAGGACGACCCGGTCTTCAAAGGGAAGGTGAACCTCGACGGGTTCAGAGTGAACCAGCTCCAGCTCGCGCCCAGGTTAGCGGGGGAGGTGGACGCGAGCCTGTCCGCGGTGAACGTCAACGCGCGCGGTCGCGCGGACGAGCACCTCCGGTTTCGGTTCGATAACCCCGCGGCGGCGCCGGCGGCATCGAGCTCCGCGCCCGCGGCGACGGACGCGCAGGAGCCCCCCGCGTCCGCGATGTCGATGTCGATTCGGCGCGGCTTGCTGCGCGCGGAGGTGAGCGGCTCGGACGGGCGCGGCGTGCTAGACGTCGCGGGGCTTCGTTTAGACGACCTCGAGCTCGCGTCGCTGCGCGGCCGCGTCGAACGCGCGAAGATCAACGTCGATCTCCGCGAGAAGCTCGGCGCCGCGACGCTCCGCGTGCAGCAGCCGAGGCTCAGCGGCGTGCAAGGCGAGGTCCTGGACGCGGACGCGTCTTGGAACGGTCGCGTCGTGCGCCTCGAGCGCGCGGCGTTGGATCAGCGACGGTCGAAGTACACGCTCAAGGGCGAGCACTGCTTGGACGACGCGGTCTGGGCGTCGTTGCCGCCGCCGCGACCGGAGCCGCCGGTGGTCTTGCCGTCCGTCGAGGAACAGATCGCGGCGGAGATCGTCGCGGACGGGGCGACGGACGAAGCGCCCGCGCGCGCGATGGACGTCGACGTGCCGTCGGCGTCGCGCGCGTCCGTGGAGACGGTCGACCTCGCCTCGCGCGCGGCGTCCGAGGACGACGTCGCGAGCGTCGTGGACGAGCTCGTGGACGAGCTCGTGGCCGCCGCGGAGGGTCTCGAGGACGCGCCCGTCGCGATGAACGCCGCGATAGAGGAGACGAGCACGAAAAAGCGCCCCGAGTTCGTGAGGCGTTTGTTTTCCAACGTTCGTCGGCTCTTCGGCGGGGCGTCCACGCGCGCGGAGACGGCGGCGGCGGCGCCGACGGCGACGGCGACGGCGACCGAGGCGGCGACCGCGGACGCGGCGACCGAAGAGGTCACCGCGCCCGAAACGCCGGTCGTCGACGTCGACGAGAGGGACATCGCGCGCGTCGTCGAGGAGACGATCGACTCGACCGTCGAGGAGATCGCGCGAGAGGTCGCGAACGTCGCGGCGGAGACGGAAGACGCGGCGGTCGTCGAGGAAGACGCCGCGGAGACCGACGCCGCGCCCGCGGCGGCGGAAGAGACCGAGGCGTCGATGAACCTCTCGCAGATGATCCCCCCGAACGCGAACAACATCGTGGACGACTACCGCGAGTTTATGACCGACGAGCCAGTCGCGAGCGCGGAACAAGACGTCGCAGAGGAGAAGCCGAGCTCGAGCAACCCGCTCGCGGGGGTGATGGATCGTCTCACCGCGATCGCGACGAAGGTCAAGAGTTTCCCTGAGGGGAACCAAAGCGAGGAGTCCGCCGCCGCGGCGATGGATTCAAACGCGGCGACGGAGGGCGATCTCGAGAGCTTGGTCACGGAAGAACCCGCGACGCCGGTAGAGGAGATGGACCCCGGCGCGTGGAGGCTCATGCTCGCGGTCCCGCAGGCGGATGTCGAGGAGATGCTCCCCGCGGTGCGTCTCGCCGCGGTGTTACGCGAAGGCGCGACGCCGCTGGAGTACACGCGCGCGAAGGACCACTTCCTTCACGAGGTGCGCAAGTTGGCGATAACCGCCTCCGAGGAGCTCGGGAGGCAGCTCGACCAGGCCGCGGCGGTGCTCGCTGCGGAGCAAAGGGCCGCGGGAAGGACCGCGAAGATTGGCGCGGACGCCGCGAACACGGACGCGCCCGTGCAACTCCCCGGGTTGCAAGATTTGAAGGGCCGCTGGAGGGGCGTCGTCGAAGTGAAAGGCGGCGCCGGGGCGTCGATCGTGTCCGACTCAGGGAGCCCGGCGTCGAACATCACCGCGGTCGACTTTGACGTCGAAGGGAACGAGTGGCAGTGGGGACAATACCAAGTGCAGTCCGTGCAAGCGCAAGGGAACGTCGACGCCGTGGAGGGTCTGCACTTGCGCCGGCTCGAGCTCAAATCCGACGGCGCTGTCGTGAAACTGGACGGGAACCTGTTCGGGGAGACGCAAAACGCCGCGTTCGCGGTCATCGACCTCCCCGCGCAGAGGCTCGCGCCGATCATTCATCACATAACCTCCGCGGCGAGCGCGTCCGCGGGTGCGCCGCCGCCTCCGCCGCCGCCGCTGCCGACCATCACGGGAACGCTGTTCGTCTCCGGCGACATCGGCGGGTCGCCTTCGTCGCCGACCGGCAGCGTGCGCGCGCACCTCAGCGAAGGGCGCATCGGGAGCGTGAAGCTCGGCCACGCGAACGCGTCCGCGGAGGTGACGCCCTCGCGCACCGCGCGGTTCCACGCGGAGGCGAACCCGGCGTCGAGCAGCAAGAGGAACGCGACGATCACCCCCGGTCATTTGCGCCTGAGCGGCGTCCTGCCGTTGCCGGACGCGGAGGACCGCAGCGTCGCGGTCGACTGGTCCGTGCAGGACGGCGGGATGCACCTCGTGAGCGCGCTGTCCGCCCCGAGCCTCGGGAGCGCCGGGCCCGTGGAGTGGCAAGCCGGCGGCGCGGACATCACGCTCGCGGTCAGAGGGACGCTCGCGGACCCGGTGTACGACGGCGCCGCGGTCATCACGCGCGCGAAAATCGTCTCCCCGCTTCTGCAGCGGCCGCTGTATCCGGTCAGCGCGAACGTGCGGATTCAGCGGAACACGCTGTACGCGGACCACTTCGACGCGAAGTGCGGTCCGAGAGGATCGATCAAGATCCGCGGCGCGGTCCCGGTGCTGCAACCGCGACGCGGCGCGAGCGGGGAGACGTGGGAAGGGTTGGTCGCGCGCGCGGACGTGCAAGGAGGCATCCGCGCGGAGGCGTCCGGGGTCGAAGTCCGCGCGCGCGCGGTGTACAGCGGTCGCTTGGACGCGGATCTCGTCGTCAAGGGGACGCTTCTCGAGCCCGAGATCGGCGGCTCGCTTCGTTTGTCCAAGGGCACGGCGTTCATTCAACCGAACGCGGCCCCGAGCGGCGGCGTCAGCGCGGCCAGCCGCCCCGGCTCAACGAGCACCGGCGGATTTTTCGGAAGAGAAGCGCGAAGAAGCCTCGCGGGTTTCTTACAGCGCGCGTCGCCGCCCGGGACGCCCGCGAAGGGCGGTAAGACGGCGGACAAGGACGCGAGCGCACTCGAGCAGCTCCCGCTGCGTTTCCGCGGCTTGCGACTCATCGTCGGCCCGGAACTCAGCGCGGTGTACCCCTTCGTCTTAAACTTTGGCGTCGGCGGCGAGGTTGAGGTGAACGGCGCCGCGGATCCGGTGCTGATTCGCCCGAGCGGCGCGATCAACTTCGAGAGAGGCGACATCAATCTCGTCGCGACGCAGGTCCGTCTGTCCAGGGAGCACCCGAACCGCGCGGTTTTCGTCCCCGAGCACGGTTTAGACCCGACGCTCGACGTCTCTCTCGTGGGCGCGGACATTCGCGCGCTCGTGCAAGGCAAGGCGTCGAACTGGACCGAGAATTTGGTCATCACGAGCGGCAGCGGGCGAGCCGGGGCGAAGGCCGCGGCCGTCGTCGGCGGCGGCACCGTGGGCGGTAAGGTCGTCGGCGGCGTCGGCACCGGGGACCAGATCGTCGGCCCGAACGACCGAGACGCCGCCGTCGCAGAGGCGGCGAGGATTTTCGAAGGGCAACTCACGGAGAGCCTCCTGGAACAGGACGGCCAGCTCGCGTTCTCGAACCTCGCGGCGAGCACGGTCGCGACGCTCATGCCGAAGATCGAGACCGGGGGACAGCTCGGGAAGGCGCGATGGAGGGTCACGACCGCGCCGTCGATCCCGGGTTTGTTGTCGCTGGACCCGAGCACGGATCCCTTCCGGAATATCTCGCAGTTTTCCTTGGGGTCGGACTGGGAGCTCATGTTAGGCGACTCTCTGCAGGCGACGATGTCGAGGAAGCTCAAGGAGAGCGAGATGCAGACGACGTTCGCGCTCGTGTACAAGCTCACGGACAAGCTGAACATGCAGCTGAACAGCGAGTCGTCCACGGCGACGCGCCTGCTCTTCGAGTTTACGACGAACGCTCGCGGAAAGTAAACCTTTTGTTGTTTGCCTCGTAGAAATTGTTAGAAAGACACAAACCGTGCACGTCACGTCCTGCGCTCGTCACACAGGATGTCGCTCGACGGCGACGACGCCGCGGACGCGACGCCGCCCGCGTCGTTCCAGCTCCAACCTGCTCCGAACCCGGAGTGGACCCCCGGGACGAAGCAGCCGCTCCCGTTCGCGAACGATGCGATGCTTCCGTTCGATCCGAAGGACCTCAAGTCGTGCTACCCGCTCATGATATCCGCGGTGGTCCCGAGGCCTATCGCGTTCGTCTCTTCCCTGAGCGCGGACGGCGTCGGGAACCTCTCGCCCTTCTCGTACGCGACGGTGATCTCGCACGACCCCCCGTGCGTGATGTTCAGCGCGTGCCGCAAGCCGGGCGGGGCGAAGAAGGACACGTGGGCGAACATCGAAGCGACGAAGGAGTTCGTCGTGTGCGTGATGTCCGAGTGGTTCGTGAACGCCGCGAACCACACGTGCGGGAACTTCGACGCCGAGGACGACGAGTTCGACCTCTCCGGCTTGACGCGCGTGCCGTCCGCGAAGGTGAAGCCGCCCCGGGTGAAGGAGTCCGCGTTTCACATGGAGTGCAAGTTGCGGCACAGTTACGACGTGACCAACGCGGACGGCGTCGTCACGGCGACGGCGATCGTAGGAGAGGTCGTGATGTTCCACATCCACGAGGCGGTCGCGAACGTGGAATGGGAAGGGAAACCGAGGGTGGACATGGCTCGATACGCGCCCGTGTGCCGATTAGGCGGGGACACGTACGGACGAGTCGGAAGCGGGTACGATTTGCCTCGCCCGGATCGCCCCGCCGCGGGGAGGTAGGCGAGGCGATGCACTGCGATCGCTCGGTCGAGCGAGTGGACTCGCGTGGTGATTCACTCTCTCTCTCTCTCTTACGCGTGCAAGTAGCTAGTTTTGTAGTGCTATGACGAATCGCGACGCCCGTGAATCCTTCACTTCGCCGCCTCGATCCTCTTCCTCATCTCGTTCAGACGCTTCGCGTTCGTGTCGAACTCGCCTTCGTAGTCCTCGAACGGCACGCACAAATCCGCGATGTCGATCGCCTTCTCGTTGCACACCTGAATCGCCTCGTACTGGTTCGTCCTGATCTGAATCTGCCCCAGCATCTTCGTCGGGAGGTACTTGCTGTCCCCGGTTTTCGGCGGCTTCCAGCTCTTCGGCATCCATTCCTCCCCATCGCCGAAAGGGTACTGGTCCCCGGGGACGTCGAAGTCGTAGTACAAGTCCGTGAGGTCGATGCCGTAGCTCTCAGCTTTCGCGATCGCCTCCTCGACGCGCTTCTCGAGCGCCGCGGAGGACGCGAACGAGACCCCCGCGGCGCCGGCGGCGACGGCGAGGAACGCGACGGCGCCCGACGCGCCGTCTGCGATCTGCCCGAGCTCGTTCACCCCGGCGACGCGCGGGACGAGCGCGACGCCGCGCTTGGAGGCGACGTTCTGCTTGCGGAGCGTCGTCGTCAGCGCGGCGGTCGACGTGCTCGCGGCGGCTGAGGAGACGATGGACGGCGACGGAACGGGATGATTGATGTTAATACGCGAGACGCCAGTTGGCACGGATGGATGGATGTGTGCGACTGTCGTTCCGCGGACGGAGACGACGCCGGGGCGGGAACGAACGAGGGAGACGCGACGCGCGCGCGCGTCTGGACGAGGTGCGCGGGTTGGAACGCACCCATGGTGAAGGACATGACGATCGTGCGGCGTGTGCTGCGTGCGAGGCGCGTTGGAGAGTGTCGCTCGGCGCCTTGGCGCAACTTTCCTATTGGCTCTGATACAGATTCGCCCTGATCGCGCTTCTCGCGCCAACGCAATCGAAATGCCATTTCCGGAACCCCCTATCATAGCCAGTGCCGACACGAGACAGACACTCCGAATCGCGCGGTCTCGCGCGGTCTCGCACGGTCGTGCACTCGAACGCGCTCGCGACGAAATGGGTCAAGGCAACTACTCCTACCTTGGATACCGCGTGTCCAAGGGCGTGTCGGGTGCGTCGCCTCCGTCGCCCGTCCCTCCGTCGCGAATCGACGATTTGCGTTATTACAACGACGACGATTAGATTAATTTTGGATTTCCGATACGCTCGCTCCCTGACGACGACGACGCGCCGCTGACGTCCTCCGCCTCCCGTTCCGTTCTCTCCGTCCAGGCTACACCGGGTACATTCCGTCCGAGGAAAACTTGTTGATCCCCGTCAGCACGAGCAAGTACATCGGCAAGGAACCGGGGGCGAAGCACTTGAAAGCGCTCGCGGCCGAATTCACCTCGGACCAAATCCCGAAGACGCTGTACGACACGCAACTCACCCGCGCGGACGCCAGCGCGTACAAGGTCCCGGACAAGACCGGCGGCGGGTACTGGATCGGCGACCAGAGCAAAAACAAGGCGGCCAAGTCCGCGGACGCGCGGTTCATCGCGAAGACGTCGTACAGCTACGAGTACAAGACGCCCTCGGACGCGGCGTCCTCGGAGGAGAGCGACGGCGAACGCTCGAACGACGAGAACGACGAGTCCGTCCTCGCGGCGGAGAAGACCGCGAGGACGACGGCGTTCGCGAAGTCGTTCGACGCGCCGCGCGCGGTGAGCGGTCCGTGGGACTTCGCGCGGGCGGAACGACGCGTCATCGAGCCGAAGTTTGAGGCGACGACGGTGTACGATCAAAATTTCGGCAAGTACGGCTCGGATCCTTCCGTGAAGGCGAAGGCGAGGGTGAACGTGCCCAGCACCGGCGAGTTCGGCCTCGGGACGACGCGATCGACGAGACACGTCCCCGGATACAGCGGGTTCATCAACGTCGCGCCGTATAATAAGAAAGCGATGGCGCAGAGCGACGGCGTTTTCACGCGCGCGTCGGAGAAGAACGCGATGTTGCCCTACGACCTCGACCAGTACGGCCGCGACCGCATGCCCGGGATGTCGCACTGGCGCCCGCAGCACCCGTCGAACATCAAGCCTCACCCGCCGCCGTGTACGAAGACGACGACCGGGTGGACGAATCACATGACCGGCAGTTATCCGATCAAGAACGAGAAGCGGCACAAGCTCGCGGAGGACGCGGGAGTGATGGGGTTCTTCACCCCGGGGGTGGAGACCGTGAGCGACAACGGGAAGACGAACGCGCAGCAGTTTTACAAACACGTCCGGCCGTTCGAGGGGTGCGTCGCGGTGAAGTATCCGTCGAAGACGACGCATTACGGCACGAGGTTCAAGCAGTGAGGCGTATAGGCGTGACGGTGTACCTGTAAATGTCATCCAAAGATTCATTTTTCGCGAAGAAGTTTTCAGCGCCCGAGAAATCACAACGAGTGCGCACCATGGCAGGGACGGCGCCGCCCCTTCCGCCGCTCCCTCCGGAGCTGCGGACGGCGGTCCCCGCGCGAAGCCTCCCCGACGGCGCGCTCGCGTCCATGCGCCGAGCCCTCGACGCCCTCGGTGGCGGCGGCGACGAGAACGACCCGTCGACGTCCGCGCCGTCGCTCGTGACCGCGCTCCAATGCGACGAGCTCCGACGCGAGACCGCGCTGTGGGAGCGCGTGATGTACAAGTCCGCGAGCCAGCACCGACGCGCGGTGCACTTCCAGCGCATGCGAGGGCTCACGCGCCACCTTCGCGCGATCGCGTCGCTGGACGTCGGCGCCGCCGCGGCGGCGCTGCGCGACGGATTACACGCCGGCGTCTCCGAGCGCGCGAGGGAAACCGCGCTGAGCACCCCCGCGGTGAGAGCGGGCGCGCACGCGATGTGGAAGCTCCCGCCGCGCGCGCTCTGGGAAGATCTCGCGCGACGGTTTCGCGCCGTCGCGCGCGTCGTCGCGGACGCGGACGACGCCGCGCTCGCGTGCGCGGAGGCGCTGAGCGGACAGACCGCGCATTCCTACTTCGTGCCGTTCGCGCTCGTCTCCGTCGCCGCCGTCGCGCGCGTTCGAACGTCGTTGCACCAGCTCGCGGTCGACGTCGTGGCGTCGTACAACGCGCTGCGTCCACTGTTGAGCGACGGCGCGATGCCGCCGCCGGGGCTGGGCGAAAGTTGGTGGGACGACGCGAAGGCGCCGGAGTCGCTGAAGTGCGAGTGGGTCTCAGTGGCGGGCGCGTCGAAGGCGGTGCGACCGAACGTGCGCGCGGTCGACGGCGGCGAGAGCTCCGCGGTCGGGGTCATCGACGACGAGGACTGGTCGTGGCGGCTGATGCACGGGTTGGCAGAGGGGGAGAGGGCGGAACGGAACGAGTCGAACGCCGCGGTCGGAACGGCGACGAGGGAAGACCTCGGCGCGGCGGTCCCGAGGAAAGTCCGGGGTCTCGAAGTTTCCATCGACGTGGATCGCAGAGACGACGCCGACGACGCCGCCGCCGGGAAGGCGATGGACGCGAAACCGTCGTACTCGACCGTGAGCGGCGGGTTAGGTCTCGGCGTCGCCGTGGAAAGGAAACCGGAGGCTCTCGAAGTCGTTCCCGCGAGCATCGAGTCGTTGGCGTCGACGTTGGCGCCGCCGCCGGAGACGATCGACGCGACGACGGGGGATACGCCGGGCGGGAAGAAGAGGCGTCGCCCGGGCGGAGCGGGGGGGGTTCCGGAAGCGTCGCCGGCCGCAGAGGTCGGGGTGAAAAAGAAGAAGAAAAAGAAGAAGCAAACGACCGAGCCAGCCGGTGAAGGCGACGGCAAACCCCAGTCCGCGGTGGAGAGGGCGATGGCTCTGCTCATGGGAAAATAGAATAGTCGACGTAGCGGTTACCTTCGGTACTACGGTTTGTGCAATCGATTGTGTTGTTACACCTAAATTTCCTACTAGTAGTTCTATCGCGCGCGGTTTCACACCCCCGCGCGAGTTATTGATCAATATTCAGCGACAACGCGACGCCCTGAAGGACCCAATGACTTCCGTGCTCTTCCGTGGACAAATCCGCCTCAAACACGAGCCCGACGCCCATCGCGTTTCGCCGGCTCTGCGTCACGTACACCGGCGTCTTGAACGTGCTCTGCAGCTTCAACTTCGACGCTTCGATCGGGATGACCTGAAGAATAGGCAGCTCGGTGACGAGCACCTTAGGGTCTTGCCGCCTCAGGATGCTCTTCTCCAAATCCCACGACGCGCCTTCGAGGTACAAACCTTGGACGTACGCCCCGTGCGGCATGCGTTCCGTGATTTGCGACGCGTCCGTGTACTGCGTCACTTTCGTGTACAGCGTGGACTTATCCAGCGGCCACCCTTTATCCCTGCACGCGGTCTGCACGAGCGCCGCGGTGTACGTCTCGGGAATGTGCAACCCCGAGAGCCACATCACCGCGGGCTCGCCGTTCTCGACCCAATCCGTGTACTGCGCGAACCTTCTCTCGAACCACATCATCCAGCTTCCGAGCTTCTTCTCTGTCGCCGCGGTCATCTTCGCCCACACCGCGGGAAGGGTGCCGTTGAACAGCGCGGTCGCGAGGAGGTCCAAGTCGCCGGACATGCCGATCTCGCCGGAGAGCGCCTTCTGAAGGCTCTTCAGCGTGGACAGCATCTTCAGGACGAGGAGGTTATACCTCGCGAGCTCTTGAAGGAGCACGACTTGCGTCGGGGACGGGATCCCAATCTTCTTCTTGATGACCGGCATGTCGAACGGCGGGGGGATCTTACTCAAGACGTCCGCGGCGACTTGCGCGATGAAGTCCTCGCGGCTGATACCGCCGCTCTTCCCCGCGACCCTCGGCTGGAGGTCGACCAAGTTGGTCCAGAGCTCTTTCGTCGCGTTGGTGTAGTACGAGATGTCCGCGTTCCCGTGGAGCCCGAACGCCTCCGGGGTCTGCACGAGCGGGAGCTTGTCGATCATCCTCGTGTAGTTATCCCGCGGGCCGTGTTCGGGGATGACGTAGTCGACGTCTTCGTTTTGGTAAAAGTGGAACGGCTGAAACGTGTCGAAGAGGAAGTCGCCGAGGTACTCGTTCAGGTACGTCGTCAAAATCCTCCGATCGAACGAGTCCGAGACGCGCCCGCCGTACATCGCCTCGCCGATGAGGTACCGCAACGTCCCCCACGGTAACACGTCGTCCTTGTTGTCGAACGCCTTCGTGAGGTACGTGTTGATGAGCAAGTGCGAGATTCGAAAGTCCGTCTCGTTGAAGTCGTACGCGACGTTCCAACCGAGTTTGCCGTACTTGCGTCGCTCTTGCACGATGGCGTGGAAAAACGCGAGAACGTACGTCAGCGGACGGAACCCGTGGTGCGGGCAGTCCGCGAGGTTCTCCTCCGTGATTTTCGCGTACGACGCGCGGATGTTCAGCTTCAAACCGTTCGGAGGCTCCGTGACGACCTTCAGCGAGCGCTGAAGGATCCCGAGCGGGAACCGATCCGTCGGGTCCGTCGTCAACCAAAGCCGGAAGTCTTTGTTGGGCTTCGTGATCTTCTCTAGGATTTTCTCGAGCGTTTTCAGCCAGCTTGGGAGGAGGTGGCAGTTCTGCAACATCACCCACAGCCCGCGCGTGCTTCCCATCTCGAGCATCTCCGCCGCCTTCGGACCCATGCCCTGACCGAGCGCCATGTACTTGAGCTTAGCCCCCGGGCGGTATCCCAAATCTTCGCCGAGACGGAAGACGTCGAACGCCGGGTCCGCGCCGGGCGAGAGCACGAACACCACGGGCGTGAGCGCGTTGGACATGGAGTAGATCCTCGGGTAGTCCAAGTTCGGGGGCTGGACGTACTTCTCGCCCATGCGAGAGATGACGTACCGCGTCACCGCGACGGTGATGCGATCTACGCGGACGCATCGAAGCAAGAGCATCTGCTCGAAGATGTCGAGCGTGTCCGAAAACCCGCCGGGCATCGGCGATTGCTCGGGGGCTTCGAGGTCGTACCACGCCTTCCAATCCTCGCCGTACTCTTCGATGTGATCCGCGAGCGTCTTGAACGGGTTCACCTTCGGCGCGGCGACTTCGGAACGAGGCGGCGACGGCACCGGCGTCGGGGGTTTCTCCTCGCCGATTTCGAAGCTGACGGTGATCCAGTCGCGCGGCTTTTCTTCGGCGGCGACCTCGGCTACTTCGGCGACCTCTTCGACCGTCTCGGCGCCCGCCTCGCCACCGTCGTCGGGTTTCTCCTCGACAACTTCCTCGAGACTCTCGTCGAGTGCGTCGCCGCCCTCTTCGGGTGTCTCGGCGAGTTCCTCGCCTCCCTCGCCGGGTGTCTCGGCGTCTTCCTCGGCTTCGGGGATGGACAACGTGATCGAGACGCGGTATTGAATCTCTGGCTCCGCGGGCTCCTCGGGCTCTGCGGGCTCCGCGGGCTCCTCGTCGAGAATTTCCTCGTCGAGGAACACCTCGGTGACTTCGCCGCCGTCCTCTTCCGCGGCTGCGGCGTCCGCCTCGGGATCGGCTTCCAGCTCCTCGGCGGCGGGCTCCTCCGCGGCGGGCGCGTCGTCCTCGCCGGCGCTCTTCTGGCTCTTCGCCGGGCTGCCCTCCGCGGGGGTCCCTGCCTCGGGCGTGCCGCCCTCGGGGGTGCTTCCGCCCTGGCTGCTCTCTTCGTCCTCGGAGCCGAGCTTGATGAGGCGCATGAGATCCTCCCAGCCTTGTTCCGGCCACCACTCGTACGGTTTCTTCCGCTTGGACTTCTCCAAGCTCAGGTTCCCCTTCAAGAAAAAGTCGAGCTGCTCGCGGTTCAGCCGCCCCTCGCCCTCCTCGATTTTAATGCACATCTGCATCGAGAACATGAGCTTGTGGCGTTCGAACAGACCGAGGCACGTGAAGTTGTACACATCAAAAGTCAACGCCTCGACGACGTTCCGAAGGCGGCCGTCCAGGGTGCTGTCCTTCTTCGACGTGTCCAACGTCAGGTTGAACACCTCGAGGTACATCGCGAGCGAGTTTTCGTACATGTTGTTCACGACGCTGAGGCCGGACATGATGAAGAACAAGATGCTGCCGCGCTTCGCGACTGGGGTGTACCGCACGCGCGTGGTGTTGATCTCCTCGGACGTCACGATCGCGGCTTTCAGGTTCGCCGCGATCTCGACGGCTTTGATCTTCGTGTCCTCGAGCGTCTGAATGAGCTCCTCGTTGTCGAGAATGTTCCCAGTCGCGGACGAGAGCTCCTTCAGGAGCGTGTCCTCGAGGCGGCTGAGGAGCGTCTTGGACTCGCTCACTTCCTTCACGAGGCGCTCGCGCTCTTCTTCGAGATCGGGGCGCTCGTACCGCACCGTCGCGTTCAGCAGCTGGTCTTGTAAACCCTCTTGCGTGACGGAGTAATTGATGATCATTGTCTTCCCGCTGATCTCCGGGCCGTAGTGCGGGTTCGGGAGCTTCGTCGTGAGGTACATCATGAAGTTGTCGTCCCAGTCGACTTCCTTGTCCCCGAGCTTCACCGTCTTGCTCCCGTTCTGCGGGTTGATGATGATGTTCTTCTCTAGGACCGGATCGATCACCGGGTCGATGTACTCGTCGAGGTTCTCGAACAGGAAAGGGAGACCGTACTGCACCGCGAGCTCGAGCTGTTTCAAAAAGTCCGAGTCGTTGAACGTCTTGACCTTCCCTTCCAGGTTTTTCCCCTCTCTGCGCTTGATCCACGTCACCGCTTGCATCTGCGGGTCGATGCACAGCGCGAACCGCGACGCGCGCGTCGTGAGGATGCCGTTCTGAATCGAGAGCTCGTCCGAGGGGAGCCCCTCGGACGCCCACTGACCGGTCACGACGTCGTCCGCGAGGAGTTTCTCCAACCGGAACGGCACCGTGACCGGGACGTCGCGGTCGCGCACGTCCGACAGCCACAGCTCGTACGTCAGCTTCTGGCGGAAGTCGAACGTGAACGCGCCGGTGTAGGACAGGAACGAAGACGTCAGGAGGCAATCGCCGAGGAGCCGCTCGCGGACTTTCGCGAGCTCCTCCAAATCCGCGGTCCACCTCGTGCGTTCGCTCGCGAGGCCCTTGATGAGCTTCTCCGCCGCCGCGAGGCGCTTTTGCATGAGATCCGCCTCGTCCTTGAGCCTCTGCTGCTCGGACATGTTCTCTTCCATCTTGACGTTGAACGCCGCGAGCTCTTTGTTGAGCTTCTTCACCTCCTTCTTGATCTTCGCGAGATCCTTCTCCGAGGCTCGTAGGGACTTCTCCGCTTTCGCGACCGCCTTGCGCTTCGGCTCCACCGTGCGCGCCACCGCGTTGTATTTAATCATCGCGAAAACCCACCTCAGCATACCGCCGCCTGCTTGGGAGATGCCCATGACGTTCTCCACCGTGAACGCCTCGTCGCTCGTGTACGCCTTGAGCGCCTTGATCTGCTTATCCTTGATCTTGTCCTTGTCGAACTCGAACAAGGACTTCAGGAAGTTATTGTCCGTCATCATGAGCTTTGCGCCCGCCCACGAGATGTCTTTGATGCCTTGCAAAATCCCGACGCACTCGCAGACTTTCTGGACGTAGACGTTCGGCTTCGCGAACGATTTCAGCTCGGTGATGTCCTCCTTTCGAAGGTTCTTCAGCGCGTCCGCGGCAGCCTCGAGCGCGGGAATCGCCTCCGCGAGATCGTTCTCGGCTTCTTCCTTGATCTTCAGAATTTCTTCGGACTCGATCTTGAGCTTTTCCTCCTTTTGCACCGCGTTTGCGGATTTCTTCTCTGCGAGCGCGGTGCTCTTCGCGATCGTCTCGAGAAGTTCGTTCACCTCCTTCGTCTTTTGCGCGACGACGACTTTCGCCTTACTCAGCGTCTCTTGCATCGTCGTGACTTCCTCGCCGGCCATGATGAGCTTCTGGAGGCCGCCGTCCAGGCGTTCGGTCATGTTCTGGTTCAAGACTCGGTTCTCTTCGAGGCTCTTTTTGTAGTTGGCGATAAAGTCGAGGTAGTTTTTCGGCGTGACGTAGTTGTACCGTCGAAGCTCTTCGAAGAACTTAACGCTGTAGTTCCGCACGGACTGGTGCGTCATGACCATGTGCTCGGTGACCGTGTCCCTGAACCGCGTGGGCATGTCCAGGTCTTTCAAGAACACCTGCGACACCGACCGAAGCGCGTCCTCCGGCCACGGCTGAAACCAATCGATCACGGTGTTGTTGACCATCCCGGGGAAGTTCCTACAGCGCGTCCGGAGCGTGTCTCCCACCGGGGACATCCCGAGGACGACGTGGAGGTTGTTCCTGCACCGGTCGACGAAGTAGTTCCACGCGGCTTCTTTCGTCTCGCCGAGGCCTTTCTTGACGACTTCTTCTTTGAGGCCGGCGGTGACGCCTTCTTTTTCGTCGTCCGCGTACAACGCGGGAACCATCCCGCTCGTGAGCATGTTGTTGATGAGCTCCAAGAACCCCTCATCCGCGACGTGCGAGTCCGTGAATAAGAACATCACCTTCTGATTGTTCACGCCGATCATCGTGTACAGAGACTTGAGGTCGTCTCTGAACATCGTCTCGTCGTACCCGCGCGTGAGGGTGATTTCAAACACCTCGCACCCGGCGGTGAACGCGGCGAGTCGCGACAGCGACTGCTTCCCCGACCCGCCGACGCCGACGAGCAGCGCGTTTCCTTGATCGAGCCGAATGATGCGATGCACGCGCGTCAGGTGCTCGAGCGCGTCCTCGAAGAACACGAGGTTCATGTCTTTGTACTTACCGTTGTAGTGCGTCATGATCTCCTCGAACAGGGGCTTGATATCCGCGTACGCGCCGACGTCTTCGTACAGGCGCAACACCCCAGCGGTGGCGTCGCCTTCGCCGCCCGTCTCCGCGACTTCTTTCGGGGCTTCCTTGTAGTCGCCGAAGAGGATAGGGTCCTTGAGAACATCGTTCGCGTCGGATTGGTAGTGCTCCTCTAAGAGCTCGGTCATCTTGTCCAGGACGACGGCCTTGTCCTCCTCGGAAATCAGCCTGTCGTGGAAGATTCGCAAGACTTCGTTTCTCCACAGTCGGATGAACTGCGTCGGGGTCTTGAACTTGTCCTCGGTCGAGCACAAGAGGCCTTCGTACACCCTCGAGAGGTCTCTGAGGTTGAAGATGTAGTGGAAACGACTCGGCGTCGCGGGAAGTTTCTCGAGAATGTAGTTGTACAGCTCGAGCGTGACGTCCGTGAGATTTTCCGCGGCGCCGCGAATGTCCTCGTTGAGCTTCACCGTGTGCGACTTTAAAATCGCCGCGTAAATCGTCCGGAGGTTGTCCGACGACGGGAACTGAATCTCGAACGTGTTGAACAGAGACACGAATCGTGGATCCACCGGGTTGCGCGCGCCCCCGGGCGGGCCCATCGCGGCGACGTAGTACAGATCCTTGATCTTCTTCCAGTTGAGCTCTTTTTCGCGGTCGTAAAAACCCTGGCGTTCGATCAGCGTCTTGAGCAACGCGATGGGCTGCTGCGTGCCGTAGGTGTCCACCTTCGGCATGTTCAGGTCGTCGAAGTAGCAGATTAGCTTCTTCCCCATCGCCGGGCCGAACGTGTCCTTCGTCCGCTTCTCGACGACGTCTTCGATCCCGAGCTGAACGTCCCGCGACGTCGTGCGGCTGGAAAAGTTTGACGTGAGCACCTGGTTTTTCGTGAGGTCCAAGCCCCTGAGGTACTTCAAGATGGTCACCGTCTTCGCGGTGCCGGAGTCGCCGACGAACAACACGGGCTTCCCTTTCTCGCAGAACGTCTCCAGAAGCCAGCTCGAACGCACGGTGTCCACGGTCGGGACGACGATGGACGCGAACTTCGCGTCTTCTTGAATCTCCAGCGGCTTGACGCGCGATTTCCACGTGAACCACTGCCTCTTATCGAGGTCGAACACGTACTCGTACAACGAATCCTGCGGAAGCTGCGTCGCGGAGAGACCTTCGCCTTCGAAGCACTGGTACCCGGACTGCGCTTTGATGAACTTGTCGAACCGGTCGCGGTCTTGCACGCCGAGTTTTTGAACCACCGCGGCGCCCACGGACCACGTCAGGCAAAAGATGAACGTTGCCTCGAGCACGGACTCGTCCACGATGGCGCGCTCTTCCGTGAGAAGGCACTCGAGCATGTTGCAGCACTGGCGGACGAGGTTCAAGTTCGTCTGCGGGATCGTTTGCGTGAGCGGCTTCCCGATGACTTCGCCTTCGATGCCTTCGAGGCAGTACTCGATGCAAGACTTCATGTACTTTTCGAACATCAACGACAGAACCGCCTTCTCGCTCTTGACCTCGCCGTCGATCTCAGCCTCGATCGTCCTGGTGTTCAGCCACTTCCAGATGTACGGCTCGTAGTTCAGGTTCTTCGGGTCGACGTACACCATACCACAGCGCGACACCGTCGCGGGGGAGGCGTACTGCAAGTCCGCCACCTCGAACAGAAGCTTGACGTGATCCACGAGACGCATGCGTTCGCCGTTGGGCAGCGTGAGAAGCTTGTTGTCGTCCATCACCGAGTTCATGTTCTCGACCCACACCGCGTCGACGTCGCCGTCGAAGACGATGTACCTCGCCTCGTCCGTGTTCGGCGGCAGCGGTTTCGTCAACGTCCTGAAGATGTTCGATAAGACGCCGTCGGTCCAGTCGCGCGTCTCCGGGTCGAGCTCGCCGTAGAGCTCCGCGACGGACTGCGCCTTCGGGTTCACGACGTGGATCTTCGTGTTTCGCCCCATCGCGGTCTGCGACCTCGCGAGGGTGTTGATGATCACGGACTTCCCGCCGCCGGTGTTCCCGACGACCATCGTCGTGTGCCTGGTCATCATCGTCTCGTACAGCTGGATGACCTTGTCCACCTGTTCGCTCGGGTTTGTCATGACCTTGTACCCTTGCACCGCGAGGTCGTTCTCGACGACGTCGTTGAACTTGGGGTAGCGCACGCGCGGGCAGTCCAACCCAGGGAACAAGTCGTTGATGAGGCCTAAGAACAGCGGAACGTCGTCGAAGACAAACTTCGGGAGGTTCATATCGCGAAGCGCGCGCATGAGAACGATGTCTTCGCTGAGATCGGGCGAGCCGCGCTTCAGGGCGCCGGCCATGACGAGCACGGACTTGAGCGCGCGCAGGCCAAAGTCGTAGTGGTACTGCTTCGAGAGCTGCTCCTTCGCGAGCTTGTACAGCACGGTCATCTTCTTCGCGAGCATCTTCGCGGTGTTGAAACCCTCGGAGAAGAGCATGATCTCGCAAATTTGTTGGAGGTCCGGGACGATCATCGTCACCGGGCGGAACAACGCCTTGAGGTTATCCGGCAGCTCCGCGCGTCCGGCGTAACCGGGGTTCATCGTGATGAAGATGCCCGTCGTGGACTTGAGCGCGATCTCCTTTCCTTCGAACTGGAATCTCTCGAGGTTGTTCTTGAGCGCTTCTTGGATGCACTTCACCTGCGAGGAAATCACCGAGAGCACCTCGACGGTGATGCGGTTGAACTCGTCGAAGCAGCCCCACGCGCCGGTCTGCACGAGACCGCTGAAAATCATCCCCATCGCTTTGTAATCTAAACCTTCGCCGCAGTTGAAGACGACGCAGAGGAGCGACATGGACTTGGCGAGATCCTTCGTCGTCTCCGTCTTACCCGTGCCCGCGGGGCCCGCGGGCGCGGCGCCGAGCATGTACGTCAGCGCCGTCGTGATCGTCATGTAACACCGATCCGTCAGCGCGGTGATGACGAGGCGGCCGTTCAGACCCATGTACTCGTACCCAAAGTTGAAGGTACCCGTGCACTGGCGGATGAGGATGTCGTCTCGAGACTTCTCCCACGCGAATCGAAGCTGCGACTCCCACGCGAACTCTCGGCTGTCGAGCACGGAATCGCGAACGAACGTGTCGATGATGTCTCTCGCGTGGACGTCGATGATGATCAGCGAGTTGATCTTCTTCCGGTTGAGGTTGCTCAGATCGCCGCGGACCATCGTCGTGAGCTCCAAGAGCTGCCCGGTGAGTTTCGTGCTGAAGTCCTTCATCGCCATCTTCTCGCCGTTCCGCACGCGCGCGAACACGTCCTCCACCTCCCAGGTCCACCAAATTTGCGACCCGACGAGGGTGATCATCCCGAGCTGATCTAAGATCCACTGGCTCCGCGCTTGCTTCGCGTAGAAGAACACGCCCTCTTTGCCGATCTGCCGCAACGTCTTCCGCATCTCCGTCTCGACGCCCAGCATCCAAACCTCGACGGCGCCCTCGGTGGTGCACGCGGCGCGGAAATCAAACGACTCGCCCTCCGCGCTGATCATCCCGGTGACGGACTTGTTCCCTCTTCCAAACTTCAACGCCGCGCAGTTATCGTACAGCTTGAGCATGTGCTCTTGCACGGACGTCGGGTCCGACGTGCCGAGCACGGACAGCAGCTCGTCGTCGGAGATGAAGAAAAACCGCGGGAACGCGTTGCGCTTCGTGTCGAGGTACTCGGACAGCGACTTCTGGCACAACTCGAGCTGCTCGTGAAGCTCTTGCAGGAACGGAAGGCGGTCCTTCACCGAACACGCGTCTAAGATGTTGCTGTTCTTGTTCGTGTCCGCCATGAGCATCTGCCAGTGCTTCTCGATGCGATCGAATCGTTTCGCCTCCTCCGGGAGCTGGTGTCGGATGTCGTCCGACCCGATGAAGATGCTCTCCAAGTACATCCACTTCCGCTGGACTTCGTTCCACACCTCGATGACTTCAGAGATGAGGCTGAGCTTCGCCTCCCACGCGCGGACGTCGTCGATGAAAGGCTTCGCGTACCGCGACGACATCATCGACTGCAGCGTGAGCGCCATGTCGTCCAGCGTGACGGTGACCTCGTCCGTGCTGCGCAGGGTGAAGCCGCGGTCTTCCTCGCCTTTGACGTACTTCAAGAGTTCGAACTTTTGGTGCTTCCACACGTCCGCGAGCTTCACGATGTCGGCCTCGATCTTCACCTCCTTCTCCGCGGCGGTGCACATGTCTAAGATGCCGCTCGAGTACAGGTGAATTTTCATCCCCAATAGCATCCCGAGCGTGAACACGTTCGGATCCGTGTTCACGCTCGTGGCGGTGACCGACTGGAGTTGCTCCCAGTGTCTCTCGCGCATCGACTCCGACTTCAGCGACTCGATCGCGGGCAGCGTCGAGCGGAACGACTCGATGACCTCGGACACGAGCGCGAATATCGGCGACCTCTCCAAGTCCGTCCCCAGCATCGCCTCGAGCCTCTCCGCGAAGTCTTTCGCGAAGTCCACGAGCTTCGCGAAATCCAAATCCTTCCACATCGCGGTGGCGAGCCCGGCGACGCCGTCCACGTGCGCGACGTACAGACCGTAAATCTGGTCGAGCACCTTGAGCTCGTTCTCCGTCTCCGTGAGCTCGGGGTAGGACGTCACGTCGAGCTCGAACAGCTTCTCCGCCATGACGAGGTCGTCTCTCGTCTTGAGCTTGAACGCGAGCTCTTCGTTGTACGCCGCGAGCGAGGTGACGCCCACGTCGAGCTCCGTCCCGGGCACCCCCGGGCCGCTCTCCTCGAGTCGCTTTCGAAAGTCCGCGCACTTCTCTTTGAACTCCTTCACGTTGTCGATCGTCACGAGCGTGAACTTGTCCCTGACTTCGTCCAGGTTGTTGTCCATCTCTTCGCAGTCTTTCCGCAACGTCGCCCATATGTCGCGAATCGTGTTGTGATCGGACACGGACGCCTCCTCCATGGGAAAGTCGTACAGCTGCCGCGTCCGGACGCGTTCTTCAAGGTCGAGGTAATCGAGCTCCATCTGCATGTGCCCTCGGCGGACGTCGTCGATGATGCTTAGGACGCCGATGAGGTCGTTGATGTCCGCGGGCTCCGCTCTGAGTCCTCTGTCCTTGTCCGCGATGTCGCCGCGGATCTTGCCGACGCTCTCGACGTCCGTCCGGTGCATCTCCGTAGCGAACGCCTTCACCCAGGACAGGCACTCTTCCCTGAGCGACTTCCCGAGCGGGCGGCAGACGACGCGCGCGTAGTCAATCTCCAGCTCCTCCGACGCTTCGAACAGCTCGTTGGACATCTTCTGGTACTTCGCGAACTCGCGCTCGTACGTCATGCAGTCCGGCTCGGTCTCGACAAACTTCGCGACGACGACTTCTTTGTCGAGCTTCCAAAGGTACGCGTGTTTGTTCCACGACTCGACGTACTCGCTCACGCCCTGGACCGTCTTCTCTGCTTGGTCGTTCAGGTATTCCATGACGCGAAGGATGTCCTCGTCTCGCCCGACGTCGTTCATGAAGTTAAAGTACACCGGCTCGTCGTCGTCGTCGTCCTTCTTCACCGGCGGCGTCTCCAGACACGTTCGGTCCATCCACCTCACGAACGGCGCAGCGCACTCGAGGACGTTTCGACATGACGTCTTCAACGCCTTCGCGACGTCTTTTATCGACGGCTGGACGACGATGTCCGGCGCGTTCAGCATCACGATCACCTTGAACAGCGGCCCGGGGCCGTGCTTGCCCGTCTTCGCCCGCGTGCGTCGGTCCAGCATCTGCGCGAAGTACCTCAGGTTGTTCATCACCAAGTCGCTCAGCGCGTTGAAAATCGCGCTCTCCCAGTGCGCGTAGTACTCCGCGAGCTGCGGGGACTTGCCCGTGTTCGTCCCCGCGACCGCCTCCTCGATCTTCCCCAGCAGAGGGCCGATAGTTCGGTACTTCCTGACGAGCTCGTCCACGACCTCGGTTCGGTGCCGCTCCAGGTGCTCGAACATCTCCGTCGCGTCCAAGGTCTCCGCGCCGACCGGCGGGTCGAACACCACCCTCGCCGCGGAGATGTCCGCCGCGACTTGCTCGATGACGCCGCCGTTCTTCTTCACCTGCGTCACGAGCGACGCGAACTCATTGATGGCTTCTTTGCACTTCTCGACAAACTCGAGAATGCCGAGCGAGTTCCAGTTCAGAGGCGAGTACCCGGGCTGCAACACCGCGCGCAGTCTCTTCAGTTTTTCGCTGAAAACCGTCGCCTCCACCGGCGTCAAGCTCGTGACCGCGGCTTTGTACGCGTTCAGCATCACCATCATCTGTTCCCTTTGATTGAGGTACTTCTCGTCCTGAAGCGCGACGTTCAGCGCGGTCTCTGGGATCTTGAAACCCATCTTATCGAGGTACTTCGCCTCGCGAATCAACTTCACGAGGTCGTGGTGGAAGTTCACCTTGATTTCCTCCGGCTCGCAGCTCGTGTCCGTGTACAAGATCGGCTGCTTCAGGTGGTACAACGCCGCGGCGTCGACGTTTTCGATCCATCCGTTGTACTGCTTCTTCTCGAAGTGCATCACGCTCTTCGCGATCGCCATGTACTTGAAGTGGCACTCCGCCGCGGCGGCTTCGGTTTTCATCTCCTCGGCGGCGTGCGTCTCAAACATCGTCATCGTCTTTCGCACGCGGGAGAATAACGATCGCGACCACGCGATCGCGCCCGCGACCGGGGGCTGGTTCTTGTACACGGGCGGGTCCTCGTGGTTCTTGTCGAAAATGTCGCGCGTGACTTGAAGCTCGCGCGCGAACTGCTCCAAGACGTCGTTGAACTTGTCCTGGAGCTGTTTCGAGATGCCGCCCTCGCTCTTGATGGACTTGAAGTTTTGAAGGAGCTCGAACGCGCTCTCCGCGGATCGCAAGTTTTTGAACGACTCGTCGATGAACGACCGCGTGCTGCGCTCGATCTCCTCCTTATCGCACTGGAACTGGCTCGAGATGGTCTGCCACCGCATCATGTATTTCTGATCGAACGCGTCAAAGTCGACGTCCTCGACGGGTTTCGCCATCTCCTTCACCCTCGAGAGCACGACGTCGATCGCTTCGTTCTCCCCAGTCACCGCTTTCAGTTGCGGTCCGAGGAAGTGATGGAACCCGTCCACGGCCTCGAGCATCCCGCGCAGATCGCCGCAGATGCTCGCCATGTAGTCCGTCCTGTCGAACAGCTCTTTCCGGTTAAACTCCCACCGCGCGTTCCCGCTCGTCTCGATCTTCTCTCTGACTTCCATGTACGTCTCCTTCCACGTCTCGAGCAGCCTCTTCGCGTTGTCCACCTTCGCGATCGCCTCGTCCACGGGGATGTCGAAGATCTCCTCGACGCACACGTCCTCGGTGACTTTATCCCCGATCTCGACCGAGATGCGGTTCATCAGTCCGCCCATGCGCGCGTCGTCGCTATAATGCCGAGAGATGATCCACACCATCCTCAACGCGTTGAGCATCGGGCCGATGACGTCCGTTACGTTCGACAGCGACCCGTCCCCGGTCTGCCTGTAGTTCGTGATCGCCTTGAAGTGCCGCTCCAACGTCGTCAAAAACTTGACGTTGTCCTTGCACTCCAAGTACAGCTTGTGGAGCTCCTCGAACTCGTGCTTGAACCCGGTGAACACGCTCGCGACCACCTTGTCCTTCGGCGCCGCCTCGATCACCTCGATCATCTTCCGCACCGCGGGGAGGTTCAGCTGCTCGAACAGACCGGTCAGCGCCGCGCCGCGCTCGCGCCAGTAGTCGATCTCCGCGAGCGGGCCGCGGCCCTGCGGCGTCTTCTCCGTCTCGCGTTCGACGGCGGCGCGTAAAACCTCCGTCCACTCGAGCATCGCCGCTTCCAACGCGTTGACCACCTCGTAATCGTCCAGAGCCTTCTCCACGGACTCGATCGCGACGTTCGGGACGTTCAGCGTGATGTCCCCGCACAGCTGCTGCACCGCGTGCGTCACCTGCGACCCGAACTTCCCGGTGCTCGAGCCGAGCTCCCTGAGGATGTCTTGCGCCAACGCGTCGCCGCCGATACCGCCAGCTTGCGCGCCAAACAGAGGCACGAACACCTGCGCGAGCATTTGCTCCAGGGCGACGAGCGACGACGTCCCCTCGGAGAGCAGTCCGTGCTGCACCGCGTCGAGCGCGCTCGCGGAGTCGATGACGTCGTCCGCGTGGTCCTTCAGGAAGAACGCCGCGGGCGCCGACGCGGCGTCCTCGGGGAGCGACCCGAGCGCGACTTTCAGTTTCATCGCCCTCGGGTCCAACGTGTACGCCGGCTCGGGCGGCGGCGGCGGGGACGGCGTCCGCGGAGGGGGAGGGGGGGGCGCGTCCTCGACGGCCGGCTCCGGCTCCGGCGCCTCCCCCGTCGCGCCCGGCTCCGCGCCCGGCTCCACGTCGGGAGCGGCCGCGTCGGCGTCCGCGGCGGGCTCGGCGGATCCTTCTTCGCCGTCGGGCGGCGCGGCCTCGCCCTCCGTCGTGGTCGCGGGCTCGGCCTCGCCCTCTGTCGCGGCGGGCGGCGCGGTCTCGCCTCCCTCGACCGGGTCCGCCGCGGCCTCCTCGCCCTCGACGGGCGCCGCCGCCGCCGCGGTCTCCTCGCCCTCGACGGGCGCCGCCGCCGCCGCGTCGTCGCCGTCCTTCTGTTCGCCCTCCGCCGCGGCGGTCTCCCCCTCCGCGGCGTCTTCGCCCACCCCCGCGCCCTCAGCGGCGGGCGTCGGCGCTTCGCTCGGTTCCTCGCCCTCCGCGCGCGCGTCCTCGCCCGCGTCCGCGTCCGCGTCCGCGACGGACGCGACGGAAGCGACGGGCTCGGGCTCGGGATCGGGCGTCCGCGGAGACGGCGCCGCGGTCTCCTCCGCGTACACGAGAAGCGCCTCGCTCGTCGCGGTGCCTGCGTGAACGGGACGCGTGGGGATGACGCGCGGTCAGAATACGAGGTCGCGGATCGCCGCGCGGCGCCGCGAGGGCGGGGCGTCGTCGAAGGGAGGGCGGGTCAAATTAAACGACGCGCGCGGTCGCGGAGAGAACGGATCGCCGACCGCGCGTCGCGTCGGGCGCGCGCGATCTCGCCGCGCGGACGCGTCGACGACCGCGCTCGACGCGGCGTGGACGTCCGCGCGCGTCGCGAAGACCGCGCGCGCGGCGGAGACGCGGAATCGCGCGTCGATACGGAGCGAGCGTCGAGGAACGACGACGACGCGGGGACGGTCGTTGAAAGAGGTGGCAGGCACTCGAGCGTCGCGCACCCGCGAGGTAGGCTTCGATGGCGGATTTCGTCTCCGCGTCCGCGTCCTCCCGCATGAGCGACGTGAACGACTCGACATCGCATCCTAACGACGCGCAGACCTTGTCCGCGAGCCACGCGACCCTCGGGTCCGCGTCGTCGTCGCCCATCGTCCTCCACCGCGCTGCCTCCAGCCGCGGTTAAGGACACGAAATGGTCCATAATTGGTTCGTTCTGCGTTTATCAGCAGCGGTCGGTCGGTCCCACCCGAAACCTCCGCTCGGTTTAGTCCGAGGGTCGATCGGGAGCGCTTTGAAAACGGCAGATTTCCGCTTTCTCCCGCTCAGTTTAGTCCGAGGCCTTACGTTTTGAACGGGCTTGGCGGGTCCGACGACTCGTTTCCTCCTCCCCAACCCGCGCGCGTCGTTTCGTGCGCTCCCAGAAGACGCTCGCAGTCGCGACTGCGCGCGCGCTTCGACCGCGATGACGCCCGCTGGCATCTCCACGACCGCGGGGAAGACCGTCGCCGCGGAGATCGAGACGTACGTCCGCGCCACGGAGATCGACGTCCTCCTGAAGCGCGCGCTGACCGATTGCTTCAAGACGAAACCGTCGGATCCGGTCGCGCATCTGCTTTCGTACCTCGCCGCGCTGTACCCGTCGCAGGCGAAGGCGGCGGGGTTTCAGATCGAGCGGAAGGAGGAGGAGAAGGAGGAGGAGGAGGAGGACGCGCGCGATGGAAGCGACGACGTCGACGACGACGCGTCGAGCGCGGACGCGACCGTCGCGGAGGTCACGGTGACGCGCGACGACGACGACGACGACGACGACGACGACGAGGATTTGGAAACGCCCACGGCGTCCGCGACCGTGACCGTGCGCCACCCCGACCCCGAGACGGAGCGATACCTGAACGAGCACCTCGCGGTGAAAGCGATGTTCGAGACGATCGCGGACCGGCTCGCGAGCGATCGACCCGAGAAGCCGCTGCAGCACGTCGTCGACCTTCTCGCGCTCGCGGGGGAGGAGGAGGAGGAGGAGGAGGAGGATGAGGAGGAGGAGGAGGAGGAGACGTCCGACGCGGAGGAGGCGTCCTCCCTCCTCCCGGAATACTGCTTGATCATCGACTGCTATAAAAGGGCGCACCGTGACCACTCCTTGGTGGGCATCCCTTTCTGCAGTCACGCC
>MDSW01081242.1_pt1 | contig 43338 bp, 46 predicted proteins | sample 811171 | NCBI WGS metagenome assembly MDSW01 (sample SAMN05326641, study PRJNA326480) | marine metagenome | isolation source: seawater | place: Atlantic Ocean: North West | collected 2012
ATGGCGTCCCCAAGGGGAGTCGAACCCCTGTTGCCGGGATGAAAACCCGGTGTCCTAGGCCTCTAGACGATGGGGACCCTAGAAAGTCAGTGATTTTGAGGTGCTTCGCTCATAATGTCAAGTTATCAAACGCTTAGCATCTAAAATTCTTTTCAAACAAGCCTCTTTTCCAAGTAGAAATATCGTTAAATTTATAGATGGAGAGGATAAATTACCAGTTAATGCCAATCTAATTGGTTTAGCAAATTCCGGCATTTTAAGGTTAAGTTTATTCATTACTGAATCTATCACAGTGTCAATATTTGAAATTTCCCATTCGCTTATATTGTTTAAACCTAGATACAAACTTTCAAATATGTCTTTATTTTTTAAAGTTAAAAATTTCACAGCAAGTTTATCTTCAATAAGGATATTTTCGTTTATAAAAAATTCACTTTCGTCGATAATTTCTTGTATGGTTTTACAACGATCACGTTGAGCTTCGATTATTTCAATGACTTTTTCTTTTGGAAGCTGATCAAATTTTTTTGTTAAACATATAAATTCTTTATATAAATCATCAATTTGTATCTCTTTTATAAAATATTTATTAAGCGAATATAATTTTTTGTAATCGAATATAGCGGCAGATTTATTCAAATTTTTTATATCAAATAGCTCAATAAGCTCTTCTATGGTGAACTTTTCCTTATTACCAGAGGACCACCCTAGCCTTGAAAGATAATTTATTACAGAGATTGGAAGCAGCCCCTCCTTTTTTAGGTCATATGTACTTGTTGCACCGTGTCTTTTTGATAATCTTTTTTTATCTTCTCCCATTATTAACGGTAAATGGGTGTATATTGGTGGATTATAACCAAGAGCATTCATCATATGTATTTGCCTATATGTGTTATTTAGATGATCGTCTCCCCTTATTATATTTGTAACCCCCATATCTATATCATCAACCACAACTGTTAAATTGTAAGTAGCACTTCCATCAGATCTTTGTATGATGAGGTCATCTAACTCTTGATTGCATACGGATACATCTCCTTTTAACGTGTCTTTTACAATTATATTTCCTTCTGTGGGTGTTTTAAATCGTACTACAGATCCTTTTTTGTACGGAAGTCCTTTTTCTCTATTTCTCCCATCATATTTAGGCTTAATACCCGCTTTTTGTTGTTCTGACCTTAAAATATCAAGATCTTCTTTTGTGCAATCACAATAATACGCATTTCCTGACTGTAAAAGTTGATTTATTGTCTGCTCATACTTAGGTGCCCTTTCGCTCTGGTAAACTAAACTATCATCGTGATTTATACCTAACCACTCTAAAGACTCAAGAATATTTTCAATATATTCGTTTTTTGAGCGAGTTTTATCCGTATCTTCAATCCTTAAAAGAAACTTCCCTCCTTTGTTTTTTGCATAAAGCCAATTAAATAAAGCTGTACGAGCCCCCCCAATATGTAAATTCCCAGTTGGACTTGGTGCAAATCTAGTTATTACCATTATTATTACCTTGAAAAATGAATATAAGAGTTGTATTTTAATTCGTTTCAAATATACACTGCAATCATATTATGTTAATTGATGAATATAAAGCACTTAGTTCAAGAAATGATTTTTTTATTGATTCTGAGCAAATAAAGATAATTGACTCTTTTCAAGAGTTATATGATCGAATTACCGGGGTAAAAAAAGTTGGTAATTCAATTTTAAGTAATATTGGATTAAATCTCTTTAGCAATAAAAATTCAAATATAAATAAAGGAATATATCTATACGGTGGTGTAGGCAGGGGAAAAACTTTTATAATGGATATGTTTTATAAAGAACTTCCACTAAGTAAAAAAAAGAGAATACATTTTCATAGATTTATGAATGATATTCACGGTAAACTAAATTCAAAAAAAAATATTCAAAACCCAATTGATCTAATAGCAAAAGAAATATCGCAAGAAGTAAGCGTTCTTTGTTTTGATGAATTTATTGTGAATGATATCGCCGATGCAATGATTCTTGGCGAGCTTTTAAAAGGATTATTTGCAAATAACGTTATAATTGTTTTTACTTCAAATACAAAACCAACAAATTTGTATAAGGAAGGGTTACAGAGAGAGAAATTTTTATATGCGATTAATTTAATTGAAGAGAATACAAAAGTTGTATGCTTAGAAAGTGATAAAGATTATAGGTTATTAAAATTTGGAAACGTCAATACATATCATTATCCATGTAATGAACAAACTGATATAAGCATGCAACAATACTTCTCGTCAATTTCACCAGATTGGTTTAATTGGTTTACTAGGAAACCAGTTTTTGAAGGTGCAACAATACCTGTCAATAATAGGGATATCGATGTTAGATTCCTATCTTCGAATACAGTTTGGTTTAAATTTGAAACAATATGTGGCGATGGCCGATCGCAAAACGATTATATTGAGATTTCGAAAATATACGAGAATGTTTTTATATCAAATATTCCGAAGTTGGAAGAAAAATATACTGATGAAGCAAGAAGATTTGTATATATGATTGATGAATTTTATGATAGAAATGTTAAAGTAATTATTTCTGCGGACACTTCAATTGATAAACTCTGCAATATAAAAAAGATAAATAAAGATTTTGAACGAACAAAAAGTAGATTAAATGAAATGCAATCATCAGACTATATGAAAAAAGAACATAAACAATAATAGGTAAAGAAAATGAATGATCCAGTAAACGTTGCAATTACAGGTGCAGCAGGAAATATAGCTTACTCAGCTATTTTTAGAATAGCTGCTGGCGAGATGCTTGGCCCAGATCAGCCAATAAATTTAAAATTAATTGATATTGAGCCAGCTATGAATTCCTTAAAGGGTGTAAAATTTGAGTTAGAAGATTGCGCTTTTCCATTAATTAAAGAGATCACTACAACATTTGATTTAGACGAAGGTTTTGAAAATTGTGAATATGCTTTACTTATTGGCGCTAAACCAAGACTAAAAGGCATGGAAAGAAAAGATCTTTTAAAAGATAACGGAAAAATTTTTAAACCACAAGGAATAGCAATTGACCGAGTAGCAAATAAAAATATAAAAATATTAGTTGTTGGAAATCCAGCAAATACAAATGCTTTAATAGCTATGCATAACGCACCTAGTATTGACCCTAAACAATTTACATCAATGATGAGACTTGATCATGATAGATCACTTGCTCAAGTTGCAAATAAATTTAATACTGAAATTAGCAATATTAAAAAAATTATTGTATGGGGAAATCATTCAAATACTCAAGTACCTGATCTATCATATTGCGAAGTTTCAGGAAATAATATTAAAAGTATTATAGAAGATAAATGGTATGAGGATAATTTTATACCAAGAATTCAAAAACGTGGTGCAGAAATTATTGAGGCTAGAGGTTTATCTTCTGCTGCTTCCGCAGCAAATGCCGCTATATCACATATGAGAGATTGGGTATCAGGAAATAAAGATTGGCTAAGTATTGGGCAAATTTCAAACGGCAACTCTTTTGGAATATCTAATGATATTATGTTTTCTTTCCCTTCGGTATGTAATGATGGAGGTTTTGAGACTATAAAAGATATAGTTATTTCAGATAAACTATTAAATTATATAAAAATAACTGAAGATGAGCTAATCAAAGAAAGGGATTCTGTTTTGGATCTTCTTTAACAAAATCCTTTCTTTGAAAAAAGATATTTAAATCTTTACCCCTTCCCATTCTGTTATGAAGTCCTCTATCATTGCTGCTACTTCATCAGGCCTATCTTCTTGAGACCAATGGCCTGCCCTCTCAATAAATTGAAGTCTTACTGGGCCAGCTATATCTTGCTTTAATCTTTCACCAGATTCTTTAGGCATCCACGCATCGTGTAAAGCCCAAAAAACAGCCGTAGGACAAGTAATCTTTTTATGGTCTACTGCTAAAGTTTCAGCATTTGTCGGTTGGGAACAAATTTTTACTAATGATTTAAATCCAGTAAGCCCATCTCTTCCCCAATGACATAAGTAGTTCTCTTTAACATTTTTATCGGTAAATGCGATTTTATCGTGACTACCAGTTCTCATCAAGCCAGCAAATTGAGCTACAGCTCCAGGCATTGCAGCAGCTAAAGCTTCGTCACTAGCTCCGACGAGCCCATTGAAAGCTTCAACCTCTAATACAGGCCAATAATCATATGCAACAGGATTCAATAAAACTAATCTACTTATATAGTCACAATATTTTGATGCAAATACTTGGCATACGCCGCCTCCATGATCATGACCCACTAAAATTACGTTTCCTTTAATTCCTAGCTCTTCAATTACACCTTTAATGGCTTCTGCCTGATTATTAAAAGTATGTTCAAAATTATCTAATGGCATTGATGATTGACCGTACCCAACCATATCCATTGCATATGAATGAAATTTACCTTCTAGATTTTTTTGGACGTGTCTCCATAATCTTGCATTTGTTGGTATACCGTGCACAAATAGTATTGGCATACCTTTATTATTTTTACCATACTCCTCAATATTTATTTCAAGGTCTTGAGAGCAAGCTTTTATTTTTACTTTCATTATCTCCTCACATTATTATATTTAATTATTTTTCAAAAACTTATATTATAGTTTATAACCGATTTTTAGATTAATTCAAGTAATTTGGCTGGACATTATAGATATGATATATGCAGTATTAATTATTTTAGTAGTATTTTCAATGCTTTATCTATATAAGCGCACCACAAATAAAAAAAAATTTTTATTTATATTAATTTTTTTATTAATTTTATTTCTAATCGCAACAGGAAGAGCTCATTGGATAACTGCATTAATAGTAGGATTAATACCAATAATAAAAAAATTATTTATTTTGTTTAGATATGCACCTTTAATAAAAAAATTTACTTCAGCATATAATAAAAGGTCAAGCAGTATGTCTAAAAAAGAAGCTGCAGAAATTCTTGATATAAATATTGATGCAACGCGAGAAGAAATTATTTTTGCACATAAAAAAGCCATACAAAAAAACCATCCAGACAAAGGAGGTACGTCAGAAATGGCTGCAAAGATTAATAAAGCGAGAGACAAATTACTTGGCTAAAAATTATTTTTTAATTTTAACTTTTTTCTTTCACTTGAAAATTTCTTCCTATGTTTAATACTTTTTTCAGAAACTCTTTTTCGCCACAACCTAAATGACGAAGTTTTTAAATTTTTTCGCATTATCTTAATTACATCTGATTCTTTTTTATTAGTTTTTTCGTAAATTTCTTCAAATGTGATTCTATCTGCCCAGGCAGCCCAGATAATCCAGTCATTAGAATTATATTCTTTTGGTTCTGGTTTTTTTACTTTAGTTTGAGGCCTATTAGATTTTTTCATATGGTTGGGAGCAAATTAAGCAATTTTGTTTCTTTTTTGTTTTAATAATATTAATACTTATATTTAAACCGTCAACAAGAACCAGTTTATTCTCATATGAAGGATTATTTCCGGTTAGTATATTAATACACTCCATTGCCATCATTGAACTTATCATTCCCACTAATGGTGCTAGTACTCCCGATTCTGAACAGGAATTATTATCTGTTAAGTCCTCATATATGCACTCGTAGCATGTGCTTTTGTTTGACATGACAGTTAAGAGTTGTCCTGAGTATCCTTCAACTGCACCTATTATTAATTTTTTATTATTACTGTTACAAGATTTATTAATAATTTTTCTTACTTCAAAATTATCAGTCCCATCTAATACAATATCAGAATCTGCAGTAATAGAATCAACTTCATCGGTTGATAAAATTTTGTTAGAGAATTTATTTACAGATAAATTAGGAAATCTAGATTGTAAATATTTATCTATAACATCTGTTTTATGAAAACCAATATCGGAGTTTGTAAAATTAATTTGCCTTTGAAGATTTGAATCTTCAACCGTATCGAAATCTACAATATTAATTTTTTTTACACCGGCTGAGGCTATATATGTTGTAATTAAATTACCAATTCCACCTAGCCCAAAAACTGTTACCTCAGAAGAATTGAGTTTTTGTTGGCCCTCTATGCCAATATTAGGAAGCAAAATGTGTTTTGAGAAATATAAAAGATCTTTGTCGTTCAAATAATTAAAATCCATATTATTATTTCTTTGAATTAAATTTTTCCATTTGTTCTTTTGTCGCTTCTTTTTGGTATTTTGACTTCCATTCATCATATGGCATACCATAAATGATATTTCTTGCTTCATCATAAGAGATTTCCACACCTTTATCTTTAGCAGCAGATACATACCATTTTGATAGGCAATTTCTACAAAAATCAGCTAGATTCATTAAATCAATATTTTGCACCTCGGTTTTATTCTGAAGATGCTTAACAAGCATTTTAAAAACTTCTGATTGGATTTCCATTGTAAGTTTATTGTTGTTATTATTCATAATTAAGCAAATCTCCATAAAATTTATAATAAAATTATATTATAAGACAATATTTTATCATTCTACAGAGGTGTTTTATATTGGAAATTAATGACATAACAATAGGTATTTTAGCTGGTGGTAAGGCAACAAGAATGAATAATAAGGACAAAGGCTTAGTCTGTATTAACGGTATAACGTTAGTTAAGAATATTATTGATAAAATTTCACCCTATACAAAAAATATATTAATTAACGCTAATAGAAACATTCAAACATATAAAAATTATAATTATCCTGTTATAAGCGATGAATATAAAGATTTCCAAGGCCCCTTGTCTGGCATTCTCAGTATGTTAAAAAATATATCAACCGAATATCTTTTAACAATCCCCTGTGATAGCCCAAATATTTCTTGGAAACTAATAGATAAATTTTTAATAGATTCTAACAATACCCAGGATATTTTTGTTGCTCACAATAATTTAAGGTCACAGCCTGTATTTATGCTTATATCAACAAGATTAATAAGCTCATTAGATGATTTTTTAACATCAGGGCAAAGAAAAATTGATATTTGGTACAAAGAAAATAACTATAAATATATATATTTTGATGAAGAAGATAAATATTTTGATAATATAAACACCATTGAACAATTAAATAAATATAATAATGTTAAATAAAAATATAATCGGCTTTGCTGCATATAGTGGTACAGGCAAAACAACATTAATTAAAGAGTTAGTAAATATTCTTAATAATACAGGTTATAATGTATCTGTTATTAAGCACGCTCATCACGACTTTGATACAGACCATCCTGGTAAGGATAGCTATGAAATTAGAAAAGCTGGCTCCACAAATATTTTAGTGTCTTCAAAAAAAAGATGGGCGTTAATACATGAAAATAAAAAAACCCAGGAGCCTTCGCTGCAAGATTTAGTTGATTTAATAAATAATATTAAAACTGATATTATTTTAGTAGAAGGCTTTAAGTTAGAAGATTTTCCAAAAATTGAACTATATAGAAAAGACATAGGAAAAGGTTTTCTTTATGAGAATGATATGAATATAGTTGCTATAGCTTCTGATGAAAAAATTAATATTTCCAGAAATATTGAAGAACTTGATATAAATAATCCACAACAAATTGTTGATTACATTATAAAATATCTAAAATTGTCGAAATAAAGTTGTTACTTAACGAATTTTTATAATTATGTTAGTATAAGTCCTCTTAAAAAATACACAGTAGCATAAAAAAGGCGATTATTTTAAGCATAATCAATATTAAGTTATGACAAATAAGAAAATCACAATAAAAGACGCTGAATCAAATAAAGAAATTGATTTACCAATTTTAGAGTCAGTTTTGGGCCCAAATGTTGTTGATATTAAATCTTTAGAGAAGAATTTGGGACTTTTATCTCATGATCCTGGGTTTTTGGCAACATCAAGCTGTGAAAGCAAAATAACTTTTATTGATGGGAACGAGGGAAAGCTTTGGTATCGAGGCTACCCAATTGAAGAGCTTGCAGAAAAAAGTAACTTTACAGAAACAGCATATTTGTTATTAAAAAATAAATTACCAAATATCAATGATTTAGAATTATTTTCTAACGACATTTCTAATTCATATGATGTAGATTCATCAATAAAAGACATGATCAATGTTTTTTCAAAAGACAGTCATCCAATGGCTATAATGATAGCTTGCTTAAGTTTTTTAGCTGCTAAACACCATAAAGAGATTAACATTCAAAACGAAAAATATAGATATGAGTCAACCATAAATCTAATAGCTAGTGTTCCAGTAATTTCAGCCTGGATACTAAATCATATTTTAAGTAATAATTTTCAAAAACCGAATAAATCTCTATCCATAGCTGAAAATTTTATTAATATGTCTTTCCCGGAGTTAAATGAAGAGCAAAAAAATCATTCGTCAAAAGCAATGGATATAATATTCCTACTTCATGCAGACCATGAGCAAAATGCATCTACTTCAACTGTTAGATTATCTGGTAGCTCTGAAACAAGTCCTTATGCTGCAATTGCAGCTGGCATTACAACGCTTTGGGGTCCTACGCATGGCGGCGCAAATGAAGCCGTAATTAATATGCTTGAAGAAATAAAAAATTCTGAAAGAGATGTTGAGCACTATGTTGAGCAAGCTAAAGACAAAGAAAATCCATTTAGATTAATGGGCTTTGGTCATAGGATATATAAAAATTATGACCCAAGGGCAAAAATAATTCAAAAAATAGCGCACGAATATTTAAATAAATTAGATGATAATAATCCAAATAAACCATTATTTGATATTGCAATGAAACTCGAGAAACATGCTCTTGAGGATGATTATTTTGTATCAAGAAAATTATATCCAAATGTTGATTTTTATTCAGGTATTGTTCTTAAGGCAATAGGAATACCTCAAAGCATGTATACAGTTATATTTGCATTAGCAAGAACTGTAGGATGGGTAGCACACTGGAATGAAATGATAGAAGATAAAAATTTTAGGATTGGAAGACCAAGACAATTATACACAGGAAAAAATAAAACCTCATATAAAGATATAAAAGATCGTTAATTTTTAAAAAAATCACCTATAACTCTAGAAAAATTTTTTACATCTACTAAAAAAGAATCATGTCCTTGAATAGAGTTTAAAACTTCAAATTTTACGTTTTTACCTGCTTTTGTCATACCATCAGCGATTTCTTTTTGCTGATCAATAGGGAAAAGAATATCTGAATCAACTCCAATAATTAAATTATTTTTCGTATGTATCTTTGCTAAGCCGGCATTAACTGTGCCTCCATGCTCCGCAACATCAAATAAATCCATGGCTCTTGATAAATATAAATAACAATTTGGGTCAAACATGGAAACAAATTTTTCAGCGTTATGATCCAAATAATTTTCTACTTCGAATTCTATATCAAACATTTTTCTGTCATTTTGCTTTGGAGATCTTGCTCTATTAAATCTTTCGCGCCATTCATTTGCTGCCCTATACGACATTAAGCCTAATTTTCTGGCAAGCTTCATACCATTAATAGGTGCTGAATTTTTTTCGTAAATACCATTGTTCCATATTGGATCACTTCTAATTAATTCCCTTTGAAGCGATCTAATGGATATTGTAAACGGCAATGCGCGCGCAGCAGCTGATATTATAATTAAATTACTCAAGCTATTAGGGTACATTAACGAATATGCTAAAGCTGTCATTCCACCCATTGATGGACCAATTACAGTATGAGCATGATCTACACCAAGCGTTAGCAAAACAGAGTGACCAGCTTTTGCTATATCTTCAATTGATAATTCTGGGAAGCTTAAACCATAAACAGATCCAGTTTCTTTATTAATGGAAGCTGGTGATGTTGAGCCAAAACAGCTACCTAATGAATTAACGCACACAACAAAATATTTATCTGTATCTATTGGTTTACCTGGGCCAATCATATACTCCCACCACCCTTTTGATTTATTTAAATCAGAGGAAGCTGCATGTGAAGAAGGAGATAAACCCGTAAAAAGAAGTACAGCATTATCGTTATTTATAGACAACTCACCCCAGGTTTCATAAGCAATTTCAACGTTATTCAAGACTGAGCCTTTGAACATTTTAAAGCCTGTGCTTCCATAATCACTAGGAAGCTTAGCAATACTTGTTCCATCAACTAAAAATTCATTAGACATAATACATCAATTAAATTAAAAATTTTTTAAGATTATACTTCAGACTTTGAATCAAATGAATAACCTTTTTTCAAGCAGCCATTAATCCACAATGACAAAAAATAGCTCTTGTACCACTTGGTAAGACGTACATTATGAAATATTTGAATATCTTTATTAGTATTTAAATCGTAATAATTAGTATTTTTATGATTAAGAATTTCAACTTGCTTTGAATCAAAATAAATTTTTATTTTCACAATATCTAAATATAAATTATCATCAAAATCATTGTTTAAAAATTTTACAATGGCAGTGTGTTTTGAAATTGATTCAATGTAAAAGTGCATCTTCTTATTTGAATCTATCAATCCAGATTCAAATTTTTTACCTAAAGACTTATTTTTTACAATATCTAAATCAATAAGCTTCGATAATAATATAAAATTACTTTCATAAGATCTCATTAAAGAAAGAAAGTTATTTTTGCTTACAGAATTGAAATTACTAATCTCTAACATAGATTAATAATACACAGCATCACTAAACCTGTCTAATAATTTAAACAAAGTAATTATAAAAAATAATTAAAGTAAAATGAAATTAGTACCAAATTATGTTTAGAATTTCATAAAAGCACAAAAAAAATCATTTAATCAAATATTGTAAAATATATTTACAATAATTTTATTTATAATTAAGCTGGTGATTTTTATTTAGCTTCTACGTCTGTAGCAGTTAAACCTTTTTCACTTTCAGTAACTGTAAACTCTACTGCTTGTCCTTCTTTAAGAGTTCTATAACCGTCACCTTCAATTTTAATTGCTCCAAAATGTACAAAAACGTCTTTACCACTTTCTCTTTGAATAAATCCGTAACCTTTTGAATCATTAAACCATTTAACTGTACCTGTTTCTCTATCTGACATATTTTTCTTCTATATTGTATTAATCAAAAAAATTAGATAACTAATTTTATATTTTATGAGTAAAAAGTTTTTAATCTTTTAAACTCATAGTACGTATCATATCAGCAATTTCATTAACTTCAATGTCTTTTAACGATATTTTATTTAATATAAGATCATAAATTATTGGGTCTTCGTAGGATAATAACTTTATAAAACCTGATTTTTGTGATTTTGTTGCTGTTTTGTAATACAAATTATAGAAACCTGTCATTAATATATCAAGTTCCTTTGTGCCTCTTCTGCATCTCCAAAGAATTTCTTTTTCATTCATTCTAAATTTTATTAGATACTATTAATGATTTTATTTTTGCGATTTGTTTTGCTGGATTTAAACCCTTTGGACAAGCGTTTGTGCAATTCATAATTGTATGACATTTATAAAGTTTAAAAGTGTCTTCAAGATGCTTGAGTCTTTCATTTGTTTTATTATCACGAGAATCAGCTATCCATCTATAAGCTTGCATTAAAGTAGCTGGGCCCAAATATTTATCACTATTCCACCAATAGCTAGGACAACTAGTTGAGCAACAGGCACACAAAATACATTCGTCTGAACCATCAAGCTCTGATAGCTCTTCTTTTGACTGAAGTCTTTCTTTTTCTTTATTTTCGGGTTCATCCGCTTGCAACCAAGGTTGGACAGATTCATATTGTTTATAAAAATTTGTAAGATCTGTAACTAAATCTTTTACGACAGGCATATGAGGTAATGGATAAATTTTTATATCACCTTTTATTTCATCAATACTTTTTGTGCAAGCAAGTGTATTTCTTCCATCAATATTCATTGAACATGAACCACAAATGCCTTCTCGACAGGATCTTCGAAATGTAATAGTTGTATCAATTTCATTTTTAATTTTTAATAAAGCATCTAAAACCATTGGTCCACAGTCTGCTGTGTCAATTTCATATGTATCGACTCTTGGATTTTTTTGATCGTCCGGGTCGTATCTATATATTTTAAATACTCTTATATTATCTTTATTATCAGATTCACATTTAAAATATTTTCCGTTTTTAACTATTGAGTTTAATGGAAGTTTAAATTTAGCCACGATTAGTACACTCTCTTTTTAGGTGGAACAGCTTCAACTTCATCAGTTAAAGTTGTTAATACAACTTTTCTATAATCTATATCGACTATACCATTATCGTTAATGTATGCAATTGTATGTTTCATCCACTCGTTATCATTTCTATCTGGAAAATCATCACGAGCATGAGCTCCTCTTGATTCTTTCCTATTATATGCCGACTCTACAGAAACTATAGACTGGGTAAGTAAGTTTTCAAGCTCAAGCGTCTCTAAAAGTTCTGTATTCCATTTCATAGATCGATCACTTAGGTTTATATTCGAAAAATCTTTATATAAAGAATGTATAATTTTTCTACCTTCTTCTAGAGTTTTTTCTGTTCTAAAAACAGCTACACTCCTTTGCATTTCTTTCTGCAATTTCAATCTCAAATGGGAAGGTAAGTTATCTCCAGAAGAAAATCTAACTTTATCGAATCTCGATACAATTTTATCAATAGCATTTTTATTGGTCTCTTTGTGCGCAGCTCCAGGCTTCACTAGTTTTGCGGCTTGTTTTGCAGCTGCTCTTCCAAATACAATTAAATCTAATAGTGAATTTGAACCTAATCTATTAGCACCGTGAACAGATACGCAAGATGCTTCACCGATAGCCATTAATCCAGGCACAATTGTTTCGTCATTTATATTTTTAGGTTTTATGACTTCACCAAGATAATTTGTTGGTATTCCACCCATGTTATAATGAACGGTAGGTATTACAGGTATAGGTGCTTTTGTTACATCAACGCCCGCAAAAATCTTTGCTGATTCAGCAATACCTGGGAGTTTTTCGTTAATAACATCTTCTCCTAAATGCTCTAAATGAAGCTCAATATGATCTTTGTCTTTTCCAACACCTCTACCTTCATTTATTTCAATTGTCATTGACCTGCTAACAACATCCCTTGAAGCCAAGTCTTTAGCATTTGGAGCATATCTTTCCATAAACCTTTCACCGTCAGAGTTTGTTAAATATCCACCTTCGCCTCTTGAACCTTCAGTAATTAAGCAGCCAGCGCCATAAATGCCTGTTGGGTGAAATTGAGTAAATTCCATGTCTTGTAAAGGCACCCCTGCTCTTTGAGCCATTCCACCCCCATCTCCAGTACAAGTATGTGCTGATGTAGCTGAAAAATAAGCCCTGCCATAGCCACCTGTTGCCAATAAAGTAACATGCCCTTTGAATAAGTGTAATTTTCCGGAGGCTAAATCGATTGCTACTACTCCAACGCACTCTCCATTATCCATTACTAAATCTATTGCAAAATATTCTATAAAAAATTCTGCTTTATATTTTAATGATTGTTGATACAAAGTGTGAAGAATTGAATGTCCTGTTCTGTCTGCTGCAGCACAAGTTCTTTGTGCCGTTCCTTCACCATAATGAGTTGTCATTCCACCAAATGGTCTTTGATATATTTTACCAGCTTCAGTTCTTGAAAAAGGTACTCCATAATGCTCAAGTTCTATTACAGAAGGTATAGCTTCTCTACACATATATTCAATTGCATCTTGATCCCCCAACCAATCAGAGCCTTTAATAGTGTCGTACATATGCCAGCGCCAATCATCTTCCCCCATGTTTCCAAGAGCTGCACTCATGCCACCTTGAGCAGCAACAGTATGACTTCTTGTTGGAAAAACTTTTGTTATACAAGCAGTTTTTAGACCTTCTGTTGCCATGCCTAAAGTAGCTCTTAAGCCTGCACCCCCAGCCCCAACTACAATAACGTCATATTCATGGGTTATCATCTCGTAATCTTTATTCATTTATATTTGAACTCCGAAATAAATTATTGAAATAGAGCTAAGACCCAACAAACAAAAAATTAAATAAATAACGTGTAAAAGTTTTATGTAAAAATTTCTTTTTTCTGCTTGAGAAATATAGTCTTCAAGAATAACCTGAATACCAAGTTGGAAATGGCTTGCTGAAATGATGATCAATATAAATAAAAGAATGAAGTTTGTTGTGTTACTTATCCAGAAAGTAATATTTTCATAAGAAAATATATTTATAAAACTTAAAGAATATATTAACCAGAGCATTAGAGGTGCTAAAAATATTGCAGAAAATCTATGATAAAGCCAATGTTTTTTTCCGTGAATCAATCTTTTCTCCTTCTACATTTAGATACCAAAATACAGCAAAACAGTAAAAAAGGTTAATAAAACTGCAGAACTAAGTACTAATAGAGATGATATTAAAGGAGATTTTCCACTAAAACCATAGCCAAAGTCCCAAGCTAAATGCCTAATTCCATTCGATAAGTGCAAGTAAAAAGAAAACACCCACATACTCATTAATATTTTTGCATATATACTTGATATTATAATATGGCTTATACTATAGAATTCGGTACCTGATGCAATGGATAATAAGAAAATTATAAATATTGCATAACCTATACCATTAATGACTCCACACATACGATGTGATATTGACACAAGCGCAACAAGAGGTAATCTGTATACTTGTAAATGTGGCGACAATGGTGTTTTAGATCCTGACATTGTTTTCCTTAAATATTAAAATAATTTTAAAGTTGCATATGATATACGATTTTTTAAAAAAATACCTCACAAATATAGCATATTATGATGATTATGGTCTTCAATATAATTATCAACCGGAAGAAGAAATCAACAAAATAACAAATAATTATTCAATTTCTGTACTAAAAAATAAAGTACTAATAAAATGCACTGGTGATGATGCTGAGAGTTTTTTGAATTCTCAATTTACAAATGACATAAAAACCCTTAAAGATAAAAATATAATTCTCTCAGGATATTGTAATCCAAAAGGAAGAATTATATCAATTTTCTATATATTTCAAATAGATAAAAGCTATTACTTATATACAACTTTAGATTCTTCAAAATTGCTAATTGATAAATTAAACATGTATAAAATGATGTCAAAAGTTGATTTTACAATTATAGAAAACGAGCTTATAGGTGTAAAAGACGTTAAAAATAATTCATTAAATTCGGTCAAACCAAATATCAAAAAATATAGTGATAACCAAGATACGATAGTTTTTTCAATAGATAATAAATCAATTATTTTATCTATAAATCAAAAAGACATTGATAAATGTATAGATCTTGAAAAGGTAAATTTACTTGGTTATAAGGCTTGGGATTTCTGTGACATAAAAAATAAGATTCCATTTATTTACAAAAAATTTATTGAGTCATTTACACCTCAAATGCTATCTCTTGATATATTAAATGGCGTTTCATTTGAGAAAGGATGTTATCCTGGGCAGGAAATAGTTGCTAGAACTCATTATCTCGGAGAAGCAAAAAAAGCTCTTTATTATTTTGAAATTATGTCATCAAAAGAAATATTAATTGGAGATGAGTTGAAAGAAGTAGATAATAATAAGGTCTGCGGTCACATAGTCAACGTCGTTTGTTCTGGTAAAAATGAATATATTTGCCTAGGATCTTTAAGAAAAGAATCTATAAAAAAATCACTTTTAGTTTACTATGGTGATAAAATAGAAATTATAGAGGAGGTGTTAAATAATGGTTAAGTATTTAATTATCTTGTGTATAGCTATATTTCTTCTAATTTTATTTGCAAATAGAAAGAAAAATGAGTTTGTAATTCCATTAATAATTTTATTAATAATTTTTATAGTAATAATTATATTTGCTTTTCTTGGTTACTAAGACTATCTCATCAGTGGAAATAACAACACATCTCTGATTGAAGGTGAATTCGTTAAAATCATTACTAGTCTATCAATACCGATGCCCTCTCCAGCAGTTGGAGGCATTCCATATTCTAATGCTTCAATATAATCATCATCTAAATACATTGCCTCATCATCTCCTGAATTTTTTAACTTTACCTGATCCTCAAATCTTTTTCTTTGATCATCAGGATCATTTAATTCTGAAAAACCATTAGCTATTTCTTTACCCATAATAAAAAATTCAAAACGGTCAGCAATAGATGGATCTTTTTCATTGACTCTTGCTAGAGGAGAAACCTCAATTGGATATTCCGTAATAAATGTTGGGTCTATTAAATTTGGCTCTACAATTTTTTCAAATATTAAGAATTGTAATTCTCCAATCGAAAAAGAATTATTTACTTCTATGTTTAATTCTTTAGAAAAATTTATTAGTTTTTCCTTGTCTTCTAAATCTTTAGTGTTCAATTTATTTGTAAATTCTAAAATTGATTTTTTAAGTGTTATTCGTTTAAACGATTTACCAAAATTTATTGATTTACCTTGGTATTCTACAACTGTAGTTCCTTTTACTTTTTTTACAATATTTTTTAGAAGTTCCTCAGTAAGACTCATCATATCTAAATAATTTGAATAAGTTTGGTAAAATTCAATCATAGTGAATTCCGGATTATGTTTTGATGAGACACCCTCGTTTCTAAAATTTCTATTAATCTCATATATTTTCTCAAAACCGCCTACTATAAGTCTTTTTAAATATAATTCCGGTGCGATTCTCATATACAAATCTATATCTAATGTATTATGATGCGTAATAAATGGTCTAGCTGTAGCGCCCCCGGGAATTTTCTGCATCATAGGGGTTTCGACTTCAATAAATCCTTTGCTATCAAAAAAACTCCGAATAGACTTTATTATTTTAAATCTTTCGTTAAAAGTAGTCCAAGTGTCTTCATTACATATTAGGTCTAAATATCTTTTTCTATATTTAATTTCTTGATCAGACAGACCATGAAATTTTTCTGGTAATGGTCTTAATGATTTTGTAACAATATTAAATTCTAAACAATTAATAGTGAGTTCGTCTGTTTTAGTTTTAAATAGAAATCCTTTAACATATACTATATCTCCTACATCAGAATTTTTAAAAAGTTTAAAGTTTTCTTCAGAAAATTTAGTTTTGTCTACGAAAAACTGTATATTACCAGACTCGTCTTTAATGCTAGCAAAGCTTGACTTGCCCATTATTCTCTTAGACATCATTCTACCCATAACAATAAATATTTTTTCTTCATTAGCAATAACATTATCACTAGCAGAAGCTTCTCTAATATCTTTGCAACTAATATTATCTTTAAAACTATTAAGGTAATTGTTACCATTTTCTTTAAGTAAATCTAATTTTCTTCGTCTTTCGAGAATTAATCTATGCGAATCATCGATTTTATCGTTCATTATTGTCACCTACTTTTAAGCTTTCTTTTATAAATAAATCAATATTACCATCTAAAACAGATTGAGTGTTGCTTGTTTCAATATTTGTTCTTAAATCTTTAATTCTTGATTGGTCTAAAACATATGATCTTATTTGACTACCCCACCCTATATCAGCTTTCTCATTTTCTATACTGTCTTGCTCATTTTTCTTTTTTTGTATTTCAATTTCATATAATTTGGCTTTTAGCTGCTTCATAGCTGTTTCTTTATTTTTGTGCTGCGACCTTCCATTTTGACATTGAGTAACAACACCTGTTTTTAAATGTGTAATTCTTACTGCAGACTCTGTTTTATTAACGTGCTGACCCCCAGCACCACTCGCTCTAAACACATCTACCCTTAAATCGCTTGGGTCTATATCAATTTCTATATCATCATTAATTTCCGGAGAGACAAACACCGATGCAAAAGATGTATGTCTTCTGTTTCCAGAATCAAATGGAGATTTTCTAACTAACCTATGAACACCAGTTTCTGTTTTAAGCCATCCAAAAGCATATGGCCCATTAAATTTTAAAGTAGCACTTTTAATTCCTGCTACGTCACCACTTGTAATATCAATAGTCTCAATATCAAAATCGTGCTTTTCACCCCAGCGAGAATACATTCTCACAAGCATTTCAGCCCAATCCTGAGCTTCTGTACCTCCAGACCCAGATTGAATATCTACAAAAGCGTTACATAAATCTGATTTACCATTAAATATTTTTACAAAAGAAAGCTTCTCAGTAATTATATTTATTTTTTTTATTTCTGTTGAAATATATTCTTCTAACTCATCAGATGGATCGTCTTTATATAAATCCATAAACTCTTGAAGCTGTTGAAACTGATCAATAATATTGTTAAATTCATATATATCTTTTTCTAGTAAAGATTTTTTTTTAGATAAAGACAGTAATTTTTCTCTATCAGACCATATTTTTTCATCTTGAAGCTTAATTTCTAAATCATCTTTATCTTTTTTTTTATTATCTATGTCAAAGATACCTCCCAATTTCATCAATATTATTTTTGATATCAATTAATTGAGATTCATAATCGTTTATAGTCTTTGTCATTTTTTTACCTTATATTACCATCGCCAATAACAACAAATTTTTCATTTGTCAGCCCCTCAATACCAACAGGCCCCCTAGCATGAAGTTTGTTTGTACTTATACCAATCTCAGCTCCTAATCCATATTCAAAGCCATCTGCAAATCTTGAAGATGCATTATGCATAACTGAACTTGAATCAACGTTTCTTAAAAATAAATTAGCTATAGCGTTATCTTCAGTTACTATAACATCAGTATGTCCAGACCCATATTTAGATATATGTTTTATCGCATCGTTACAATTATCCACTATAATAATTGATAGTATCGAATCCAAGTATTCAGTTGACCAGTCTTCATCAGTTGCAAGAGAAGCAGAATCTAAAATTTCTTTAGTTTTTTTGCAGCCACGAATCTCAACATCTTTTAAAATTAGTTCTGCTTCCAACAATGGTAAAAAAATATTTGCTACTTTAGAATTAACAATAAGAGTTTCCATTGCATTGCAAACACCTGTCCTTTGGGTTTTTGAGTTGATACAAATACTTATTGCTTTATTAATGTCTGCAAATTCGTCAACATAAACATGGCATATTCCATCAAGATGTCTTAACACTGATATAGTTGATAAATCGTCAACTAGCTTTATTAAATTTTTTCCACCGCGTGGAATTACAATATCAATATAGTTATTTTGAACAAGAAGCTCATTAACAATTTTTCTATCTGTTTTATCAACTAATTGCACTACATTTTTATCAACATTATTGGCTACTAAAGAGTTTGTAATGCAGTTAGAAAGAATAATATTTGTATTTATTGATTCCGAGCCTCCTCTCAAAATTATAGAGTTTCCAGATTTTATTGACAAAGCAGACGCGTCAATTGTTACGTTTGGTCTTGATTCGTATATCATTGCAATAACACCTAATGGCATTGACATTTTTCCAACCTTAATGCCGCTTGACATTGTCTGGAGATTTCTTATTTCTCCAACAGGATCCTTAAAATCAATTATTTCTTGTATGCTTTGAGTCATTGAATTGATTCTGTCTTCATTTATCATTAATCTATCTACAAAAGAATTTGCAAAATTCTCTGAGGATTTTATTATTTCAAGGTCTTTATTGTTCGCTTCAATAATATTATTCTTATTATTATCTATTTCATCAATTAATGATTTTAAAATCGCATTTTTTTTGCTTTCACTCAAGCACGATATAATTTCAGAAGATGCTTTTGAAGCAACACACATTTTATTTACATATTCTTTTATATTCATATCTCTATTATATTAAGTATATTTAATAACTGAAAGTTTATTTTTTGCAATAGATACCGATAAATCATATATTGAATCCCATACATTTTCATCAAGTACGTTTTTCGACTGCATATCAATTCTAACAAGAACACCTAAATATGATTCTATTTTTTTAACTGAAAGCTTTTTTATAGAAAGTGACATTAAATTCTTTTTTTCATAAGGCCAGATATTTTTTAGAATTTCATCAATGGGCTTTCCTTGACTTATAAGCTCTAAGTTAAAGATTATTGATCTAAAGGTTCTTATAAATGACCAAATAATATATTGCGTAGGATAATTATTTTTTTTTAAAAAGTTCACACAAGACTGAATTTTATCAAGATTTCCTTCAATAGAGTAATCAACTAAATTTATTGCTTCAAAATCAACGTCACTTGAGAAAACTTTTTTTAAAAAGTCTAAATTTATAATTTCATTTTTATTAATCAATAAATTTATTTTTATTAAGGCTTGATTTGCTGCGACCATATTTCCCTCATATAAATCAGAAATGTAATTTATACAATTTTTATCAATATTATAATTGAACTTTGTTGCTATTTCTGTAAGTTCATTAACCATATTTTTTTTTGTTAACTCAAATAACCTAATAAGCCCAACGTTACTATTCTTTATACCAAGATAGTTCTTTTTAAAATCTGAAGCTTTCAATAATGGTAATCTTATAATTAAAATGTTTGATTCGTTATAATTTTCTATATACTGTTCGATTCTTTTTTCAGCATTAACACCTACTGTTTTTGTTAAAAATCTAAGCTCAATGACTTTTCTGTCGCTAAATAATGAAAGATTTGTGTTTATTGAATCAAAGTAGCCCCAATCAAATGATTTATCAATGTAAAGTATTTCTTGATCGTGAATATCATTTTCATTTGCCTTTTTTATAATCTTTTGAACACAATTTTCTTCTTGATATATTTCATCGCCTGTAATGATATAAATATATTTTAAATTTCCCTGTAAATGCTTGTCTAATTGATTATAATATATTTGCATATTATATATATTAACCTATCTGAAAAAAAACATATATTATTTATAAATGGCAAAGATAAAACCCACAATTGGAATTATTGGCACAGGAATTATTGGTATTCCAATGGCAAAAAATTTGATTAAGAGTAAATATAAAGTTTTTAGTTATGTTCGTGATATAAAAAAACATAAAAAAATTGAAAAGCATGGTCTGAAAATTATTAGAAATATTGAGGTTTTCTATAACCATGTAGATATTCTTATATTAGCAGTTGGCGATACAAGTGATGTAAAAGAAATTCTATTTGGTAAGACCGGTTTAGTTAAGTATTTAAAAATCCCAAAAATAGTTATTGATATGAGTACAATATGCCCTATCGAAACTATAAAGATGTCAAAATTACTATCCAATAGTAAAATTAAACTAATAGATGCTCCGGTATCAGGCGGAGAAATTGGGGCAATAGAAGGTAATTTATCAATAATGGTAGGAGGAGATAAAAGTATTGTTGAAAAGATAATGCCTATACTTAAAGTTCTTGGAAATAAAATAACACACATAGGAAAAAGTGGCACAGGTCAAGTTGCGAAAGCTTGTAATCAAATAATTGTTGCTCAAACTATAAATGCTGTAAGTGAAGCCTTTTTAATTGCAGAGCAGTTTAATGCTGATAAAAAAAATATTAGACAAGCACTACTTGGGGGTTTTGCATACAGTAAAATTTTGGATATACATGGAGAAAGAATTTTAAAAAATTCCTACAAACCTGGCTTTAAAACAAAACTACATGCAAAAGATTTAAGGATTGCTAAAAATATCACGAATCGAAAAAGTCTAAAATTAAAAGGTGTAAATTTAGTAACAAATTATATGAATAAATGTGAAAAAGAAGGTTTTAGTGAAATGGATTCTTCTGTTTATTATAAAATAATAAAAAAAGAAAACAAATGAAAGAAATTATCAAATCTTTAATTTTTAGTTTTTTTTATCTTAAAGTAAATTTTAAAAATTACGCGCCAATTATTTTATATCTTTTGTTTACTCAATTTATTATTAAGTATACTCAAAATATATATTTAGTTATTATATTCTTTTTACTATATATATTTGTATCAAGCCCTCTTGTAGTAAATATTTTTCGAAGTATCATTTTAAATGAAAATTTATCAAACCATTATTTTGATTTTTTTAAAAAAGATTATACAAATTTATACATAAAAAAAGTTTTCTACTTATTGATATCAGCAATAGTAATTTATTTTTTACATGTACTCATATTATCCCCGTTTATTAGTCAAGATATCTCTAAAATTACATTTTTCCTTTATATTTTATTTTTATACTTAATATACATATATACAAGAATATTATTTATTTTGCCTGCTGCTTCTTTAAATGTGTCAAAAGGTTTAAAAGACTCATATTTATTTACAAAAGGAAATTCCATAAAAATATATGTACTTTATTTAATTATAATTACGCCTTATTTTTTTATTAATATGATTATATCAAAATATGCGCAAGATTTTAGCGCTATTAACCTTTTAGTTTTAGTATCAATATTAATTCAAGTATATTTTACAATCTTACAAAGTGCATTTTTTGCTTATATTTATAAAAATATCTTAGGAATGAAAAGCTAAATATTGGTTTTAATAGTGTTTATAATCTGAATTTTTAAGAATTTAATTATATCGTCTTGTATCATTTCTTCTTCTTTTTCTGAACTATTAATATTTGACGAAGAAAATTTATGGTCTTTAGACAAGTTAATTAGTTTTTTATTTACTATAATTTCATTTTCTTTATTTAATAACGAAATTATTACTGATCCAGTAAGTGTAAACTCATTTTCTGTGGCATTACTTGTAACAGATGCAGTTGATTTGTCAAAATAAGGACCTTCTATTATCACAACATAATCATATATATCATTATTAATTTTAAAACCTGAATTTATGAACGATTGATAGAATACTACATTTGAAATAATTTTAATATTAGCAGTTTTTTCAGAATTTTCGCCAATAACTTCTAATCCACCGATTTTATATCCACACCCACTTAACGATAATATAAAAAATATTAGGATTGAAGCAATGTTTTTATTTTTAAGTTTCATGATACTACTATATTAACAAGTTTTCCTTTTATATATATTATTTTTTTTATATTTTTATCTATTGTGTATTTTCGAACTTCATCATAAGTGAATATTATTTCCTCTATAGCATTTTGATTAAGATTTGCATCTATTTCAACTTTCTTTCGTACCTTGCCATTAACTTGAATTACAAGAAGCATTGTATCTTCAGTTAAATATTTCTCATCAATCTTCGGCCAATTATTTATATCATTAATATTGAGGCTGTCTGAAATTTCTTTGCATATATGTGGGGTTATAGGATTCAATATTTTAAGTAACGTTACGTATGAATCAAAAAGCGTTGCATAGCTTACGTTGTTGGATAGTATACACTTTTGAATATTGTTTAAGATCTCCATGCACGTAGATGCAACAGTATTTAAACTTACCCTATTGCAATAATCATCATTTGTTTTAATAATCGCTTTATTAACAAAAATTTTTAATTTTTTTTCATCAATTGTGCTGATTTCATTTGGTGTAATTTTATTTTCATTTAATACGAAACCAGTATTCCATAGTTTATTTAAAAATTTATATGAACCCTCTACCCCATGATCAGACCACTCTAAGGAATTTTCAACTGGGGCTGCAAATATCACGAACAAACGAACTGTATCAGCCCCATATTTATCAATAAGTTTTTTAGGATCAATTGTGTTGCCTTTTGATTTAGACATCTTTGATCCATCTTTTAAAACCATACCTTGTGTAATTAATTTTTTAAAAGGCTCGTTTGTTTTAAGTAATTTCTGATCTCTTAATAATTTGTGAAAAAATCTTGCATACAACAAATGCAATACAGCATGCTCAATACCGCCAATATACATGTCTACAGGAAGCCAATAGTTTGCATCTTCTCCAATCATGTTATCCGTATCATTTGGTGAGCAAAATCTTGCTTGGTACCAACTAGACTCGAAAAATGTGTCCAATGTATCTGTTTCTCTAACAGCATTCAAACCTGTTTTTGCACATTTGGTATATTTCCAGGTTGGGTGATTGTCTAGCGGATTTCCGTTTTTTGAAAAATCTACATCTTGTGGCAACTTTATTGGTAATTCATCTTGCTCTACAGGCATTACCTCACCATCTTCTCTGTAAATTATTGGAATTGGGCAGCCCCAATATCTTTGTCTAGATATACCCCAGTCCCTTAATTTATAATTACTAACAGCCTTTCCAATATTAAGTTCCTCGAGGTATTTAATTATAGATTTAGAAGCAAGTTCACTATTTATATTGTTGAAATCTTTAGAATTAATTAGCTTTCCATTGCCAGTATATACTTCATTGTCTTTTTGCCCTCCATCAATTACTTTAATAATTTCCAGATTAAACTTTTTTGCGAAATCATAATCTCGAGTATCATGTGCTGGCACCCCCATAATTGCACCAGTTCCATATCCAGTTAGAACATAATTAGCTATCCAAATTGGTAATTTCTTTTTAGTTATTGGGTGAATAGCAAATAAACCTGTAAATATTCCATTAATTTCTTTATTTTCTGTTTTTCTAGTGTCTTTTGAATTTAAAATACCCTCAGAAAATTTCTTTATAGACGAGTTGCAATTTTCAATAATTGAGTGATCTGCTGCTAACGCAATATAAGTAACACCAAAAATAGTATCTGGCCTTGTAGTAAAAACACTAATTGATATATTTTGGTCAATCGTGGTATCAAAATATAGCTCAGCCCCATTAGATTTACCAATCCAATTTTTCTGCATAGTAACAACATTGTCAGGCCAGAATTCTTCGATTTCTTTAAGTTCTTGCAAAAGTTCTTCTGAATATTCGGTAATTTTTAAAAACCATTGAGAGATTTTCTTCTTTTCTACTAATGCGCCCGATCTCCAGCCTTTTCCATCAATTACTTGCTCGTTAGCTAAGACAGTTTTGTCTACAGGATCCCAATTAACCAAAGATTCTTTTTTGTATACCAATTTTTTCTTGAATAGTTGAATAAAGAACCATTGCTCCCATTTATAATAATCTTCTGAGCATGTAGAAATTTCTCTACTCCAATCATAGCTAAACCCAAGAGATTTTAATTGTTCTCTCATATTTTTAATATTTGAAATAGTCCAATCGTTTGGCGACAAATTGTTATCAATAGCAGCATTTTCAGCTGGCAAACCAAATGCATCCCATCCAATAGGATGAAGAACATTTTTTCCAAGCATCCTGTGATATCTTGCTAAAACATCGCTAATTGTATAATTTCTTACGTGACCCATATGTAAATTACCGCTTGGATATGGAAACATTGATAAACAGTAGAATTTTTCTATATTTTTATTAGGCACAACTTCATATGATTTATTGCCAAACCAATAATCTTGCACTTTTTTTTCAATTTCTTTTGGGTTGTATATTGATTGCATTTTTTATTTATTTCATAAATTTATTACAAAATCTATCACAAGTTGCATATAATGTCTGAATTATGATAATAAATAAAGATACGCTAGAGTTAAATCCTAAAATTTTTGCAAGAAATTTTATAAGAAATTTTTTAAAAACTGAGTCATCTTCTGGACTTTTACTTATTATTTTCAGCATATTAGCGATAATATTATCTAATTCTGATTATTCAAATTATTATTATTCATTAAAAAACACCTATCTTGCAATTGAATTTGACAATTTTTTACTTAAAGAAACAATTCATCACTGGGTTAATGATGGCTTAATGGCTATATTTTTTCTCGTAATTGGCTTAGAGCTTAAAAGAGAAATGATAAATGGACAACTATCAAGTGTCTCTAAAGTAATGCTACCAGGAATCGCTGCGGTTGGTGGAATGGTTGCGCCAGCATTAGTATATTTATTTATAAATTACGAGGAGCCTTTAGCGACTTCTGGTTGGGCAATTCCAACTGCTACTGACATAGCCTTTTCGTTAGCTGTATTAGCAGTTTTAGGAAACAGAGTTCCTGTTAGTCTAAAGATATTTTTATTATCCTTAGCCATAATTGATGATCTTGGAGCTGTCTTAGTCATAGCAATCTACTATACTTCAGAGATATCTTATACTTATCTCTTATATGCATCCGGTGTATTTATTCTCCTTATGATATTGAATTTATTAAGCGTGAGAATTATTAGTATTTATATATTTGGCGGCATATTTCTGTGGTATTTTATTCTTCATTCAGGAATTCATACAACTATAGCTGGGGTAATTTTAGCGGCAACTATTCCTTTTTCGGTTAAAAAAAGTAATCATTCACCATTAAGGTATCTAGAAGAAAAACTTCATACTTTTTCAGGATTTATAATTTTACCACTTTTTGCTTTTTTTAATGCTGATATTGATCTAGCTTCAATAAACGTATCATCATTAGGTAACCCAGTTCCTTTAGGAATTATGCTTGGTTTACTTATTGGCAAACCAATAGGTATATCAGTGCTAACTTATTTATCAGTAAAGACAAAAATTTGTAATTTACCAAGTAATATAACTATGTATGATATCATTGGAGTATCTTTTTTATGTGGCATTGGATTTACAATGAGTCTATTTATTAATACATTAGCATTTGATCAAAGTGTTTCTGCGGTTTATTTTGGTCAAGAATATTCAAAAACAGGTATTTTCTTTGGCTCAATTTTATCTGGTATAATTGGATATATAATTTTAAAAGTAAGATTAAAAACTGAAGAAAATATTACAAAAGAAAAAGAGCCGAATGCAAACAAAGAATAATACAATCTATAAAACAATTTTAACTATAAGTGGTTTAATTATAATATTTTCAGGTTTAAAAGTTGCAGATAAAATAATTGTGCCATTTTTATTATCAATGTTTATAGCACTAATATCATTTCCACTTTTAAAATTTTTTCAATCAAAAAAAATCAATACTCCAATATCTGTATCTCTAGTTCTCATTGCTATCATTTCAATAAGTTTAAGTATAGCTGCGCTTATTGGCACATCTTTAAATAGTTTTAGAAAGTCTTTACCGACATATAAAGAAAAAATATCTGCTGAAATAGATAAATTATCAAGTATTGGAGAAAAGTATGATATTGATATTAATTCTCAATTAATTTATGAATATATTGATCCAACTTTTATTATGCAATCGGTTGCGAATACCATAAGTGCTTTTGGAAATGTTTTAACAAATTACTTTTTAATTTTATTTATAGTAATGTTTACACTACTAGAGGCGGCAGGATTTTCAAGAAAATTACGTTTGGCTTTTGAAAGTAGCGAGACGTCTATTAAAAACTTTCATAGCTTCAGTGAAAATATGAATAAATACTTATCAATAAAAACTATTGTAAGTATGATAACCGGCTTTTTAATTTATATATCACTAACATTTATAGGGTTAGACCACGCAATAATGTGGGGATTAATAGCCTTTTTCTTAAATTATATACCAAATATTGGATCAATAATTGCTTCTATACCAGCTATTATTATAGCTTTAATACAATTTAATTTTTATTATGCGTTGCTAGTTGCGCTAATATATTTAATTATAAATATTGTTATGGGAAGTTTAATTGAGCCCAAATATCTTGGTAAAGAGCTTGGTTTATCTACATTAATTATTTTTCTTTCACTAATATTTTGGGGGTGGCTACTAGGTCCTGTAGGAATGCTTTTATCAGTACCACTTACAATGATATTAAAAATTTGGCTAGAAAATAATAATGATACAAAATGGATTGCGATATTATTAAGCAGAAACATTAATAATTAATAGTCTTTAGTAAGATTAGAGTAAATTTCTCCAAGCTAACTGTAAAATATCGCCAATTATAATAACTACCAGCTAAACTTACCATTTGAAAATAGATTAATAAAAATAGATACTTTTTCTAAACTTTCATAGTATTCGTCTTCAGGTTTTGAATCATGAACAATTCCTCCTCCAGCAGAAAAATTTAATTTTCCATTGTTGAGCATAACTGTTCTTATGCAGATATTCGTATCCATATTATTATTAAAATCAAAATACCCAATAGAACCACAATAAATATTTCTTTTTCTTTTTTCTAATTCATAGATAATTTCCATAGATCTGGTCTTAGGTGCACCAGTTATTGAGCCTCCAGGAAAACAGGCTTTTAAAATATCTACAGATGTGTAGTTTTTATCCAGTTTTCCACAAACAGTACTAACCATATGATGGACAGAAGCATAGCTCTCAATATCAAAGAGTTTTTCAACTTTTACAGTATTTAATAAACAGCATTTGCTTAAATCATTTCTTAATAAATCAACAATCATTAAGTTCTCAGCTAGATTTTTTTCATCCCTTTTGAGTATATTAATCTGATTAGCATCTAATGATTTATCATCTAGCCTTTTTAAAGTTCCTTTAATCGGCTTGGTTTCAACAATATTATTTTTTAGAGATAAGAATCTTTCTGGCGAAGAGCTTATAATAAAGTTATCTTCAATACTCAAAAAAGATGAATATGGTGCTGGATTTATAACACGTACATTTTTATATATATCCCAAGGATCTCCATCATAATTTGCGCTAAAGTTTTGAGAGTAATTAACCTGATAACAATCGCCATTAACAATATAATCTTTTATCTTAAGAACATCTTTAACGTACTGCTGTTTGTTTATATGTTGCCTGAAATTTGAAAAAGTATAGTTTTGTATATTATTTTGTTTAATTTTATCTGAGTTAAATTTATCAATTACATCATTTATAAAATGATTGCTTTCCTTAAAATTTACATAAGTTTTTTTTAATTTATGGTCCACAACAATAGACCAATTATAAAATCCTACAGCAATATCAGGAAACTTCGATTTTTCTGCAGATTTAGTTCCATTAAAAGCCTCATATCCAAAATATCCGATCATTCCATTATTGAATGGCAATGAGCTCTTTTGTTTATTAATTTTATAAAACTTTTTAATTATATCTATCGGGTTGTCATAAAAAGATGAAATTACACCGTTATGATTTAGAACTATTTTATCTCGAAATGATGTTATTTTAGTTTCGGGCTTGCAAGATAATATGTCGTATCTTCCAAAATTTGCTATATCATTACAACTATCAAGATAAACAAACCAATCTTGTTTATTTAAAAAATCACCGTAAACGGTTGAATCAGAATAATATTTTATTTCTATTTTATTCATTATTAAAATTTTTTAAAAAATAATAATACTGGCAAAACGCAAGTAAAGTTTGAGTACACTAGTTCCTTGTTGCAATTTTTACATATTTTAATTTCATTGCTATAAATACTTTTATAGGAGATGCTGTGATCGTAGCAGATTTCTCGAACTAATTTTTTTCCTTCGCCTACTGAAGAAATTGTTATATTATTTTTATTTGGGAATAAATAATTTATATTCTCTAAAATATTATTTAAAAATATTTCCTTTGCTTGGCAAGCTATATCTTCCATATTTTTCTTATCTGATTTGATGTAGTCTAAGCCTATCATTCTAGATAATCTAATATAAGAATTTTCTATTGTATATGCTTCATTATCAACACCAATATAATTTAGTTTCTTAAAATCTATATCCTTGGTTATGTTAAAGATATCACCTGATGTTGCAAATATTTCGTTGATAAGTGAAATTCTGCTATTTTTATAATAAACATTATTTGCAAACATAGCTAATGGTGTTCTAATGCAGCCCATATATAGCAATGTTTTATTTTTTAATCTTAAATAATCATTAATATTATTCTTTTTATTCATATTTTTATAAATAAAATCTGTAGTTGTGGAGCCAATGTCAATTATAAGGTCATATTCATTAGTAGAATTAAGATAGTTATATGTAAGCATCCAATTTGTTGAATATAATGTTTCGGGTGAATTAATAGCGTCATCGTAACTTAAATATTCGTCTAAATTATTATAATAATATTTTTTTCCAGTAATATTTAGTTCACAGCAGCTTATTAAAGACTTAATACCAAAATCTCTATTTTTAAAATTATCACAAGACTCTGCAGTAATTGTGATAAAACTTTCAATGTCGTAATCTTTATATAATTTTGATATATAAATACAAAAAATCTTTAAATCGTTAAACTCATTCCAAATTTTAATATTTTTAACAAGAATACTTTTCACTTCAAGTAAATCATTAAAAATACAAATTTTAGTATTAGCGCCTCCTATATCCCAACCAATATAAATTTTTTTACGCATATTAAAGATTTACAGATAAAGTTTTATTTTTAGAAATATCAAAATTATAGTTATTCTCAAAAAGTAATTTTAAAGGGTTAAAACCAAGTGAGCGAGATAATCCAACGTATGAGGTTGTCAACCTTGGATTAATTTCCAAAAAGATAAAGTTATTATTTTTTGTAATTATACCGTCTATACCATAAAAACCATAAAAACCTTTAAAATTATTTATAATACCAGAAATTATATTTTTATAATTTTTATACAAATGATTATATTTTCCAATATTTATCTGTTTTAATGATATTTGATTTTCAGAAGTAAATTCATAAATTTGCTCATTAATTGATAAAACATTAAATGAGTTTTTATTTGATACAATATTTAGGCTAACAATACTGCCATCAATATATTTCTGAAAAAAATGATTTTTAGTAATTAGTCTTTTGTTTTCTCTTAATTTATTTCTATTTTCAAAAATATATAAATTCTCAGCAGAAAACCCATCTATTATTTTGGCAACAATTTTTTCATTTTCTTTAAAAAAGATATAATCTTGACTATAAGAAGGTATATGTTGTGAGTAATTTTTTAAATATTTATATGTCATAAGTTTATTTGTAGTTAATTTTATTAGACTGCTTAAGCAATTTAATGTTTCAATTCCATTTTCTTCTAATTTTTTAATAGTTTCATATAAGCCATAATTGTTTTCTGGTTCTAAAACTAAAACTTTATCATATAAGGATTTATTTAAAATAATATCTTCGTGTGGTTTTTTACTATAGTTCCTTGGTATGATTGATACACTTTTAGATATATCATTGCAATATTGTTTATTTATTAATAAAGAAATCTTGTATTTTTGGTTGTATTGTGCAAAATCACTAAATAATGAATTTAAGATAAATTTTGCTTCTTTTATAACAGAAGGTCTATTATTTAATGTATCACTACCTAGTAATTTTTCGTAAACCAGTATATTCATAATTTTATGAAACTTATTCCCGCAATAGATCTAAAAAATAATAAAGTAGTTTTAGCTACGGGCGAAAAAAGATGTAATTATCAAGAAATTCCTACCTCTTTATCGCCAAGTTCAGACCCAATAGATTTTATTAAATATCTTTCGACATTGTGTAATTTTAACACAATATATATAGCTGATTTAGATTCAATTAGTAAATTTAGCAAAAAAAATATATTAATTAATAGCATTTTGGATGAGTATAAAGACATCAATTTTATGATTGATAATGGTGCCTCAAAGATGTCTGATTTGAATATATATGGTAAGAAGAATTTCAAGCAAATTATCAGCACAGAGTCGTTTGAAGAATTTAACAATCTTAAATTAAGTGGTTATGAAAATTTCATATTATCAGCTGATATTGCTAAAGGTAAAATTATTTGCAAGGATTCTAATTATAATAATCTTCATCCAAATAAGGTAATTTGCATGAACTTAGATAATATAGGCTGCAATACTGGAATCAATGAAAACAATATTAGATTAGTAAAAAATTTATTTCCCCGAGCAAAAATAATTATTTCTGGGGGAATAAGCGATAGTGAAGATATTAAAAAAATAAAAAATATGGGCTACAATGAGATAATACTTCTTACAGCTATATTGGCTAGAAAAGTTAAAAACTAATCTATGATAAATTTTTAAATTTTTTCTTAAGCTCTAGTATTATTTGGTTATTAACATCCTCTTTCGATTTACTTGCATTTATAATCTTTACCCTTGATTTATTTTGATTCGATATTTTTTTATAGCCGTTATATACATCATCAAAAAATTTATTATTTAAATTTTCAAACCTATCCTTTTTTTTATATTTCGGGAATCTTTTCAAAGATTTTTTATATGATAGATCAAAAAAAATGGTTAAATCAGGTTTAATTTCATTTGTAAATTCTTTAATCAGCATATCAATTTTTTTTAAACTAACTTTTTTACCATAACCTTGGTAAGCTATTGAAGCGTCAATATAACGGTCACAAAGAATCCAAATACCACTATTTAATTTAGGAATAATTACATCTTCTATATGCTGGTTTCTTATTGAAAATATTAATAGTAATTCAGCTTCTGGTGATATTTTAGATTTATTATTTAAAAGTATATTTCTTAAAGATTCCCCGTATTTTGTTCCACCTGGTTCTCTTGTTGAATATACTTCTATTTGGTTTTTTTCCAAAAATTTTTTTACGCTACCTATAGAAGTTGATTTGCCAACTCCTTCAATACCTTCAAAACTTATTAATTTTCCCTTAGTCATAATATTTTATTTTTGAAATTTATTTACAGCTTTTAAGTGGTCATCATAATTTGTTGAAAATATATGCTCCCCATTATCATTAGCTACAAAATACAAATAATTAGTTTTTTGTGGATTACTTGCAGCCTTTATAGAAGCTTCACCAGGTGAGCAAATTGGTGATATTGGCAATCCATAAATTCTATATGTATTATAATCGTTTTTTTCTCTTAAGTGTTTTTTTGTTATATTACCATCAAAATTTTTTATGCCATAAATAACTGTTGGATCAGCTTGCAGTCTCATCTTATTATTAAGCCTGTTTATAAAAACACTAGCCACAAGTGGTTTCTCACTCTTTATAGAAGTTTCCTTCTCGATGATTGATGCCATAATAAGCAGGTCATATGGGGTTTTATAGGGCAAACTTTTATCTCTAGTTATCCAATACTCCATCAGAATTTTTTCCATTTTTGATGAACATAATAAAAAAAAATCTTCTATTTTTATATTTGATGAAAAACTATAAGTATCTGGAAAACATAAACCTTCTAGATTTGGTTTATTTTTTTGGAAATCATTTTTTATTAATGAAACTTTTTTATAGTTATCGCTATTTATATAATTACTGTTGATTAAATCACTTATAATTTTGCTAAAAGTAGATCCTTCAATGATTGTAAAAGATTCTTGATAAAGATTACCCTTCAATACTTTTATTAGTAAACTATATTCTGTATCAGATTTTGTAATTCTATATTTGCCACTTATAAATTTAGGTTTAAGAAAAAGCATATAAGATATTATTTTAATTCTTAACTCTGAATTGAAAATATTTTCTTTTTTTAATCGATTAATAGACTTAGAGACGCTTTCACCTTTTTTAATATAAAATATTTTATTTTCTGTTAAAATATTTTTATTTAATGAATAGTTTAAATATGACAGGAAAGATAAAAAAATTATTAGTATAAAAAAAATAGAAAATTTAATTGTTTTTATTTTATTCGTATATGTCATTTTTAATAATTTTTATTAAATTTTTAATATTTTCATTAGGTTTATATTTAATACCATCTATTGACGATATATTCCATATTAATCGAACTGAATTACAAAAGAAAGCTCCGTCATATAAACTAATGTTTTTCTTTTTTATGTCTTTATGTAAGACTTTTTGATTATTTTTTTTAAGTTTGCTTACAATGTAAGATTTCATAACACCTTCTACTCCACAATTTTTAATATTAGGAGTATAAAAAATATTTTTTTTAACAAAAAAAATATTACTAGATATACCTTCTATAATATTATTTTTTTTATCACACAAAATTATTTCTGGGTATTTTTTAGAAATTTCTTTTGAATAAATGATTTGCTCTAGTCTATTGCAATGCTTAATACCACTTAAAATACCATCATTTAAAATATTTTTTGAAAAAATTGTATTAATTCCTTTTGTGGGATTAATTTTTGAAAATGAAGGTATTTTTGATGTTGTTATAATTATATTTGCAGGGACTGTACCAGTATTAATATTATAACCTCTTGATTTTACTGTTCCTCTTGTAATATTGACATTTAAAACACAGTTTTTTTCATCTGTCAGTGATTTTAATATATATTTGTTTAGTTTATTATAATCTACATTTTTTATTTTTAATGCATTACATCCACTTTTAAGTCTTTTAATGTGCAAATTAAAGTTAATTAATTTTTTATTTATTACTAGAATAGTTTCAAAAACACCATCTCCATATAAAAAACCTCTATCAAATATTGAGATACTTGAATTAGGTTTTCCGTTAACTAAATTCATTACATGCTTTTAAAAACTAAGGTGCCATTTGTTCCACCAAAACCAAATGAATTTGACATTGATACGTTGATATTTGACTCTCTCGCGGTATTGGGAACATAATCTAAATCACATTCTGGGTCAGAATTTTTTAAATTAATAGTTGGTGGAATTATATTATCCTTAATAGAAAGAACACTGAAAACTGCTTCAACTCCTCCAGCAGCACCTAAAAGATGTCCTATCATAGATTTAGTAGAACTTATTGGTGTATTTTTTGCATTTTCCAAACCTAATGCTGATTTTATGGCTTCTGTTTCTGCTTTATCACCTGCGGGTGTTGAAGTTCCATGTGCATTTATATAATCAACATCACTATCATTTACTTTAGCCTCTATTAAAGCTTCTTTCATACATTTTGAAGCACCAACTCCTCCAGCAGCTGGTTGCGTCATATGATGGGCATCACTATTCATTCCAAATCCAACTAATTCACAATAAATATTTGCTCCACGCTTTTTTGCTGTTTCGTAATCTTCTAAAACAAGTATTCCTGCACCATCACCTAATACAAAACCATTTCTATTAACATCCCAAGGTTTGCTAGCACTTTCGGGATCATCATTATTTGTTGAGCATAATGCTTTTGCAGAAGCAAAACCTCCAATCCCAAGAGGACAAGTTGCCATTTCTGCGCCTCCAGCAATCATACAATCAACATAACCGTGTTTTATTAATCTTGCGGCATCACCAATACTATGAGTACCAGTTGCGCAAGCAGAGACAAGGGACATATTTGGCCCAGTTATACCGTACATTATTGATAAGTTTCCTGACACCATGTTTATAATGCTACTTGGGACAAAAAAAGGTGATATTTTTCTTGGACCATTATTTAAAAAGTTTCCATAGTTCCTTTCTATATACGGAAGCCCACCAATGCCCGAGCCTATAGAGATTCCAATTCTTTCTCTATTTTCATCTGTTATCTCTAATCCTGAATCATTTATAGCCATTACACTAGCTCCAATACCATAATGAATGAATGTATCCATTTTTTTTTGATCTTTTGGACTAATATAATCATCAGCATTAAAATCAATTACAGAGCCAGATATTTGAACAGAAAAAGATGATGCGTCAAAAGAATCTATTTTTCTTATTCCACTTACACCATTTTTTATATTATTCCAAGCTTTGTCTAAAGAAGACCCGACAGGAGTAACCAACCCTAATCCTGTTACAACTACACGTCTAGTATTATCTGTCATATTTTTAAGATGAAATATAAAATTACTTACTGTTTGCGTTCACATATGCATTAGCTTGTGCAACAGTGGTTATTTTTTCTGCTTCCTCGTCTGGAATTTCGCAATCAAATTCTTCTTCCAAGGCCATAACTAATTCAACAGTATCTAATGAATCAGCTCCTAAATCATCGACAAATGAAGCATTATCAGTAATCTGATCCTCCTTAACCCCTAGCTGTTCCATTATAACTTTTTTTACTCTTTCTTCGTTGCTCATGCTGTCCCCTTTTAAATGGTTATATAAAGCTTTATTAAAAACTCGCTCATTCTAGTAAATATATGCAAGATAATCCAGAAATGATTATTATTGCATAAAAAGCCCGCCATTAACGTTTAAGGTTTCTCCTGTAATATATGATGCTTTCTCAGATGCTAAAAAAACTACAGCATTTGCTACTTCATTTGCAGACCCCATTCTCACCATTGGTATATTTTTTAAAATCTGCTCTTTTTGTGCATCATTAAGCTTATTTGTCATATCGGTCTCAATAAAACCAGGCGAAACACAATTTACAGTAATTCCTCTTGTTGCTACCTCTTTTGCTAAAGACTTGCAGAATCCTATCATACCTGATTTTGTTGTTACGTAATTAGTTTGACCAGCATTTCCAGTACTAGCTACAACTGAAGATATACATATAATCCTTCCTTTTCTCTTTTTTATCATAGGCTTAAGAAATACTTTTGATACTTTGTATAAAGAGTTTATATTTGTTTCTATTGTATCTATCCATTGATTTTCATCCATTCGAATAAAAAGATTATCATTTGTAACTCCTGCGTTATTAACTAGTAAATCAGGGCTATCATCATAATCCTTTAAAATATTATCATACAGCCTATCAACAGAACTTTGACTCTTTATATCTAATGTATAAGCTTTACCTTCAATATTGTGATCAGAAAGCTGCGCAGATAATGACCCTACTGACTTATCGTTTGTGCCTGTACCGACGATAATATAATTATTTTTTGCTAATTCTTTGGCTATTTCCAAGCCAATACCTCTGGTTGCTCCTGTTATCAGAGCTATACTTTTAGTACTCATATGTCGCTTAAGCTCTCCAGTGCTATTTCCAATGATTTTGTATCAGATACAGACATAGATTTTATACTATTATCAATTCTTTTGTTAAAAGAAGTTAAAACTTTACCAGGTCCAAGCTCTAATAGCACATCTACTCCTTGTTGCTCCATAAATTCAATAGTTTCTACCCATCTTACAGATGAATATAACTGTCTAACCAAAGCATCTTTTATGGGTTTTTCATCATTTTCTATTTTAACATCAACATTATTTATTACTGGTATTTCTGGCATTAAAAACTTTACGCTATCCACTTGTTTTTTAAAAACACTTGACTGATCTTGCATTAATGAGGAATGTGCTGCAACACTTACTGGTATAGGTATTACTTTTTTTGCGTCTTTTTCTAATGCTAATTCAGAAAGTTTTAAAACTCCTTCTTTTGTGCCAGATATAACAATTTGTCCAGGAGCATTAATGTTTGCAATACTAACATCTGTTAAAGTATTTTCTTCAAATATTTCTTTAAGTACTTGATAGTCAATACCAATAACAGCAGCCATATTTCCACTTGGTGCATTTTTCATACATATTGCCCTTTGCTTTACTAATTTCACTGCATCTTTAAACTTTAAAGATTTAGAAGCGCATAAAGCAGTATATTCACCAAAACTATGTCCAGCTAAAAAAATTGGAGCATCGCCACCTTCATCATTCCATATTTGCCAAATCGAATAAGCTGAACACAGCATAATGGGTTGAGTAAATTCAGTATCGTTGATTTTTTTATCAGGTCCATTTTTAACAATTTTCCAAAGATCGCAAGATAATATATCTGAAGCTTCTTCAAAGACTTCTGAAACAATATTGTAGGAAACTTTTAGATCACTAAGCATGCCAATACTTTGTGATCCTTGTCCTGGAAATAAAATACCTAAGCTCATTTCTAATCGACCCCTATATAAAACAATATATTTAAGTAATAAAATATGCTCCAAAGCATATATACTTAAAAAATAAAATTCTGATATACTTTGTATTAAGATTTTTAACTTAAAAACAAAAATAATACAACGTTTAATTTTAATTAAGATATTACTATGGCAAAAGAAGAACATATTGAAATGGAAGGAACTGTCGTTGAAACACTTCCAAACACCATGTTTAGAGTTGAGTTAGAAAACGGTCATATTGTTACTGCGCATATTTCAGGCAAAATGAGAAAAAATTATATAAGAATCTTAACGGGCGACAAAGTTACTGTTGCACTTACACCATATGACCTTACTAAAGGCCGTATAACTTTTAGAGATAGATAAGATTTTTTAATATTATGTCATGGGTTCCACATATTACAGTTGCCTCAATAATTGAAAAAAATAACAAATTTTTATTTGTTGAAGAGTATGTTAAGGATCAAGTCGTTATTAATCAGCCTGCAGGACATTTAGAAGAAAATGAAACTATTGAAGAAGGATGTATTAGAGAAACATTTGAAGAAACTGCTTATCTAGTTAATGTTGATTATCTTATTGGTGTGTATCAGGAAAGAAACAAAAATTCAAAAGACATGTGGTTAAGATTTTGTTTCAAATGCTCAATATATGACGAGGTAAAGGATAAAAAATTAGATAAAAACATTATTAGAAAATTATGGCTATCAAGAAATCAAATAAAAGAAAAAAATATTAGCTTAAGAAGTAAAATGGTTTTGATGTGCTTAGATGACTATGAAAATGGAAAAAACTATCCAAAAGAATTGATAAATTCACTTTTAGAAAAATGAATGAAAATATAATATAATTGTAGCTGTGTCGGGCGGTGTAGACTCGACTGTATCAATGAAACTTCTTAAAGACAAAGGATTTAATGTCGAAGCTCTTTTTATGAAAAATTGGGATGAAGACGATGATTTAGAATGTAACGCAAAAGAAGACTTAGTATACGCTGAAGATGCTTGTGACAAGCTAAATATTAAGTTACATAGAGTAAATTTTTCTGACGAATATTGGAATAACATTTTTAAAAGTTTTATAGAAAATTATAAGAAAGGCTACACGCCAAATCCAGATATTTTATGCAACAAGTATATTAAATTTAAAGTTTTTATAGATTATGCGAAACAACTAGGATTTGAAAAAATTGCAACTGGTCATTATGCGATGATTTCAAAAAAAAATAATTTATACAGCCTAAAAACCCCTAGGGACAAAAGAAAAGATCAAACATACTTCCTACATACGCTAAATCAAGAGCAGTTATCTAAAGTTATATTTCCTTTAGCAGATATAGAAAAGCCTGACGTAATAAAATTAGCAAAAGAAAATAATTTTAAATCATATAATAAAAAAGAAAGTATGGGTATATGCTTTATAGGTAATAAAAAATTTAAAAATTTTATTAGTAAGTATATTGATGATAGGCCTGGTGATGTATTAAATGAAAAAAATGAGATAATTGGCAAACATAATGGTATGTTTTATTCAACAATTGGTCAAAGAGAAGGTATTGGTATCGGCGGCATTAAGAATACAAAAAATTTGCCCTGGTATGTTTACAAAAAGGACATAGAAAATAATAACCTTTATGTGTGCCAAGGTAACGATAATGAACTTTTATATCATAATAAAATCTACATAAGAGATATTGAAATTATTACAAATACCGATAATGATATACTTAATAAAGATTTATTTTGCCAAATAAGACACCTTGGAGAAAAACATAAGTGTGAAGTAATAAAGAAAGAAAATAATCTTTATATCGTTAAATCAAAAAACAAAATAAGAGCACCAGCTCCTGGGCAATCATTAGTTTTATACGATAACGATATATGCTTGGGTGGAGGCATAATATCATATGTTTAATAAAATAATTATAAATGATGATTATTTGATTAGTCTTTGTGCGATTTTTCAATGCTCATACTTAATTGATCAAGTTTCAATTTCAAATTTTGAAAATGTAAGTGATATTGAAATGCTAATAAATAGCGTATATATAACAGAATCTCTGAACGCAAAAGATATTTATTACGACGAAACAAAATTAATAGATGGGTTAACAACATTAAAAAAAATTCTTAACGGCAAAAATGATGCGTCATTACTTAATATTCAAAAATATACATTATCGTCAATAATTTTACAAAAAAAAATTAATAAAATTAATAACTTAAAGAACCTTATCAGAAAAAAAATTGATAATTATCATAATAATAGTATTATGTCTGAAAATTTGAATTATCAAATTCAATATTCTGAGCAGATTTATAAAGAATATATTAGCCTGATAAAGCCAAGGGTCATTATAAGTGGTACAAAAGAATATTTGGAAAAAAATTCATCATTAATAAGAGCGTTATTATTGAGCAGCATAAGAGCTGCATTTTTATGGAATGAGCTTGGTGGCTCTAAATGGCATTTAATGTTTAAAAGAAATGAAATTTTAAATAAATGCGACCGATTATTTATTTAAATTTAAAAAAAAAGGATAATTTAATGAAAAATAGTTTTAATACAAAATCAGAAGTTCAATGCAATGGGAATAATTACATCATATTTGATATATCTAAAATTAATGGCGTAGAAAAACTTCCATATTCTATAAAAATTTTACTAGAAAATCTCTTAAGATATGAAGATGACATTACAGTTACAAAGAGTGATATTGAGTCAGTTGTAAATTGGCAAGATAATGCTACAAAAAAAGAAATTGCCTTTCGCCCTGCGAGAGTTTTAATGCAAGATTTTACTGGTGTGCCTGCAGTAGTTGATTTAGCTGCGATGAGAGATGCGATAAAAAAACTAGGAAAAAGTCCTGAAGATATTAATCCATTGCAACCTGCAGAATTAGTTATAGATCATTCCGTACAAGTTGATAATTTTGGGAGCTCTGATGCTTTTGATTTAAATGCTCAGCTAGAATATAAAAGAAATTTAGAGAGATATAAATTTTTAAAATGGGGGCAATCAACATTTTCAAACTTTAAAGTTGTTCCACCTGATACAGGAATTGTTCATCAAATAAATATTGAATTTTTAGCAAGATGTATTTTTACAAATGAAATAGACAAAGTTAAATACGCATATCCAGATACAGTTGTTGGGACAGATTCACATACTACAATGATTAATGGTATAGGTGTCCTTGGATGGGGTGTTGGAGGTATTGAAGCTGAGGCCTCAATGTTAGGCCAACCAATTTCTATGCTAATTCCTAAGGTAGTAGGCTTTAAATTAACAGGAAAATTAGCTGAAGGGACTACTGCAACTGATCTTGTATTAAATATTGTTGAAATTCTTAGAAAACACGGTGTGGTTGGAAAATTCGTAGAATTTTATGGTGATGGCCTAGATAGCTTATCTCTTGGAGATAGAGCTACAATAGCTAATATGGCACCAGAATACGGCGCTACTTGCGGTATTTTTCCAATTGATGATGAAACAATTAACTTTTTAAAGTTATCAAATAGAGACAAAGAGCATATAGATTTAATAGACACTTACTCAAAAAAAATAGGCTTGACTAGAGAAGATTGTGAAAATGCACAATATTCTGAAAATATTGAATTAAATATTTCAGAAATTCTTCCTTCAATAGCCGGGCCAAAAAGACCTCAAGACAGAATTAACTTGAGAGATGCAAAAAACTCATTTGAAAAAGAACTTAAAGAATTAAATCCAAATAATAATCCTGCAAATATATCTCTTGGTAAGGAATCTTTTGATATAGATAATGGTGATATAGTTATAGCTGCTATTACATCTTGCACGAACACTTCAAACCCAGGTGTTATGGTTGCAGCTGGATTAGTTGCAAAAAAAGCTAGAGAATTAGGTTTAAACACGAAGCCTTGGGTTAAGACATCATTAGCGCCAGGCTCAATGGTTGTGACAGAGTATCTAAAAAACTCAAATCTTATACAGCCAATGGAAGAGCTTGGGTTTCACAATGTTGGGTACGGATGCGCAACTTGTATTGGTAACTCTGGACCATTAATAAAAGAAATAAGTGATGGAATTAGGGAAAATAATATTGTTGCTGCATCAATTTTATCAGGAAATAGAAATTTTGAAGGTCGAGTTCACGCAGAAGTAAAATTAAATTATTTGGCATCACCTCCACTTGTTATAGCTTACGCAATAGCAGGCTCAATGAAAATTGATATCACAAAAGAACCATTAGGAATATCTAACAATGGTGAGAATATTTATCTTAAAGATATATGGCCATCAAATAAAGAAATCAATGATGTTTTAAATTCTTCTTTAACATCGGAGCAATTTAAAAATTCTTACAAAGGTATATATGATGGAGAAAAAGAATGGAAAAATATAAACATTATTAATAGTAATCAATATGAATGGGATGATTCTACTTATATTGCTAATCCCCCATATTTTGAGGATATTTCTGAAAATGACTTAGTAATTGATAAGATAAAATCAGCTCGTGTTCTTGCATACTTAGGTGACTCTGTAACTACAGACCATATATCTCCGGCTGGCAATATTAAAGAAGATAGTCCAGCTGGTAAATATTTAATAAGTAAAAATGTAAAGCCAACTGAATTTAATTCATACGGCTCTAGAAGAGGAAATCATCACGTAATGATGAGAGGAACATTTGCTAACATTAGATTAAAAAATAAATTAGTACCTCATATTGAAGGAGGTTTTACAAAGCACATTCCTTCTAATCAAGAAATGACAATATTTGATGCTGCAATGAAATATAAGGAAGAGTCAACACCTACAATAATTATTGCTGGCAAAGAATATGGAAGTGGTTCATCAAGAGATTGGGCTGCAAAAGGACCAAAATTGCAAGGTGTGGTCGCAGTGATTGCAGAAAGTTTTGAAAGAATTCATAGGTCAAATCTAGTAGGAATGGGTATTCTGCCACTTCAATTTAAAGAAGGTGAAAATGGCGATTTATATGGACTCAAAGGCACAGAAGAATTTACGATTAGTGAAATTAATAGTGGTGAGGCCAAAACTGTAAAAATAGAAGCTTTAGATGGAGATAATAAAATATCTTTTGAGGTAAATGTTCGAATTGATACACCTCAAGAAATAAAATATTTTAAAAGCGGCGGAATTTTACAATACGTTTTAAAGCAAATTGCTGCCTAAAAATTACTTTATACCGCCTTTTGTTAAAGCCATTGGATCTAAAATTTTCTTTAGATCTTTTTCAGAAAGGTCTGTTTCCTTCATAGCAACTTCTATAATAGGTAAGCCAAGTTTGTATGCCTTTTTTGCTATATATGCACCCTTCTCATAACCAATTATTCTGTTTAACGCTGTAACTAATATTGGGTTTGTGTTTAATGACGCGCTAATAATATCTTTATTTACTTCAAAACTTGCTATTGCTTTTTTTCCTAAACTCTCGGCTGTATTAGAAATAAGGATAGTACTTTGAACAATATTATATGCTATTACAGGCAGCGTAACATTTAGCTGAAAGTTTCCTGACTGTCCGCAAAGCATGATTGTAGTATCGTTTCCAATAACTTGGTAACAGGCCATAATAGCTGATTCAGGAATAACTGGATTTACTTTACCTGGCATAATACTACTTCCTGGTTGTAAAGATTTTAAAGTTATATCGCTAACTCCAGAGCCAGGTCCTGAATTCATCCATCTCAAGTCATTAGAAATTTTAGTAAGTGATATAGCTATTGACTTTAAATGAGAGCTATAAAAAACTGAATCATCTTGTGAGCTTAAACCTTCAAATTTATTTTTCTTCTCAACACATTTAAATTTTGCATTCTTATTAATTGATATCAAAAACTCTTTGGCAAATAACGTATGTGCATTTATTCCAGTCCCGACTGCAGTACCACCAATTGGAAGCCGCTTTATTCTTAATAAACAACTTTTTAGACTGTCTATATTATCATCGATCTGTGATTTCCAACC
>MDSW01000369.1_pt1 | contig 43336 bp, 42 predicted proteins | sample 811171 | NCBI WGS metagenome assembly MDSW01 (sample SAMN05326641, study PRJNA326480) | marine metagenome | isolation source: seawater | place: Atlantic Ocean: North West | collected 2012
AAAAACATAAACACATATGACCATTCTACTTTACCTGGTATAGAAAACAATATCTGATCTGCTTCATATAAATTTTTTAAAAGAATAAATCCATAATTATCTGAAAAATTTAATGTGAACGTTAAAATTATAAAGCCAGTAAACATAACAACAAACTGAATTTTATCAGTATTAACAATAGATTTAAAACCACCTTTTAAAGTGTAAATAGAACTTACAATTAATCCTATAAATAGTGAGAGATTCAAATTTAAGTTGAATATTTCACTTATTAATTGACCGAGTATTAACAAATATGAAGCAGGTATTAAATATAATAGAAAGAAAAATAGGGAGATTAATGCAGGTAATTTACCATATGTCTTATATATTGCTAATGGAATAGAATCATATTTTTTTCTTATAATTTTAGGAGCTACTACAAATGCATAGATTAATGCCGCTAAATAATAAAAAAAACCAAAATAAAGCCAAACAACAATACCATTGTTTATTGTTTCTATGCCAATTTCATTTATACCACCATACCACGTTGTAACAATAGTTGCTACGAGCGCTGGAACTGTTAGTTTTCTTCCTGTGAAAATATACTCAGAAACATTTTTGCTAGATGTTGTAAAGTATCCAATAAATAATACTAAAAAGAAAAAAGATAGTATTATAATATTAATAATCATTTAATATGATAGATTAATAGATAAGCCAATTGTAAATGGATCACCATAAGTAACATAGAGTTTATCTTCATAAGCTGGTGGTTCAACACCAAAATAAAAACCTCTTGTAGCATATTTTTTATTAAATAAATTTTTTGACCACAATGTTATAGTAGTACTACTATTTAATTTGTAGTCAAAAGAAAAATTCGTTAATATATAAGGTTTAGATATTTGATCATGACTATCTGAAAAATAAAACTTATCCTTACCTTCTATATTCATATTTAATATAATATTATTAAAATGCTTAATTAACCCCATAGAAAAAGAATATCTAGGTGCATGTGCTGCTTCACGTTGACTGAACTCTATTTCTGTTACTTCGTCTGTAAAATAAGTGTATGAATCAATTTTTGTTTTTAGATAACCAAAATTAACATATGATTCAATATTGTTTATATTTTTAATTTTCAGATCAAAGTTAAATCCATAATTATTACCAGTACTTGCATTAGAGGTATAAAAATAAAAGCTATTAGGATTTGTTGGGTCCTGTTGACTTGACAATGAAACTTGCAAGTCTTTTCGATTCATATTAAAAGCAACAAAATTTATACCTAATTGATCATCTGCATACCTATAACCAATATCTATATTATTATTATATTCAGGTTTAAAAGTACGATTATTAACAGAAAGTCTAGGATTTTGATTAACTCCTGAAGCTTTAAATCCTCTTGAACCAGAAATAAATAAATTTGTATTTTCATTTAATGAATACGATAGAGATATTTTACCACCTAAAAGATTTTCTTTTATATTTATATCAACATAGGATGTATCATAAGTAGTGTAATAAGTATAGTAGTTATAGTACTCATGAAAGTGTGTTGAAGTATAATCAATATCTACTTTTTCATATCTTCCGTTAATAGAAAATAAAAAATTATTTAAATTTGTTTTGATTTCGCTATAAAGTGCAGAGTTTGAAATATTAAATTTACTAAGTAAACCTGCATCTTCACCTCCAAGTATCCAGCCAATAGCATCATCTTCTTCAGTTAATTTCTTGTAAAAAAAACCATTTGTAAATTTTGTTTCGAAAAAGTTGTTTTGAATTTTGTTTAGAGTTCGAAATTCTTGCGTAAGCATAGTTCTTTTTCTTTTTTCAGATTGCGTATATTCATTAGACCATCCATCAACATTATAAGGTTCAAGGCTCCAAAAATAATCATTACCCCAGTCAGAATCATAGCTATGTAACATTTCAGAATTAATGTAACTGGATATATGATTTAATTCAAAATTATTAAATATTAGTTTATTATTTAAAGATAGTGCAAATAACTCTTGCGAATCATTTCCAGGGTCATTTGTATAAGTAGTATCTGGATTGTTATTTACTGACCAGGAATCATAGCCATTATCAAGATTTGAATTAATAATAGTTAGTAAGGAATTGAAATTACTATTATTATTATATTGAATTTTAAATTTATTTAAAAATTCATTTTTATTATTTTTATAATCATTCAGGTATGAGTTATACATAAAACCATCTTGTTTTGATAAATATAGAAAATGATTAAGTTGAAGAACATTTATTACCCTAGGCAAGTTAATGCTTGATGTTGCTTTTATGAGATTATCATTTCCTATAGTTAGTTTAAATTTTCTATTTTTATTATTAGATGGATTATTTGTATTAACATTAATTAATCCTGCCATAGAGTTGTGCCCATAAGCATAAGATTGCGGTCCTTGAAATACCTCAATTTGATTTACATCATCAAGAAAGATTCCCATACCTATTCCACTTAGGTCAATATTATCAATTACTGTGCCAACATAGTACATAGGTCCACCTTCACCTGCATATTGACTTCTTTCTCCAATACCTCTAATTTGAAAAAATCTTTGTCTTGATGTACCACCTGCATAATTTAGATTAGGTACTTTTCTTATTACATCATCAAAATGTGTTTCACTATTATTAAAACTATTAATTATTTGTATATCATTGGCTGTTTTTTGCTTTGAAATATCACCACTAAGTTCTCTAATGGTTATATCATTAAGTTTTATTGATTTTCTTTCAAGAATAATAGTATTATTATCAAGCATAAATTCAATAGAGTATTCTCTTCTTTGAAATCCTATCTTTTCAATAGTAACTATTTCTTCCTTTGTTTTATACTGAAGTACAAAATTTCCAAATTCATCAGTTTTAGTTGATCCTACTTGTGAATAAACAAATACGTTGTTAATTGCTTCACTATTAATATCTAGGATTTTACCTGTTATAGTTTGTGGTATATATGAAAGTAAAAGGTTTGTTGTTAGTAAAATTATGATATGATATTTTTTTTTCATTTTTTCCTCCGCAAGCATTATCTTGATCAGGTTAATGGGTATGTTCTCAGCGTTGTGCACCCCAAATAATTATTATAAATTTATAAAATTTTATAAATTATTCCATGGATATTTTAAAGTATGAAAATCATTATAGAGACAAAGGTTTTAAAACAATTGTTGGTATAGATGAAGCGGGAAGAGGTCCCTTAGCAGGCCCAGTCGTAGCTGTGTCCCTAAATTGGGGTAATAATGATTTAATAGAAGGCGTTAAAGATTCTAAAAAAATAACTGAGAAAAAAAGAATTAAATTATATGATTTAATAATTGAAAAGGCTGTAGATATTGGTATTGGAATAATACATGAAAAAAAAATTGATGAAATAAATATTTTAAAATCTACTTACTTAGCAATGAGAAAATCAATTAAAAATTTAAATAATAAACCTGATATTGTTTTAGTTGATGGTAATAAAGCAGATTTAAATAGCATCAAACAAAAAAATATAATTAAGGGAGATTCACTGTCTTATTCAATAGCTTGTGCTTCTATTATAGCAAAAGTCACTAGAGATAGAATCATGAAATCATATTCATTAGTATTTCCAGAGTATGGATTTGATAAACATAAAGGATATGGCACAAAATTTCACATAGAAATGATTAAACAATTTGGTTCAACAGTTATACATCGCAAATCATTTAATCCAATATCTAAATTTCTACCTACATACAAGACACTAAAAGATAATAAAGAAGTATTTGATTTAGCGTTAAAATTAATTTCAGTTAAAATAATCCATCAAAATTATAAAGTAATATCTATAAATGACTATTTTGATATTATGTATATAAAAGAATCTATGTTAATCATCATAATTGTATCTGTTGATTTTAAGAATGAAACTATTAATAGTAAAATTAATATTAATAATAGTAATTTAAGATGTAAAATAAATGAATTTTTAATTAACCATGAAGAGTTAAATTTGAAAAGTTACATGGTTAAAAAATGTCATTATAATTTTAATGCCAAATATGAAAGAATAAAGATTTCTAAAGGTACTATAAATGAGATTTAAATTTTTTGTAAATATTATAATTATTAATTGTCTTCTTTCACTTAATAGCACACTATTCTATCAAAAGCATCCGGATGCCATAAATTATAATGGTATGGTAGTTTCATCAAACGAATACGCTTCTCAAATTGGAGTAGATATATTAAAAAATGGTGGAAACGCAATAGATGCTGCCATTGCAGTTAATTTTGCTTTATCTGTAGTCTTTCCTCAGGCGGGCAATATTGGTGGGGGAGGTTTTATGGTTATTAGAACAGAAGATGGATTAGTTGAAACCATAGATTTCAGAGAGAAAGCTCCAAGTAAGTCAAATAAAAATATGTTTTTAGATGACAGTTTAAATGTTATTCCTAACTTAAGCATATCTACAGGATTAAGTTCTGGGGTACCTGGCACTGTTGCTGGAATGTGGCTAGCACATCAAAAATATGGAACTAAAAAATGGAGTGATTTAATAAAGCCTGCTATCATCCTTGCCAAAAATGGATTTAGGTTAGACCCTTTTAATGTTAAATTTTTAAATTCAGAAAGATATTCAAAATTTTTAGCTAATGATATAGAGTCAAAGAAAATATTTACTAAAGAAAACAGTGATTTCAAGATTAATGAGATTTTTGTTCAAAAGGATTTAAGTAAAACTTTACAGAGAATTGCTATTTATGGGGCAAGAGAGTTCTATGAAGGGAAGACTGCATCAAACATTATAAACACAATGAAAAGAACAGGCGGTATTATAAGTCTTGATGATCTTAAAAGTTATCAAGCTATTTCTAGAAAGCCAATAGAGTTTAAATATAAAGATTATAAAATTTATACTATGCCTCCACCTTCATCTGGAGGAATTGCTTTAGCTGGAATTTTAAATCAATTGGAATTAATAAATTTAGATGAAATCCCATTTCATTCAGCTAATCAAATTCATTTACTAACTGAAATTGAAAAAAGAGTTTATTCAGATAGGGCTCATTATCTAGGAGATATGGATTTTAATAATATCCCTATCGAAAATTTAATTTCAAAGAAATATGCTAAAAAACGTTTTGAAGAAATTGATTTTAATAAATCTACAAGTTCACTAGATATTAGTCGTGGAGATTTTAATTATAATTCAGTTGACCCATTTAATGGTGATATAGATTTAATAAAAAAATTTCAAAGACGTAATAATTTGATTGTTGATGGAATTTGGGGAAACGAATCAAAGAAAAAATGGTTTGAAATTCAAAAGAATAAAGAATCAAACGAAACTACTCATTTTTCAATTGTAGATCAATTTGGCAATGCCGTAAGCCTAACTACAACCTTAAATCGTAGATACGGTAATGGAATTGTTGTTGATGATTCAGGTTTTTTCTTAAATAATCAAATGGATGATTTTTCAATAAAACCTGGTCACCCAAATACTTGGGGTTTAATTGGAAATGAAGCTAATTCAATTGAACCAAATAAAAGAATGTTGAGTTCAATGACTCCAACAATAATTGAAAACAAAGATGGAGACTTATTTATGGTTTTAGGGTCACCAGGTGGATCTACCATTATAACAACAATAGCACAAATTACAACAAACGTTATTGATTATAATATGAGTATTCAAGATGCAGTTGATGCACAGAGATTTCATCATCAATGGCTTCCAGACTTCATAGATGTTGAACCTTATGGTTTTTCCAAAGAAACTATAGATAAATTAATTAAATTAGGTCATAATCTTAGATATCGTGCTAGTATTGGAGAAGCAAATTGTATTATGATTGATTATATAGATAATGAAATAGAAACAAGTAAGATTATTTATGGTGCATCAGATAAAAGAAGAGATGCTTCAGCAAAGGGTTATTAATTGAAAAACAAAATAAGAAAATGGTTAAAAGATTCCCAAGTACTAGTAATTTTAATTATTGTTGCATTAACTGTGAAGTCTTCTTTAATTGAAATCTATGTTGTTCCAACTGGTTCTATGGAAGATGAAATTCTTGTTGGTGACCTTATGATTGGAAATAAATTTACTTATGGTATGAGAACGCCAAATTGGATTGGGATTCCATATACAAGAAAAGGATTTTACATTCCAGCTTTACGGCTTCCAAAGTTTAAAGAAATTGAAAATGGTGATGTTGCTATGTTTGAATTTCCAAGAGACCCATTTCAAAAATATGTTAAAAGATGTATTGGTATAGCGGGTGATTCAATATCAATCAACTTAGGCAATATATTTGTTAATAAAAAATTAATGCCATTTCCTAATAAAGCTAAATATATAACTTTTGGTGAAGCAGATTTTGATAACGATGGAGAAGTTTATAAAACAATAAATGATAAAGATAAATTTTTTGCAAAAGATGGTAATATTTATGATGCCGATGATATAAGATTAATAAATTCAAAAAACGAAATGAGATTTAATGTCGCTATGAATAAGATTAACTTTTTAAATGATGGCAATGCTAATAAATATAATACTTTCAATAGAAATGATGTCATTTTATTCAATGAGGATTATCAGCTTAATCCATTTAAAAGCGATTATTTGTTTAAAACTAATGAAGATGTAGCAAGTATTCAGTCTCAATTTATCAACAATCAAATTTACCCATATTTTAGTGGAAATAATGATAATTTAGAAGAATTTGTAGTTCCTTACAAAGATATGAATATCAATATAGAACAGTGGTTTAAGAATAAAAAAGAATGGATATCTTTTATTACCTTACTAGTACAAGATGGTAATAATGTTACATTAGATAGTGTTAAATATATTATGGAAGATCCTGAATCAATAGCTCAGATTAGTGGAATATTACGGTATAAATTATTTCCAAATCGTGAAAAAAGATTTAAAAATTACCATAAAATTAAAGGCAATTTAAAGATTAAGAACAAAAACAATAGAAAAGATAATCCTTGGTATATTTATGAAAATCCAATACTAAATCAAATGAATAAATATTCAAATATGCCAAGTTTAGATTTAAATCAAGATTCAGTAATTGATTCAAATGATTTAGTTAATAATTCTATTTGGGATTCATTTATTTCCTCACATAATCCTAATGACTTAGCTGAGATACTTAATGATAATTATAATGGAAATGCAATAGCATTTATTTTAGATTACTACAAAAGTTATGCAGATGACTATATTTTTAATAATTTAAAAGTAAATGGCGTTCCATTAATGGAATTAGAAAATTATATAGTAAAGCACGATTACTATATGTTTATTGGTGACAACAGGGATAATAGTTATGATTCTCGAATATGGGGATTTGTGCCTGATTACCAAATATTGGGAACTCCTTTACTTTCTTTATTAAATGTAAGTAAATTTAAACTACGCTTTAAAACTATAAACTAAAAAATGATTTACTTTTTAACATATATTATAAAATTACTAATAAATTTGTTCGTGACAACAATATTAGTGACCGATATTAATAAACCAAATGATAATAATGATAATATTAAATATATGTTTTTCATATCTTTTTTATCATTGACATTAATTTCAATTGGAAGTTTTTTAGATTACGATAATTCTTTTTTTTATGGTTCTACAATTATAGTTTTATTTTATATAACTAGCCTGTTATCAAAAGATTTTTCAAAAGAAGATAGGTTAAAAATGTATTTAATATGTTTGTGTTCAATTTTGTTTGGCTTTGGAAAATTTACATTAACATTAATAGGTTTTGTATCGGTATTAGTAAGTTATATAATATTAAATAATAGTACAGATTTTTATAGATTATTTTTTTCAAATGAAAATCAAGATTTCATTTCTACAGATAAAGAAGAGTTAAAATAAAAAATAATTTGTATGATTGTAATAGTTTTTAAAAATTACAACTATGTATAATATTCATTATTAAATATTTTGAGAGTACGTATGGAATTTGGTAAAAAAGTTGATAGACGTAGGTATTTAGAAGAAAAATTTGATGATCTGCTAGAGGTTATTGGTAGTACCTATGGTAATATTCTGAAAACAGAACTTCTTTCAAGATTAGATGTAACTATCAATCAATTTAATAATGAGATGAATAAGCTATTTGATACATTAAAAGAAAAAGAAGTAAATAGGCAGTCACTATTAAAAAATCATACAGTAGAATCAAACAAAAAGAAAAGTGATACAACTGTTTTAACTGACTGGGAACAAAAACTTAAACAAATAGAAGAATCAAAATAAGGTTTATTAGAATGAGTAAAATTAATAAAATTGGTGAAATACTAATTAAAAAGAAATATATTACTAAAAAGCAACTTGATCACGCACTAAAAGATCAAGGTAAAAAACCACTTGGCGAAACTCTTGTTGAGATGGGTTATGTCAAAGAACACGAGATATCTGAAGCATTAACTCAACAAAGTGCAATGCAACTTGTTAGAGAAGAATTAGGTAATGCTGTTAGAAACCCTGTTCAACATAAAGTTTTATGGTTTATTGTTGTATTTGCAGTAATTGGCATAGCAACTATTTATAATATTGTAACAGGGAGTGTTGATAAAAATATAGGCCAAAATACATCTACAAATCTTGCTCAATCAGAGGATATTAATGCAAATACTGTAAAGCAAAAAAAGTTACGTTTAAGATACATTGGTCATAATAGTAAACTAAGTGAGCTTCAAGATACAACATTAAATATTAAAAATAGAGCTACTATTTTCAAAAAAAATACTAATTCTTCAATCAAAAGTCTTGAGTCTGAGTTACAGTATTCCAATCAGATTATGATGGAAGGTGATTCAACTAACGCTAGTGAAATTGGTGACGTGCAAGATAGATTTATCACATTTCAATCAGCACAGAAGATTAAAAATAAAAGACTAGAAGACAAGAATAAAGATCTTCTTAAAAGAATAAATGAACTTGAGCAAAAAATTAACGAAATTCAAGCAAAATTGCCTCAAGACAAATAATTTATATTTAATATGTTTAAAACAGAAGATATCATTGGTGATATAGTTTTTATATCTTTTATAAATGATAAAGAATTTTCTGATATTGGTATAGAAAAGTCTGGTCATTTTTTAGTTAAAGGTTTTGATAACATTGGTCTGTGGATACAACATCCAGGCATAAGTATAGAAAACAAGGAAATTAAAAACTATATTAAAGAAGGTGTATTTCTAGTTATGTGGAATCAAATTAACACTATTATGCACTACCCAAATAGAGAAGGATATGATTTTCCAAGCGAATTTGATAAAGAAATAGGTTTTTTAAAAAAATAAATAATATGTTGACTGGTACTGTTAAAGTTTGGAATAGAAATAAGGGGTGGGGATTCATTGTTGGAACAGATGGTGAAGATTACTTCTTAAACATAAAAAATCTTAGAACAGGACAAAAAATAAAAGAAGGAGCAAGGGTTAAGTTTGATGCAGAGGAAAGTCAAAACGGTACTCAAGCTATAAACGTAACTCTTTATTAATTTACATTTGTCTGATATTAAATTAATCATAAATAAAATAGTTTTTTTTGGATTTCATGGTTTATATGAAAATGAGAAAAAGAATGGTCAGAATTTTTTAGTTACAGTTAAAATTAATTACGAACCAATCTATAATCAAAATAATGATATAAAAAATTTAATTGATTACACAAAAATTTATTCACATCTCAAATATGAATTTAATAGAAAAAGATTTAATTATTTAGAATCATTGATTGATTATCTTATAAAATCATTAAATAATAAATACGATCAAATTACATATATCGAAATTAGTATCAATAAACCTGACCTTGAAATTGATGGTAATAAAAATTTCATAACGGTTCAAAAATCTTTTACAAAATAATGATTTTTTTGAGTTTAGGTACAAATTTAGGTGATAAATTAAAAAATTTAAATAATGTTTTATCTTATTTTAATTCAAATGATAAAATAGAGTTGATTTCAGAGTCTAAAATATATAAAACATCTCCAATGGAAAATGAAAATCAAGATTATTTTCTTAATATGGTTATTAATATTAAAACTGTATTAAAACCAATTGAATTATTAACTTATATTAAGTATGTAGAAACAAATATGGGTAGAGAACCTTCAATAAATAGATATATGCCAAGAATAATAGATATTGATATTTTAGCTTATAAAAGTAAAATTTTTAAAAATGAAATATTGACTATTCCACATCCAAAAGCTAAATTAAGAAAATTTGTTCTTAAGCCTTGGAATGACATAGCACCAAATTTTATATTGCCTAAAGAAAATAAATCAATAAATTTACTCTTGGAGTCAATTTCAAATTTAAAGGATTCAGTAATAGAATATAAATAAATGTCATCATTGTATTACAATATATCAATAGAAGGTTCGATTGGCGTTGGTAAGACTAGTCTTGCAAATATGATCAGTAAAGAGCTTAAAGCAAAATTAATTTTAGAAAAATTTGAAGAAAATCCATTCTTAAAAGATTTCTATGATAATCAAGATCAATATGCATTTCAGACACAGTTATTTTTTCTTTTATCAAGATATTCACAACATCAAGATTTAAGACAGGTTGATATTTTTTCAAAAATCTTAATTTCAGATTACATGTTTATCAAAGATAGGTTATTTGCCTCACTGAATCTTAATGATAGAGAAATGGTTTTGTATGATAATATAGCTAAAATTTTAGAAAAAGATATTGTTTACCCTGATTTAGCTATTTTTTTGCAAGCTGACACTGATAGATTGATGGAAAATATTCGTAAAAGAGGCAGGGATTTTGAGCAATCTATTGATTGGAAATATATTGATTCTCTTAATCAGGTCTACAATGAATATTTCTTTAGATATGATAAAGGTCCATTGTTAATTATAAATACTAATGATATAGATTTTGTTAATAACAAAGATGATTTTATTGGAATAATGAATTTTTTGAATGAACCTATCAAAGGAAGAAAATATTATAATCCAATAAAAAGTATTTAAATGTATTCATTTTTTTCACTAGTTAGGTTAGCATTAGGTCTTACATTTTTTTTATACCTTTTTTTCTTCTTTTCAAAATATATTTTGATTCCTCTGTTAGTTTATTTTTTTATTATACGTATTATTAGGTTGTTTGGCTTCAAATGGAATAAAATAAAAAAAGACAATAAAGAAAAAGTTAAAAACAAAAATGAAGATATTATTGATGGAGAATTTGAAGAGATAGAATAAGAAGTTTAATGGACGCAATTAAAAATATTACAGAAAGAGTATCTTACAAAAAGTTATTAAAACCATTTCCAAATAAAGATGAAATGAAATTAGTTTATAAAGCTGCACTAAGAGCTCCTGATCATAGAAATTTAAAACCAAGTAACTTTATAGAGGTTACAGGAAAAAGTTTAATAAAGCTTTCAGATATATTTTTTAATTATGCAAAAAATAATATACCCAACATAACTGAAACGAAATTAAATAAAATTAAAAATGCTCCATTTAGAGCCCCAATGGTTGTAGTTTTAATTAGTAGAATAACAAATCATCCAAAAGTACCAAAAATAGAACAAATGCTATCTACAGGAGCTGCTACACAAAATATGCTATTAGCTCTAAATGCATTAGGTTATGGAGCCATATGGAGAACTGGATCTTTAGCTTTTAATTCAGAAATATGCAAATATTTTTCTTTAAATAAATATGATGAAATAATTGGATATTTATATATAGGAACTCCAGAAGATAGAACAAAAAAAAATACTAAATCAATTATTAATGATTATGTTCAAAAATGGACATAAATAAAATTATATGTATATAAGATCTATTCAACTACAAGGATTTAAATCTTTTCTTAATAAAACTAAAATTGAACTAAAACCGGGTCTTACAAGTATTGTGGGACCTAATGGTTGTGGCAAAAGTAATATTGTAGATGCTATAAGGTGGGTTCTTGGCGAGCAAAAAAAAACTAGATTAAGAACTGATATTAAGGAAGATGTAATTTTTAATGGTACAGATAAAATAAAACCTACAAACTATGCGGAAGTAAAATTAGTAATTAAAAATAATTCTAAAACATTACCAATCGAATACACTGATATTGAAATTAAGCGAAGATTATTTCGAACAGGTGATAACGAATATTTTATTAATAAAACTAAGTGTAGACTTAAAGATATTCAAGAAATGTTTATAAATACTGGAATGAGCTCAGATGCATATTCAGTTATTGAGCTTAAAATGATAGATGAAATTTTAAATGAAAATTTAATGAGTTTAAAAAAAATGATAGATTCAGCCGCAGGGATATCAAACTATAATAAACAAAGAACCAAAACTTTAACAAAAATTAAAAATGTTACATTAGATTTAACTAGAATAAACGATATAGTAATTGAATTGCGTAAAAATATAAAATATCTCGATTCACAAATGAAGCAATTCAACGAGCATGAAAGCTTAATGAAAAAATTAGAAAACTATGAAGCTAAGTTATCTCAGATAAGAATAAATAATATTTTAGATAAAATTAATGTAATTGAAAAAAGTTTAAATGCAGATAAGAAAAAAAGTAAGTTATTATATAAAGATATCAGTATATCTGAATCTAAAATCACTAAATATCAATTATTATTAGATGAAAAAAGACAAGAATTATTAGTAACTAAAAAAGAACTTTCTAATTCTAATGAGCAACTTTTAGATATTAATTCTAAATTAATTAAGTTTTCGGAAAAACAAAAATATAACTCATCACAAATTGACTATTCATCTGATCAAATTTCTCAAATTATATCTTCAATAAAACATAGTGACACAAAATTAAAAGAATTAATTATAGAATCTAAAAAACTACAAAAATTAATAGATAAAAATGAAAAGGAGATAATATTATTTAAAAAGAAATATTCAGCAGATTTTAAAGCTAAAGAAAACTTGTTAGAAAAAATTGATCAACAAGCTACAAAAATTGAAAGTATTTACAATGAGAAATTATTAATTGAAAACAAGATAACATCTCTCGATTTGAAAAAAGAAAATCATTCTAAACATTTGTTTGATTTAAAATCCTACAAGTATGATAAGAATTGTAAATTTTGTATTGAAAATGGTAAAAAACAAATAAACGAAACAGATTTTTTTAAAAAAAAGCTAAAAAAAATTAATAAAGAATTAAATGGTTATAATAAAAAATTATCTAATACTTTATCTAAATACAAAACAGAGCTAAAAAAATCAGAAAGTTTAAAATCATCATTAAAATTATATAATTCTAAGAATCAAATTGTTAATGATAAATTTCATGACCTTGAAATTGATAAAATAAAATTTACTAAAGAAATTGAAAGTATTGAATATAGATTAAATTACTTTAAAGATTCAAAAGAGGAGCTTTCAATTAAAAAAAATACTTTAAATACACAAATTGAATTATTAAAAAGTGAAATTAATGATATAAATCATAAACAAACTAATATATCAAATCAAAGAACAGTTTTAAATGATAAATTAAATAATCTTAAACTTGATATTGATAAAAAAGAAACCAAATATGATGATATAAATGCTAAAATAAAAGAATCTCAAAACATTATGTCTTTAGCGACTAAAAATAGTGAGCATTTAAATTTTTCCATTCAACAAAAAGAAATTGAAATATCTAATCTTAATAATGAAATTAAAATAATTAATAATTTTCTAAAGGATAAATATAGCTCTCACATCTCAGATTATAATTTTAAAAATATTAAATTAACTAAGGCTTCTATTATTAATAAAATTAATAAAATTAAAATTAAAATTGAAGATTATGGTCCTATCAATATGAATGTAAAAAATCAATTTTATGAAGAAAATGAAAGATTTGAGTTTTTGAATAATCAAAAATTAGATTTAGAGAAATCAAAAAAAATGTTAAATAAGACAATAAATAAATTAAATAAAGAAGCAAAAAGTAATTTTATATTTACTTTTAATATGATTAATAAAAATTTAAAAGAAACTTTTCCTATGTTTTTTAAGGGAGGTACTGCTAAACTTATTTTATCTGATCAAGATAATCCATTAGAGTCAAATATAATTATTGCTCCTTCACCTCCAGGTAAAAAGGTAAAAAAATTAAATGTGTTATCTGCTGGTGAGAAAGCATTGACTGCTATTTCAATCTTATTTGCTATATATCAAAAAAAACCGAGTCCTTTTTGTGTTTTAGATGAGGTAGATGCTCCACTTGATGATTTTAATACAAAAAACTTTACAGATGTTTTAAAATTATACTCAAAGAAAACACAATTTATAATTGTTACACATAATAAATTAACAATGAATTCTTCTGATTTGCTTTATGGAGTTACGCAAGAGGATAAAGGTATTTCCAAAATTCTATCTGTAAATTTAAATGATTAAAATATTCATTATATTATTTTTTTTAGCAATCAATTATTCATTTAATATGGATGATATAATGTCATTCGAAAATAAATATTCTCAGGAAATTAAATGGGCAAATAATTACATTTATGAAAATAAATCTATTATTGATTCAATATTTATTAATAATAATATTGATATAGAATTAGGTCTTTCTATAATGTTTCCGGAATTGGTAAGATATAATTTTCTTAAAGATCAAATTGAGATTTCATTAAACAAAATTTTATATGTAAATGGTGGACTCGAATACTCAGATTTATCAATAGGCGTTCTACAAATGAAGCCATCTTTTATCAAACGTTTATCAAATAGCCATAGAATGAGTAATTATGAATTATTGTTTGAATTTAATAATAAATTAAACGATGAGGATATAAGAGCTATTATAATCGAAAGATTACAAAAATTATCTTATCAATTATTATATTTAAGTTATTTCATTAATATCATTGATAACCATATTCAAAACTATAACTTTTCTAATTCTGAAAAAATAAAGTATATATCTACAGCATATAACTCAGGGGCTTGGTACAATATCAGTAATAATGAGAAATATTCACAAAAAAAAACTTACCCAAATGGACCTGATGAAAAGAAAATAATTCAATATTCTTTTTCAGATATATCACTATATTATTACAATAAACTGAAAGCAAATTAGTATGATTTCAAATATAAATTTCCAAGATAGGAAAGTTCTTATTAGAGTTGATTATAATGTTCCTATTGAGAATGATACAGTAATTGATAATTATAGAATAAAAAAAAGTTTATCAACTATAAAGCATTGTCTTGATAATGGTGCTTCATTAATTATAATGTCTCACCTTGGAAGACCAGATGGTGAAAACTCTAATTTTAGTTTATTGCCAGTATGTGATGAACTAGAGAATTTATTAGATATGAACATAACATTCTCCAATGACTGTGTTTCTGATAAAGCATTACTTAAATCATCACAATTAGAACCTGGGCAAATACATTTTCTTGAAAATTTGAGATTTTATAAAGAAGAGGTTAATAATGATTTTAACTTTTCACAAAAATTATCATTTCATGGTGATATATATATAAATGATGCATTTGGTACTGCCCATAGGTCTCACGCATCCAATGTTGGTGTTACCAAATTTTTTAATGAAAAATCATATGGTTATTTAATGGAGAAAGAATTACACTATTTAAAAGATTTAATTCAAAACCCATATAGACCATTAACAGTTATTATGGGAGGCGCAAAAATAAAGGGTAAAATTGAACTTATTGAAAATTTCATAGAAATTGCTGATAATATTATAATAGGTGGTGCTTTATCTTTACCATTTCTAAAATCTAAAAATTTTGATATTCATTCTCCTCTTATAGATGATGAAAGTATTTTAAATGCTGAAAATCTTCTAAAGTATGCAGAAGAGAAAAATAAAAAGTTAATATTACCATGTGATTTTGTTACAGCAAATTCGTTAGATGATGATCAAAACATTGATATTAAGTTACTTAATGAAATAGATAGCACATCCCAATGTTTTGATATTGGTCCTGAAACAACTATGATTTTTAGTGATATTTTATCAAGTTCTGATACGATTTTATGGAACGGACCATTAGGTGTATGTGAAAATCCATATTTTGCAACTGGAACACAACAAATATGCAGAATAATTGAGGAATTAACCGCAAATAATGTTGTCTCTGTTCTTGGGGGTGGAGACACAGCATCTGCTGCCAATAGATTTTCAGTTTCAGGTAATTTCTCTCATATTTCTACAGGCGGTGGAGCATCACTTGAATTACTTTCTGGTAAAGATTTACCAGCAATTAATGCGTTAAATTCTTAAGGAATCATTTATGTTAAGAGATTTATTTTGTGTGGCAAATTTTAAAATGAATAAAAATAGATATGAAACTATTTCTTATCTAAAAAAATTGTCGATTTTAAATAAAATAAAATCCAAAACTAATTTAATTGTATGTCCTCCATATACTTCATTGACTGAATCAATCAAGAATATTTCTCTAGGAGTTCAAAACATCAATTCTAATACAAATGGTGCATATACAGGAGAAATATCTGCTGAAATGGTATGTGATTTCGATGTTCAATATGTTATACTGGGTCATTCTGAAAGAAGGGAATTTTTTAATGAAAATGATAATGAAATCAACAAAAAAATTAAAATAGCTTTAAAATATAATTTAAAACCAATTTTATGTGTTGGTGAAAATTTAAATCAAAGAAAAAATAATCAAGTTCTTAAAATATTAGAACAACAATTATCAATTAGCTTAGATAATATAGATATTAAATCTAATATTGTTATAGCTTATGAGCCTGTATGGGCTATTGGTACAGGTGAAACAGCATCAACTGATCTTATTACTGAAACCCATAACATGATTAGAAAAATTTTAAATGATATTGGTTTTGATGGAGAAAAAATATCTATATTATATGGTGGTAGTGTTAACAGAAATAATGCAAAAGATTTAATTGCTTTAAAAGATGTTGATGGTTTTTTAATTGGTGGTGCTTCGCTTGATGTGAATCACTTTTATGATATTTTTAAATATATTGAGGAGAGTGTTTAATGTATAGTATTTTAGTTTTTGTATTAGTATTGGTTTCTATATTACTTATAGGAATTATATTGCTTCAGTCTGGTCAGGGTGATATGGGCACAGCTATGGGTGGTAATACTATGAATCAAGCCTTTGGAAGCGAAGGTGCAGATAAATTACTAGTCAGAATCACAACTGCACTTGCTACAATTTTTATGATTCTAGCAATATCTATACAACTTTATGGAAAATCAGAAGAAACAAATAATATTGAAGGTTTACCAAACTCTGTTAATGAAAAATCAACGGATACTGATTCACCAGTAAATGATATAAACGATTTACCAGATGTACTACCTAATTCAGAAAGCTCACAATAGATTTGCTGAAGTGGTGGAATTGGTATACACGCTGTCTTGAGGGGGCAGTGAGATTTATCTCATGCGGGTTCAAATCCCGCCTTCAGCACGTAAAATAAAGGTATATATATGTTATTTAGAATAATTTCAAAGTTTTTAGTTTTACTTTTAGTTTCAGGTTTATTTTCATCAAAGCGATTACAGAATTGTTTAGAGGTTGATAGTAAAATAAAGCAACTAATTTCAGAAGATCAATATGAAGGAGCATATGTAGTAGCTAAAAATAATCGAAAAATGGAAGGAAAAGAGGGATGCAATGCCTCTTTTTACTACAATCTTGGAAAAATATTTTTGTCATTTGATGATTTCAATAAAACTCGTGATATGTACAGCAAAGCGTTAAAAGAGGCCTCAGAAGGAGAAGAGTATAATACGATTAAACTCGAGTATAGTAGATTAAGTTTTTTACTTTCAGAAATTAGTTTTATAAAACAGATTTATGAAAATGATCAAGATAAAGAAAAAGCAATCTCAAGTTATATAGGTTTACTTGAGGGTAATAATTTATGGGATAATGGCGAACCTTATGTTGATATAAATAAAAATTTAGCTTTCGATGACAATGAAGAATTTACAGATTGGAATTTCCCTGATATAGGTTATTTACACTTATTAATATCTGATATTTATAAAAAATCTGAAGATTTTAACAACGCTATATATCATCTAAGAGAAGCCCTTTCAATAAATCCAAATGTTAAATCTTACAATGAACAAATCGCAGTTATTTCAAAAATGATTGCAAAACAAGCTAATAATTTATTGAGATTAAATAAATTAGATGAAGCTATAGAAAAATATGAATTATCAATATCTATTGATAGTACTGAATCAGCTATTCATTACAATTTAGCTAATACATATTTTCAAAAAAAGGATTATAAAAAAGCAATAGAATCATATAAAAATGTTGAAGTATTAGATCCAAATAAATTTAAAGCATTACACAAAATGGGTCAATGTTATCAAAAACTAGATGAACACAGTTATGCTGTAGTACAATTTGAAAAATCAATTGATGTAATAGAAGCATTGAACGAGAATTTTATGTCTTCATATAATGAAATGGCATTATCATTAATGAAGCTTAATGATTATGAAAATGCAAGAAAAGCATTGCGAATTATTATTAATAAATCTCCAAAATATTTTAAGGCGTATGAAACCCTTGGAGTTCTTTGTCTCGAGGCAACTGATCCAAACTTTAAATCTAATGAATGTGCATTAGAGAATTTTACTGAAGCATCTAATTTAAAACCGAATAATCATGTTTTAAAATTTAGATTAGCTCAATTATATAATATTATAGCAGAAGAGTATAAGGATGATCAAGATTTAAAGAATATGAACTATAATTTGAACGAAGCAAAGAAATATGCTCGTCAATGTAGACAATTAAAAAAAACATACGGCGGTGCTTATTTCGAACTTGGTGTAGCTGAACTTAATTTATGTAATAGAGCTACTGGAATTAAATCTCTTCAAAAAGCTGCCAAATATGACAGGCGTTATAGATCTGAAGTTAAACGAATCATAAAAAAAATTGATACTTTTACTGATCATTGTGAATAATGATTAAAGCTGTACTATTTGATTTAGATAATACCCTTTTAGATTTTATGGAAATGAAAAATTCTGCAGTTAATTCTGCTGTTGATAGCATGATTTTTGCTGGCCTTTCAATATCCAAAAAGCAAGCTGTTGAACAAATACACGATATATACAAAGATTTAGGCTATGAATATCAAGAAGTATTTGATTTATTTTTAAAGAACAATATAGGTGAAGTTGATTATAGAATCTTAGCAAATGGTATTATCTCTTATAAAAAGGCTAAGGAATCTTCCTTACATCTTTATAAAAATGTTGATAAAACATTATTAACAGTTAGTAAAATGGGCCTTAAAATAGGTGTTATATCTGATGCGCCAAGCAGAGAAGCTTGGATAAGAATATGTTCAATGAAACTTGAGCATATTTTTGATACAGTAGTAACTTTACATGAAAAAGGTATACATAAACCTTCACCTGAACCGTTTATAAAAGCAATGAAAGATTTAAAAGTTAATCCAAATGAAACAATTATGATAGGTGATTGGCCTGAAAGAGATATCATTGGCGCTAAAAATGTTGGCATGAAAACTGCATTTGCAAAATATGGTGATACATTTAATACAACAAATTCAGGTGCAGATTATGTTCTTGATGATATTTCAGATTTAATTAAAATTATTAGAGACATTAATGATTAATAATATTGGCACAGATATTATTGAAGTTGAAAGAATTAAAGATCTAATAAAAGATAAGGGCGATAATTTTCTAAAAAAAATTTATACTAAAAATGAAATTGAATATTGTGAGTCTAAGGGTATAAATAAATATCAACATTATGCTGGTAGATTTGCTGCAAAGGAGGCAATAAAGAAAGCTTTTGGAGTTTATAACATAAATAGTTTTAACAAAATTGAAATAATTAATAAAATTGACGGTACTCCAAAAGTTAATTTGCTTTCAAATAATGATATTTTAAAAAACCATAAAATTTTAATATCAATTTCTCATATCAAATCATTTGCTACCGCTAATGCTTTAGTTTATAAATATTAATAATTCAATTTATTATGATAAGAAAAATAAATATATCTAATATTGCTATTATTGATAACTTAGAGATTAACTTTTCTAAGGGATTTAATATTATAACCGGTGAGAGTGGTTCTGGTAAATCTATTCTAATTAAATCAATAGAGTATCTAAAAGGTAAAAAATTTAATAAAGATGATTTTAGAAAAAATGCTGATTTTGCTTCTATAAATTCAGTAATTAAAATAGATGATAAGGACTTTAATTTAGAAAGAAGAATATCTAAGAATTATATATCAAGTTTCTACATTAATAATAAAAAGACTAATTTTGAAAATTATACTAAATTGATAAAAAATGCTATTGATATTCATAATCAAAATGATCATCAGAATTTATTAGATAAAAGTTTACATATCCAGTATTTAGATGCTTTTTCTGATAACACTTCACTTTTAAATCAAATAGATTCCGTTCATTCAGAATGGCAAATAATGAAGAGAAGATTATCAGAATTATTAATCCAAAAAGATGAATATAATACAAAAAAAGAATTATATAATTTTCAAAATGAAGAATTATCAAAGATTGAATTAACTGAAGATATGGAAGAAAACCTTATATCTAAGTATCAATTATTATTTAATTCAAAAAAGATAAAGGATAGTATTTCAATTGCTAAAGCTAGTCTAAGTGACGATTTATCTGATAATAATGTTTCTGAAAAAATATCAAATGCAATAAAAAATATTGAAGATATAGTTGAATATAGTACAGATTTTAAAACTATAAGTTCAAGACTTGAATCATTATTAATTGAGGTAAACGATATATCATTTGATTTGGAAAATCTTTCAAATGATGTTGTTTTTGATAGTCAAAAATTAAATAAATATGAAGAGAGAATTGCTTTTTTGAATCATTTAAAGAGTAAATATGGCCCTTCTATTAAAGATGTAATAAATCATAAAAAATCTTTAAATAAACAAATTATAGAATCTAAAAATTATGATAAAGATATATCGATTTATCATTCTAATATTAATACTTTAGAGACTAAATTAATGAATTTATCTAAACAAATATCAAATATTCGGAAAAAAATGAAACCTAAGATTGAAAAGGCAATTAAACAAAAATTTATATCTTTAGATTTAGACCAAGCAGAAATACAATTTAAAATTCATTCTGAAGAATCAATCTTATCAAATTCAGGTTATGATCAGTGTGAAATTTTTATCAGAACAAACAAAGGTGAGGATTTTAAACCCTTAACAAATATAGCTTCAGGAGGAGAAATATCAAGAATTATGTTAGCTATTAAGTTATCTTTGCAAGATAAATTTAATTTAAATTCACTTATTTTTGATGAAGTTGATGTAGGTATTTCAGGCAGAACAGCAAGTAAGATTGGTTCAGCTTTATATGAGTTAAGCAAGTATAATCAAGTGGTTTGTGTTACTCATTTACCTCAAATTGCTTCAAAAACTAATGATTCTCATTATAAAATTTTTAAATCTAATTTAGATAATAGGGTAGTTGCTAAAATTAAAGAATTAGATAATGAAAGTAAAATAAATGAAATTGCTAGGCTTTTAAGTAACGAAGAGATAACTTCAGATAGTTTAAAACAGGCAACTAATATGATAGGTAAGATATAAATGGATAAATTTTTAATAAAGGGTCCTAATAGATTAAATGGAAGTATATCAATTGGAGGTGCTAAAAATGCTGTATTGCCATTAATGACAGCATGTATTATTCATCCAGGAAAATATATTCTTAATAATGTGCCAATTTTACGAGATACTATTACTATGGCTAAATTGTTAGAAATGGTTGGCGCTCAGGTCGAAATTTATAAAAATTCATTTTTGATTAATACAAAAAATTGTAATAAACCATATGCTCCATATGATTTAGTGTCAACAATGAGAGCATCATTCTATGTTCTTGGTCCTTTCATGAGTAGATTTAAAGAGGCACAAGTTTCTCTTCCCGGTGGTTGTGCTTGGGGACCAAGACCTGTAGATTTTCATATAAAAGCCTTAGAAAAAATGGGAGCTCAAATTAATTTAACAGATGGCTATATTAAAGCTTCAGGTAGACTAAAAGGCGCCAATATTATTTTTGATAAAAGTAGTGTCGGAGCTACTGGAAATATTATGATGGCTGCTGTTAATGCAAAAGGTACTACTAAAATTGAAAATTCTGCCCTTGAACCAGAAATAGATTGTTTGATGAATTTCTTAAATACTATGGGTGCAAACATCAATAGAGATTCAAATAATAATATTATTATTAAAGGTGAAAGTAAATTTAGAGACAATTTTGAATTTGATGTAATACCTGATAGGATTGAGGCTGGTACTTTCATGATTGCTACAGCTATGTGTAAGGGAAAAGTGAAACTCAATAATGTTAACCCTAATCATTTATCAATAGTAATTGACAAGCTTATTCAATCAGGCTCAAATATTGTAATTAATAATAATAGTTTAACAATTGAGTCTAAAAATAGACCTAAACCCGTTGATATTGATACACTTATTTATCCAGGTTATCCAACTGATTTACAAGCACAATGGATGGCATTAATGTCTATTGCTAATGGTTCATCTAAAATAATAGATAATATTTACACAGATAGATTTACACATATTGCTGAACTAGAGCGTTTAGGAGCTAATATATCCTTAAATAGCAATATTGCTACGATTAATGGTGTAAAATCTCTCAAAGGTGCTCAAGTTATGTCTACAGATATAAGAGCTAGTGCATCTTTGGTTATAGCAGGTTTATTTGCTGATAAAGATACTGAAATTTCAAGAATATATCACATTGATCGCGGTTATGAAAATATCGAAAATAAATTTTCAAAACTAGGGGCTAAAATTACTAGGATAAAAAAGTAGTATTATTCGTCTCTGAAATATGTTGTTACATTAAATTGACTATTTGTGTTTGGAAAATATATAATCTTATTATAACTTAATTGCAGATAAGTTAATGTCATTATTAAGTATTATTAAAGTAAGGAGCGTTTAAAATGAAAAAATTAACATTATTACTATCAAGCTTATTGTTGTTATCTTTAAGTTTATCTCATACATCTTATAGTGGTTTATTAAAGTCTAATCAACCTAACAATCCAAATGGTGTTGAAGTAACAATTCATTCTGACGTAGACGTTTATGGTGTTCAGTTTGATTTAACATATGATGCAAACAGTCTTTCTCTAAATAAAGAAGACATAGTATCATTAATAGATCCAGTTAGTGTTTATGCAAAAGTAATTGAACCTGGTTTAGCTAGAATTATTATGTTTAGCATGCAAGGTGACATACTTGTTAATGCTGAAAATGATTTATCATCAATCATTGATATTAAATTTGCTTCTACTAACAATTTTACTAATGGTGAAACTAATGTTGCTATATCTAATCTTATTTTAGCTGGTGCAAATGGTGTAGGAATTGAATGTCAATCTAATTCAAGTTTTGATTTAAATGTTGGTATACCAACTGAAACTTCATTAGAAAAGAATTATCCTAACCCATTTAATCCATCAACTAGCATACCATTTCAGTTAAAAGAAGCTGGTTTTGTTAGCTTAAAGGTTTATGATATGAGCGGTTCACTTGTGAAAACATTAGCTACTGATTTTAGAGATGCTGGTAGTTACGAAGTTGTATGGAATGGTCTAAATAACGATGGTCAGCAAGTTGCCAGCGGACAATATATTCTACAAATGAGTGCACCAAATTATAGTAATACATTACAAATGACATTTTTAAAGTAAATATTTTACTTTAATCTTTAAAAGCCTCAATTTTATTGAGGCTTTTTTTTTATTAATTTTAAAATCTTTTTGTATTGCATTTTATTATCAATAAATTAAAAATATAACTAAATTATATAATATGAAATTTAATATTGTTATTATTGGTGCTGGTGAAGTTGGATTTAATTTAGCTAAGTCTCTTAGCAAAGAAGATCATGATATTACTGTAATTGATATTGATCCAGTTAAATGCCAAAAAGTTACTAATCATGTTGATGCAAAAGTTATTGAAGGTGATGGTTGTTCCCAAAAAACACTTCAAAATATTGACATGTCTGAAGTTGATTATCTTATTGCTTTAACAAAAATTGATGAGGTGAATCTCGTTGCTTCAAAGTTAGCCAAAGAAGGTGGAGCGAAGAAGGTTATATCTAGATTAAGAAATACTGAATATGTTGATGAAAAAGCAATTGTTAAGCCCTCACAGTTTGGTATAAATCATATTGTTTTTCCTGAAAAAGCAGCACAAAATGAAATTAAACGAATAATAACTCAGCCCTCAAGTATTGATATTGAATCTTTTAAGAACGATAAAGTTACTCTGGTGGGTATTTTAATTGATCCATCATCCTCTCTAGTAGGAAGAACCAAAGAAAATGTTGAGATTTCAAATCCATTTATACCCCATAAACTTGCTGTAATAAGTAGAGATGATATTACATTTATTCCACATAAAAACACAAAATATAAAAAAAATGATATTGTTTATTTTGTTGTTCCTACAACTGCACTTAATGACATACAGTTATTAGCTGGTAAATCACCCTTTAAAGTTAATAATATAATGATTATGGGTGCAGGTAAGGTTGGTCGTTTACTTGCTGCTTCTTTAGAGAATGAATACGATGTAAAATTACTTGACAAAGATATTGATAAGGCAGATAATGTTAGTGAAAAACTAAGTAACACTTTGGTTTTAACTGAAGATGGTCTTAATATTGATTTTCTAGAATCTGAAAATATTTCATCTTTAGATTGTTTTATTGCTGTAACTGAAAATGAACAAATTAATATAATGTCTTCACTTCTTATGAAGCACTATGGTGTTAAACAAGTTATCGTTCATATTAATAGTACAAGTTTTTTTAAAGTAGTAAGAAGAATTGGTGTTGATGCAGTTATTAGTAAAAACACTTCTGCAGTAAACGAAGTTTTAAAAATAATACGTAGTGATGAGGATAAACTATCAGTATCTAGATTTGAAGAAATTGATATTGAAGTGGTTGAACTTACTGTAAGAGAAAATTCTGATTTTATTAATAGAAATTTATCTATTAAAGATTTACCAGAACAAATTTGTTTAGGATCAATTATTAGAAATGATAAAGTTATCATTCCTAATAATCAAACAAACTTAAAAATTGATGATGAACTACTATTTTTCACCAAATCTGAAGATATTCATATTGCAGAACAGCTTTTTTAAATATGATTAGTAATAGAGTTTTAAATTTAATAGGCTACTTATTATTCTTTTTAGGTTTATCTATGTTGATTAGTGCTGCATGGAGTTTTTACTATAATGAAAATGATTTACATTCGATTTTAAATGCAGCTTTGATTACATCTTTAACTGGTTTTTTTTTAATTTTATTTACAATAATAAAACTTTCCTTTAGTTTTCCTTTTATCAAAATTAAAAAAAGATCAAAATTTGATTTATCATCAAGAGATGGTTATATATTAGTTACACTAAGCTGGATTTTAATGTCACTATTTAGTTCGTTACCGTTTTATTTGTATTCAAATTATCTAGTCCATACACACGCATTTAATCACTTTATTAATTGCTACTTTGAATCTATTTCAGGTTTAACAACAACTGGTGCAACTATTTTAAATACGTATCAAATTGATACTCTACCTAAAGGATTATTATTTTGGAGAAGTTTTACTCAATTTATAGGCGGTATTGGTATAATTGTTTTTAGCATAGCAATTTTACCTCTTTTAGGTTTTGGTGGTGTTCAATTGTTTAGAGCAGAAGTTGCGGGTCCTGTTGCAGATAAATTAACACCAAGAGTTCAACAAACTGCTAAACTTTTATGGGTAATATATATTGGCCTTATAATTTCACAAACTATCATCTTGATGATTGAAGGTCTAACTTTCTATGATTCTATAACTCATTCATTTACAACTATAGCAACTGCAGGATTTTCAACACATTCAGAGAGTATTGCATTTTTTTCACCCTTAGTTCAATATACAATAATATTTTTTATGATTGTTGCAGCTACAAGTTTTTCATTACATTTTTTAGCTATAAGTAAAGGAAAAATTGAATATTTTAAGGATCAGGAGTTTAAGGTTTACTTATCACTTATTTTTATATTTTTATTAGTTTTTTTTACTGACAATTATATAAAAAATTTTTCTATGAATACTGATTTTGAAACAGGTTTTAGAAATTCATTATTTACATCTGTTACTTTGCTTACTACAACAGGATTTACAACAGTAGATTATGAAACTTGGGGTTATGCATCACAGACAATGATCTTTATACTTTTTTTTATTGGTGGTTGCGCTGGATCTACTACTGGGGCTATAAAATTAATTCGAACCATATTGGTATTTAAATTTCTTTCAAGAGAACTTAAAAAATTAATACATCCAAAGGGTGTTTTTCATATCAGAATTGGTGGTAAAAGAATTTCTGAAGAAGTTGTATCAAATACAGTTGGATTTTATCTCTTTTATATATTTATTTTCGTTTTAGCAGCAATTATTTTTGGATTTTTTGGCTCCGATATAATAACTTCATTAGCTGTTTCAGCATCTGCTTTAGGAAATATTGGTCCTGGACTAGGAGATATTGGTCCATCATCTAATTGGAATAGTCTTCCTAATTTTGCTAAATTACTAGCAACATTTTTAATGTTATTAGGAAGATTAGAGATTTTTACAGTCATGCTATTATTTTCAGGAGTTTTCTCAAAAAAATGAAATATATAAATATAAATAAAAAAAATAAATCTGCGTATATAACAATTAATAATGAAAAGCATTTAAATGCATTAAATAAAGATTTATTAAGTGAATTAAGTTTTGCTATTAATGATCTTGATTTAGATAAATCAATACGTGTATTAATCATAACAGGTGAAGGTGATAAAGCTTTTGCAGCAGGTGCAGATATCAAAGAAATGTATGGTATGACAAAAGAAGATGCATTAAAATATTCTAAGCTTGGAAGTGAATTATTTTATAAAATAGAAACTTTAAGTAAACCCGTTATAGCAGCAATTAATGGTTATGCTTTGGGTGGTGGCTGTGAACTTGCAATGTCTTGTCATATTAGATACGCAACCTCAAATGCAGTTTTAGGTCAACCTGAAGTCAAATTAGGTTTAATTACAGGATTTGGTGGTTCTCAACGCATAACTAAGAATTTATCTAAAACTAATGCAATGGAAATGCTTTTATCAGGTAGAAATTATACAGCTCAAGAATGCAAAAAAATTGGATTAATTAATGATTTTTTTGAATCTAAAAATGAACTTTTTGACAGAGTTAATTTTATCTCTAAACTTATTTCTGAAAATGGTTCTAATTCAGTTGAAAAAACTATTGAGTTAATAAATAGAAGTTACGATATTCATACTGATGAAGGTCTATCTATTGAGTCAATTGAATTTGGTAAACTTTTTGAAGAACAGGAATCAAATGAAGGTTTAGAATCTTTTATCCAAAAGAGAAAGCCCAATTTTTAATGAATAATGAAAATGTTAGAAATTTTTGTATTATAGCACATATTGATCATGGTAAATCTACTTTAGCTGATAGATTAATAGAATTAACAAATACTCTTTCATCAAAACAACTAGAATCACAAGTTTTAGACGATATGGATTTGGAAAAAGAAAGAGGTATTACAATAAAATCTCATCCAATACAAATGGAATATAAAGATGATAACACAAATTATATTCTAAACTTAATTGACACCCCTGGACATGTAGATTTTACTTATGAAGTTTCAAGAAGTATGGCAGCATGTGAAGGTGCACTCTTAATTATAGATGCTAGTCAAGGAGTAGAAGCTCAAACTGTGAGTAACTTATATCTAGCTTTGGAGGCAGATTTAACAATTATTCCAATTCTTAATAAAATTGATATGCCAAATGCTAATGTGGAATCTGTTAAAGAACAAGTTGTAGAATTAATTGGATGCTCTAAAGATGACATTTTAGAAATTAGTGCAAAGGATGGTATAGGAATTAAAAGTGTTTTTGATTCAATAATTCATGAAATACCTTCGCCAACAAATAAGTTTGAAAATGAAACATCAAGAGCTTTAATTTTTGATTCTTTCTATGATCAGTTCAGAGGTGTTGTTGCATATATACGTGTATTTGGCGGCTCATTTAAAAAAAGTGATCAAATTAAGCTGATTTCAAATGATATTAATTTTGAAATTACTGAGGTTGGTAAACTAAAATTAAAAAAAATTAGTATAAATGAATTAAATTCGGGTGATGTAGGTTATATAGTTACTAGCCTAAAAAACGTTTCGGATATTAACGTTGGTGATACTATTTCATTAAAAAATGAAAAAAATGTAAGAAGTTTACCAGGATATAAAGAAATAAAACCTATGGTTTTTAGTGGAATGTATCCTGTTGATTCACAAGATTATGAAGACTTTAAAACTAGTTTGTTAAAATTAAAACTAAATGATGCAGCTCTTACTTTTGAACCTAATGTTTCTACTGCTCTTGGTTTTGGTTTTAGATGCGGATTTTTAGGCCCTTTGCATATGGAGATTGTTCAAGAGAGATTAGAAAGAGAATTTAATCTTAACTTAATATCTACTGCTCCGAATGTTAGTTATAATGTTTTAACTAGAAATGGTTCAAATATTGAAGTTAAAAATCCTGCAGACATGCCTGTAGCTGGAGATATAGATTCAATTTTTGAACCATATATTAAAGCTGAAATTATATCCCCAGATGAATATATTGGAAACATAATGAAGTTATGCTCTTCTAAAAGAGGTATATTTCAATCAACCAATTATTTGTCACAAAAAAAGGTTCAAATAATATTCTTAATACCATTAGGTGAAGTAATTTATGATTTTTTCGAAAAACTAAAATCATCTACAAAGGGTTACGCATCACTTGATTATGAGTATGTTGATGAACGATCATCTAAACTAGTTAAACTTGATATTAAAATTAATAATGATATAGTTGATGCCTTAAGTATGATTGTTCATAAAGATTATGATTATCAATTCGGATCAAAGATTTGCAAACAATTAAAAGAAGAAATTCCGAGACAGCAATTTGAAATTCCTATTCAAGCAACAATTGGTGCAAAAATTATAGCTAGAGAGACTGTGAAAGCTTTACGTAAAAATGTAACAGCAAAATGTTATGGTGGAGATATAAGTAGAAAAAGAAAACTTTTAGAAAAACAGAAAAAAGGTAAAAAAAGAATGAAAGTTGTTGGAAACGTTGAATTACCTCAGAGTGCATTTTTAGCTGTATTAAAATCAGGAGATGATTAAAAATGTATCCATGGATTGACTTATATATTATTAAAATTCCATCATTTGGTCTTATGGTCGCTTTTGCATTTTTAGTTTGTAATCATTTATTAAAAAAAGAATTTCCAAAAAACGGATTAGATTCAAAAATAGCAGATGATATAATATTTTATTCAATTATATCAGCCATAATAGGCTCAAAATTATATCATATAATAGAGTCCGGTAATTATCTTCAGTTATATTATTCTTTAGAATCTATTTTTATAAATATTATTTCTTTTAATTTTAATGATGCATTTAATGATTTGCAGTATCTAGGTTCAGGTTTAGTTTTTAATGGGGGTTTTATATGCGCTATTTTGTTTATTTTTATATACCTTAAAAATAAAAAAATAAATTTTTTAAGAATTCTTGATATAGTTGGACCATTTATTTTATTAGGTCATGGTATTGGAAGAATAGGATGTCTTTTAGTTGGTGATGATTATGGTATACCTACAAATTTACCATGGGGTATCTCTCTTGAAAATGGATTACCTCCAACAACAATAGAAACTTTCTCAGAATATGGTCAGTTCAATTATTTAGGATACTCTTCATCGGAACTACAACAATTCTTAGTTAATGGAAGCAATAATGTTATTACTGTTCATCCTACACAAATTTATGAAATGTCTTTGTATTTTATAGGATTCTATATTCTTAGGTCTAAATTTAATGTATTAAAACATACCTTAGGTCAATCATCAGCTTATTATTTAATGTATGCGGGTATTTCAAGGTTTATGGTTGAGATAATAAGGACCAATGAAAGATATATGTTTAATTTTTCTAGTGCCCAATATGTTTCAATTATATTATTTATAATTGGAATGATATTATATTTTAATTTAAAGAAAATCAATGAACTTTATGGAAACAATTAGTTGTCCTATTTGTAACTCTTCCAAATTTGATAATTATCTTTTTTTAGAAGATAAATATGATTTAAAAGGTAAAAAAAAATTTAGTATTGTAAAGTGCCTTTGTAATTTTATCTACTTAAATCCTAGACCTGATCAAAATGAGATAGTTAAATACTATAGTGATATATCTTATTCTCCACATGATAAATTTAGTTTTTTTTATAAAATAGCTCAAAAAATATCATTTAAATGGAAATATAATCTCATTAAAAATAATTTTTCCAATTGTAAAATTTTAGATTATGGTTCAGGAAAGGGAGATTTTGGTTTTTACATGAATGCTAGGGGTTTTGAAGTAACTAGTTATGATCCTATTACATCTAATATTGATATATCAAATTTAAAATTTAATTTAATAACAATGTGGCATTCACTTGAACACATACATGATTTAGATAAAACCTTAACTATGTTTAATAATAAATTATCACCTGATGGTCATCTATTAATAGCAGTCCCAAATATATGTGCAGCTGAAAAAAAATATTTAAAAACTAAATGGGTTGCTTATGATACACCAAGACATCTATATCATTTTCAAAAAGAGAGTTTAGAAAATTTAATAAATAAGTACGGCTTTAAGATAGATTGTATTAAACCGATATATCAAGATACATTTTTTAATATTTATAAGAGTTTAGGTCTGTTTAATATCATTTTTTTTCCTTTAATATTTTTCGTTTCAATTATAGAGATTTTAATAAATAAATCTAAATCATCATCTCAATTATTTGTATGTTCAAAAATTTAATTTTCACTGTAATAATCATTCTATTTTCGTGTAATGTCTCAAAAGAAGATGCAAAGGGAAATTTCAATGATATCGTAATTTTAGCATCAAAAGAAGATAAATATTTTTTAGAATCTATTATTGATAAATATATTTTTATAGACACATTGTACACTCCAGAACCAGAGGCAGTATATAATAAAATCTGGATTGAACCAGACGATTTTATTCATTATAAAAACTTTTCAAATATTATTATTGCGGCCATTGATGATCCAATTGATGCTACTCTTGATTTATTAATTCAACAATTTGAAGAAAAAAACAGTAATTATAATTATCCTATTTTTTTAAAAGATGTTCATGCAAAAAATCAAATTATTACAATTATCAAAGAAGATAATAAAAATTCTTTTCTAAATGCTATTGACTTTACTTTTGAACTGTTATCAAACTCCTTAAAAAATCACATAAATAATTTATATTTTAATAGATATCAAAGTCATTTAATGGATACGACTTTATCTGATGTTGTAATTAAAAATTTTAATATAGATATACAAATTAGAGATGATTTTAAATTAATAAATAGTTCAATTACAGATACTTTAAAATATATGTGGTTAGGAAGAGGTGATATATATTCTGAAAATAGCTTATATCAATGGTTACTTATTAATTCATTTAATCATAATTTTAAATATGATAATTATTCATTATCTAATTTAATTAAAAACAAAATGTCTATTGTTAATCCTCAAATTGAAATAATTAATGATTTAGATAAGTTTGCATTTTATGAAAATAATACACACAATGTCTTTATAGTTAATTCGCTATATAATCATAAAACATATTTGACAGGAGGACCATTGATAGCCTTTATAATTGAAAATAAATCATTTGAAGAAAATTTAATAATTTTTGGATTAGTTAATGCACCTGGACAAAGTAAATTAAAAGCAATAAAAGAATTGGAATCAATAATTTTAAATTCTATTTTTTAAAATAAATTAAGGAGAAATTATGAATAATAAAGTAGCTATACTTCTTGGAAGTGAAAATGATAAAAAATATGTTGAACCTTCATATAAATATTTTGATTATTTTGATATTACAGTTGAGACACATGTAATATCAGCTCATAGAAATCCTGATCAAGTTGCAAAATTTACTAAAAGCGCACCTGATAATGGGTACAGTATATTAATTGGATCAGCAGGAATGGCTGCCCATTTAGCTGGTGCTTTAAAAGCTCATTCAATATTACCAGTTATTGGTGTTCCTTTACCAGGTGGAATTAGTGATGGTATGGATTCGTTGCTTTCTACAGTTCAAATGCCTAAAGGTGTTCCTGTAGCAACAATGTCTGTTGGTAAATCCGGAATGATTAATGCAGCTATTCTCTGCGCTGAAATATTTGCATTAAACAATTCTGAAACAATTAATAAGTTAAAAGATTTTAAGTTAAATGGTGCGAAGCTTTAAAATAAAACCAATTTTTTTTAAATGAATATCGTTATTGCAATACCTACCTATAACGAAAACAAAAATATAGGTATTTTAATAAGTAAAATTAGAAGTTTAAATTCTAAATATAAATTAGATATTCTTATTATTGATGATAATTCACCGGATGGTACATCTGAAACAATAAATTATATTCAACAAAATGATAAAAGGTTACATCTAATAAAAAGAAAAGCTAAGCTAGGACTAGGGTCAGCGTATTGCGAAGCTTTTAAATGGGCTATAAATCATAATTTTAATTTTTTAATACAAATGGATGCTGATTTATCACACAATCCAGATGATATATTAGAATTTTTAAATGATATGAATGATAAAACTCTTTTGATTGGGAGTAGATATAAAACTGGTGTTAATGTTGTAAATTGGCCCTTACAAAGGCTTATATTAAGTTATTTAGCTAACTTATATGCTAGATTTATTACAGGTATAAAAGTTAATGATTTAACTAGCGGATTTAAATGTATTCCAATAAATATTTTAAAACAAATAAATATTGATAGCATTAAATCTGAAGGTTACTCTTTTCAGATAGAAGTAAATTGCTTATGTGTATATAATAATTTTGATATTAAGGAACAACCTATAATATTTTATGATCGAACAAGCGGTGTATCAAAAATGTCTAAGAAAATTATATTAGAGGCTATTTTTAGAGTTCCTCTATTTCGAATAAAAAAAATATTTAAGTTATGGTAGACTTATCAATAATAATTGTTTCATATAATGTAAAAGATTTTTTAACTCAGTGTATTAAATCTATTGAAAGATCTAATTTTAAAGATAGAAAATACGAAATAATTATTGTTGATAATGATTCTCATGATGGTACTCAAGATCTAATTAAACAATCTTTTGATAATATAAAATTTATTCAAAACACAAATAATCTTGGCTTTTCGAAAGCTGTAAACTTAGGAATAAGCAAATCTTCAGGTAAGTATATATGTCTGTTAAATCCAGATGTAATTGTTGACAATAATTGTTTTTCAGATCTGTTAAATAAAATCGATGAAAATGAAAATATAGGGTGCATTGGTCCAAAAATTTTAAATACAGATGGAACCATACAACATTCATGTAAACGTTCTTTCCCTACACCGTTAAACTCATTTTTTAGATTATTTGGTTTGGATAAACTGTTTCCAAAAAGTAAGTTTTTTTCATCTTATAATTTAACCTATCTTAACATAGACGTCACTCATTCAGTAGAATCTTTGAGCGGAGCTTTTATGATTTTTAGAAAAAAAATTATAGAAGAAATAGGTTTATTAGACGAAAATTTTTTTATGTTTGGTGAGGACATTGATTTTTGTCACAGAATAAAGAGTAAGGGATATTCTATTATTTATTATCCAAGAGTTGAAATTATTCACTATAAAGGTGAAAGTGTAAAATCCTCACAGTATGATATGGTTTCGGTATTTTACGATTCAATGAAGATCTATTTTAATAAGTATTCAAAAAACTACCCGAGTTGGAAAATAATTAGTTTTTTTGTTTATATAGGACTCTTTATTAGAAAACTTATATCTTATATTAAAATAGCATTATCATTAGTTTTTTCTTCAATTATTGATACCGTACTTATATTTGGATCTTTTTCTTTTGGTATTTATTTATGGTATACTCACAAGCTATTAGAATACGTAGATATAAATAAAATACTTTATCATTGGCCATTAATATTTAATTTTTTACTTTGTTGGTATTTTATATCCTACTTGACACAATTATATAAACAGAACCATTTAGCTTATACTAGATTATTTTTTACTTTAGTTTTAACCTTTATGCTATCATCAACAACTACATACTTTTTTTCATTTTTTGCCTATTCTAGAGGGGTTCTAATCTTATCTTGTTCATTTGTATTGCTTTTGTCATTTATATGGAGAATTATTATTAATTCTTTTTTAAAAAATGGTTTTATAAAGTCTGCATCAATAAAGAGATTTTCAGAAAGAAGAGCTATTATTGTAGGATTAAACAACGAGAATATAAACATTGAAAAACATATTAACACTAATCCATATACCAATATTAACATTATAGGATTTACAGATTATGATAATCATTTACTAGTTGGTAACTTCTTAGGTAAGATTAAGTATATTAAAGAAATAATAGTTAAAAATAAAATTAATGAATTAATAGTAAGTGAAAGCTTTTTTAATTCAAATAAAATATTTGATATTATTAAGCTTTTAAAGGGTAGTAATGTTATTTTTAAAATAATTCCTAAGAATTCAAATATAATTATTAGTAAAGGTCATATTGAGCAAATTAGTGGAGTTGACTTAATGACTTATGAAATTCCTTTTCTAGAACGTAGTAATATGTTTTTGAAAAGATCATTTGATATTATATTTTCATTTCTTTTATTAATTTTAATCTCTCCTATTTTTGTTATATTTTTTAATAAAATAAAAAAAGAAAGAATTTGGTGTATAGATAATACAAAAATAAACTTATACATTTTTAGATCAAAATTTAAATCTTTTAAATATATTCCTTCATTATTTAACGTTTTAAATGGTCAAATAAGTTTTGTAGGAAGCGATATAACTAATTCTTTAAATGAAAATCCTAACCATATACTCAAATCTGGATTAATAAGTTTGTACAATGTCAAAAGATTTAAAAATAATGATAGAAACAAAATAAATAGTTACTACATTAAGCATCAATCTTTAACTTTTGATTTAGAAATCATTATTAAATCACTATTGAAAATTTAATGAAAACAAAATATATACTAGACTTTGAACAGCCCTTAAAAGATATAGAGGAAAGAATCTATAACTTGAAACAATCTTCTGTAAATACTGGAGTAGATGCAAGTTCAACAATTAAAAAAATGGAATATGAACTTATTGAGCTACGCTCTGAAATTTATAGTAATTTATCTAGATGGGAAAGGGTGCAGCTAGCAAGACACCCAAATAGACCTTATTCATTAGATTATATATCACTAATTACTAATTATTGGTTTGAATTGCATGGAGATAGAAATTTTGGAGATGATCCATCCATTGTTGCTGGTGTAGCAATTATTGATACTATAAAAGTTGTTATAGTAGCACAGGAAAAAGGTAGAGGAACCAAAGAGAAAGTTTTTAGAAATTTTGGAATGCCAAAACCTGAAGGTTATAGAAAAGCCTTACGTATAATGAAATTAGCTGAAAAATTTAACTTGCCAATCATTTCTCTATTAGATACACCAGGTGCTTATCCAGGTATAGGCGCCGAAGAAAGAGGTCAAGGACAAGCAATTGCAAATAATTTATTACAAATGTCACAGTTAAAAGTACCTATTATTTCAATTGTGATTGGCGAAGGTGCATCAGGTGGAGCGCTTGGTATTGGATTAGCAGATAAAATTATTTGTTTAGAAAACACTTGGTATTCAGTAATTTCTCCTGAAGGATGTGCTTCAATATTATTCAGAGATTCTACTAGAGCTGAAGAAGCTGCAGATTCGATGAAAGTAACTTCTTATGATTTATATGATATGGGTATTGCAGATGAAATAATAAAGGAACCTAATGGTTCAGCACATATTGATCTAGAAGCTACTGCTCAAATTATGAAAGAAACAATTATCAGAAATTATGCTAAACTAAAAAAGATAGCTGTAGATGAATTAATTAATAAAAGAATAGATAAATACAATAATATTGGAAGCTATGACAGAAAAGAATAAAGATATAATTGGAAGAGACATTGAAGAAATAAAAAATAGTGATGATAATTTTTCAGAGTTTAATCTTTTGAATGCACACATAACTGAAAAAAGATCCTTAATCCATCAGGGTGGTGGTCCAATAGCTGTACAGAAACAGCATGATAAACAAAGAATGACTTGTCGTGAAAGAATTAAATATCTATTAGATCCTGGTACAGATTTTTTTGAAATTGGCACTTTTGCTGCATACAATATGTATTTAGAATATGGAAATATCGCATCTGCAGGTTTAGTTACTGGAATTGGTAAAATTTACGAAAAAGATTGTATGATAATAGCTAATGATGCTACAGTAAAAGCTGGCGCTTATTTTGAAATAACTCTTAAAAAAACTCTGCGTGCACAAGAAATAGCTATTCAAAATAATATTCCTATTATTTATTTAGTTGATTCAGCAGGTGTATTTTTACCACTTCAAGATCACGTTTTTCCGGATGAAAATCACTTTGGAAAGATTTTTTATAATAATGCTAAAATCTCATCATATGGTATAGCACAAATTGCTTGTGTTATGGGACCTTGTGTAGCAGGTGGTGCTTATTTACCAGTAATGTGTGATAAATATATTATTGTTGAAGGTGCAAGTATGTTTTTGGCAGGTCCAGCATTAGTTAAAGCAGCAATAGGGCAAGAAATTGATCAAGATACATTAGGAGGTGCTACAACACATTCAACGATTAGCGGAATAGCAGATTTCCATGAAAAAGACGATATCTCTGCTATAGATAGAATTAGAACAGTTGTAAATAATATTAATATTAATAAATTAAATATTTTTAATAAAAATAAAAGTTATTTGAAACCCAGATATAAAGCATCTGAACTAAACATGATTTTTAATCCAATTAAACTAAATCCGTACGATATGAATGATATTATCTCTCGAATTGTAGATGATAGCTCTTTCTATCAGTATAAGGAAAACTACGGCAAGACTATCATATGTGGTAATGCATCCATTGGAGGGATTAAACTTGGTATAGTAGCAAATCAAAAAACTCATATAAAAACTGAGAATTCAGGTATTCAATTGGGAGGTGTTGTTTATTCAGATTCAGCTGATAAGGCTGCTCGTTTTATAATGAATTGCAATCAAGATAAAATACCTATTTTATTCATACATGATGTTAATGGCTTTATGGTTGGAAAGGATGCTGAATGGGGTGGTATTGCTAAAGACGGAGCAAAATTAGTAAATGCTGTTTCGAATTCAACTGTTCCTAAAATAACTTTAGTTATTGGAGGAAGTTATGGTGCTGGTAATTATGCATTATCAGGTAGATCTTATAATCCTAATTTTTTATTTTCTTGGCCTTCAGCAAAAATAGCAGTTATGGGAGCAGATCAGGCTGCTAAAACTTTAACCCAAATAAAAACTGCTAAAATGGGAAATTTATCTGAAGAAAAAAAGAATGAAATTTATAATGAGATCAAGGATGAATACTTAAAACAATCAGAATCAACATATGCAGCTGCGAGATTATGGATTGATGAAATAATACTTCCATCTGAAACCAGAGATAAATTAATTTACACTTTAGATATTATAAATAATATTAAATCAATTGATAAACCTAATTATGGAGTTTTACAAGTTTGAAAAATTCAATTAAAGTTGCTAATGGTCAAGGGTTTTGGGGCGATTCAATAGATGCTCCTGTGAATTTAGTTAAATATGGTAATATTGATTATTTAACTCTTGACTATCTAGCTGAAGTTACATTATCAATAATGCAAAGACAAAAACTTAAAAATCCAAATAAAGGTTTTGCAACAGATTTTCTTGATTTATTTAAAAGAATTGCAAAAGACATAATTAAAAAAAATATTAAAGTTATTACGAATGCAGGAGGAGTTAATCCTGAATCTTGTAAAAATGCATTATTAGAAATATGTAAAGATTTAAATCTGAATATCAAGGTTTCCATTATAAAGGGTGATGATATTTTACCTAATATTGACAAACTTATTCAAAGTGGTGCAGATTTATCGAACATGGATAACGGTGCTGATTTTAATAATATTAGAGATAATGTTTATTCTGCTAATGCTTATATAGATAGTTTTTCTATTGCATCAGCTTTGGAAAGTGGTGCAAATATAGTTCTTGCTGGAAGAGTTAGTGATCCTGGTTTAGTTTTAGGTCCAGCTATATACGAATATAAATGGTCTAAAACAGATTATGATAAATTAGCTGCAGGAACTTTAGCAGGTCATATTTTAGAATGTGGTGCTCAGTGCTCAGGTGGTAATTTTACAAAATGGGATACTATAGATGATTTAATTAATGTCGGATATCCTATTGCTGAAATTACTGATTCAACTACTTTCAAGATTAAAAAAGTAAAAAATTCTGGCGGCTTAATAAATAAATATACTATTATTGAACAAGTATTATACGAAATGGGTAACCCTAAAAAATATATTTCTCCAGATGTTATAGTTGATTTTACATCATTTAAATTAGTTGAAACAGGTATTAATGAAGTAACAGTATCAGATGTTAAAGGTTTTAAACCAACAGATACATATAAAGTTTCAATAAATTATTTTAATGGCTACAAATCAAGTAGTCAGCTTACTGTTTGTGGACCTGATGCTTTAGAAAAAGCGAGATTAACTGCTGACATAATATGGGGAAGGTTAGAAAAGGCTGGCTTTACGTTCGATGATACATTAACAGAATTTTTAGGTCTTTCATCATGTCATGGTAATAAGATTAATAGATCTAATAGAGTTGCTAATGAAATTGTTCTTAGATTATCTGTTAGAGATAATGATAAAAGTAAATTAATTAGATTTGCTAAAGAAATTGCACCCGTAATTACAACCGGTCCTCCAGGAATAACTGGTTTTTCAGGAGGTAGACCACGTCCACAAGAAATAATTGCATTTTGGCCCTGTTTGATTGATAAAAAATTTATTAAAACTGAGGTTTATTAAATGAGAATAAAACTAATTAATATAGCAGGTGCTAGGTCTGGTGATAAGGGTAAACATTCAAATGTAGGTATCTATTTTTACAATGAAGACATTTATCAATGGGCAAAACAAAATATTACTGAAAAATTAGTTAAAAATCATTTTTCTGAGATTGTAAATGGTAACGTAATAAGATATGAATTGGATAATATCCGTGCATTAAATTTCATTTTAGAAGATAGTCTTGGTGGAGGAGGTAGCGAGACTCTTATTAATGATGCTCAAGGTAAAACTCATGGTCAGGCGATGTTATTATTAGAAATTGATTTACCAAAAAGATTTGAAAAATATGTTCAATTTTAAATATTTAAAATATGATATTCATGATGATGGTGTAGCGTTTATTAACTTAGATAGAAAACCTGTAAATGCTCTAAATATATCGTTATTAAATGAATTAGATAAAGTTTTAGATGATATAAAATTAAGGGACGATATAAGAGTTGTTATTTTTAGATCACTTCAGAAACATTTTTCAGCTGGAGCAGATTTAAAAGAAAGATCATCTATGAATGGTCGAGATACGTTAAGATTTATTGAAATAATAAATAATGTTTTTAACAAAATTGAAAATTTAAATGTTCCTACAATAGCCTCAATTAATGGTGTTGCGTTAGGTGGTGGTTTAGAGTTAGCTTTATGCTGTGATTTTAGAATCGCTTCAGAGAATTCCCTTGTTGGTTTAACTGAAACCTCTTTAGGTATTATACCAGGAGCTGGAGGTATTTTTAGGTTAATTGATTTAATAGGGAAAAATAAAAGTAAATATTGGATATTTACTGCACAAAAATTTTCTTCAGAGAACGCTTATCAAGAAGGAGTTATAGACTTTATATCTTCTGATGATCAATTATTAGGTACAACTTTAGAATTATCTCAGGAAATATTAGATAATTCACCATCCGCTATAATACAAGCAAAGTCATTTATAAATAATATTTCTAATGAAAGAAAAAAACTTTTAAAATTACAATTAGAGTATTACAAAAAGGTTTATAAATCGGATGATAAAGTAGAAGCTATAAAGGCATTTTTGGATAAGAGAAAACCAAACTGGAAATAAAAACAATATTACGATCAAAGTTCAAATTATTTTTTTTAATAATTATTATAACTATTTACATTAATATAAAAAATAATGATCTGTCTAAAATCATTTTTAATTATGCCTCTAAAGATAACCATTTAATAATAAAATTAAAAAATCTTAACATTATCTATAATAATAATATTTTTTTAAATAATCTTCCAAAAATTGATAATCAACTTAAGTTGAAAAGTATTCCAAAAAAAATTCGTAACTTTATAAATAAACCTGATTTACTTGGTTTAAATATGGAAAAAGAATGTTATGTTTACCAGAATGTAAATTCAAATTTGCCTAATCCTTTTATTTTAAATTCAATGTCTACCATAGTTTTACCAATAGAAAATTATGATTTGCTATCAAAAAATTTATTTTATTATATAGATTTTATACCAGATCATAATTTTGATATTATAAATGGAAGATACAAAGAATTTGATTATTTTTTATTTAAAAATAGATTTAACAATAATGAAGATTTAATTTTATTTGCATATTCTAAAGAATCGCTTATCATTTATTTAAATGATTTAGATTTAAGTTTTGATTTATTAAATCATATGAAACATTCACTTGAAGAATCTTATCATCTGTATCTTTCAGAAAATAATTTATCACATAATAACCAATTATCTATATTTATGGATTTAAATAATTTACCTGACAATGTTATTAGTTATTCAGATTATAATTTTTCCAAAATGAAAAATTATTTTTCCAACGTTTGTCTTGATATTAATTATTATAATAATAACTATAAGATTGATGTAGATTTACAGTACAATATCAATAATAACCTCAAACGTTTTTTGTATAAGATTAAGAATAATACTATTTTTTATAAAAAGAATCGACGCGATATTCAACATATTTTAGAGAAAAATAATATTAATTTTTTGAAATGCGATGATTACATTTTCGAATTAACTCATAGATTTAATTTATATAAGTATGTCATTACATTTGAAAAAGATGTTCATATAAAAGAGGACCAATTTTTAAGGGATGCAAATACAATTCTTAAAAATTTATTTTAGATTTATTTAAAATATATTTTATATTCTTAAGTGTTTAATCAATGAGGTATCGTATGGTAATTTTATTCAATTTTTTATTAATAATAGGCTTTTCACTATCCTGGGATATGCCAGATTCCTATAAAGCTCCAGCTAAAAAACAATTTTCAAATACTAATATAGGTAAACCTAATTTTTTTCCTGATAATACTATTTTTATAAATTCTATTTATCTAGGTAATTTATTAGATAAAATGTCATACAATGAAATAGTTGAAACTAAATTATCTGACTATATTTTAAATCAATTAAGAAATGAAGGTGTCCCAAGAAAAATTCGAAGTTTTATAAAAGATCCATCTCTATTAGGGTTTGATTTAGATGTCCCTATTTATACATTTTTGTCTGGTGACTATATAGATACTAGAGGAACACAAAATTTAATTTTTGGAATGATATTGCCTATTAAAGATTATGATTTATTTGAAATTAATGTTGCAACTCTAATTGATTTAATTCCAGATAGAGACGTAGATATTGTTGATGGAAAACTAAATAGTGAATTTCACTATACTATATTTAAAGATGGCTATAGAGATGTTATAGGTCTTTGTTATAATAGAGACCATTTGATAGTCTTAGCTACTGATGATAGATTTAATTTGAAATCAGAGCTAACTTCTTTAGTAACTAAAAATAATTCTTTCAACAAGCAGGGTATAGATTCGCTTAATGATGGTGATATAAACATGTGGTTTGATCTTACTATGTTTAAAGATTTGATGGAAGATTTATATGAAGATTTATATTATGAACTTGATTTCTCTGAAGATGAAATCGATTTGATGATAAATGATGTTAACAGAAGTATAGATGCAACCCCATATTTTATTGTTAATAGTACCTCAAATGCAGAGAGTATTAATTTTAATTTTAAGAGTTTAGTATCACCACAAGGTTCTGATTTATGGAAAGAAAGTTTAAGTATATTAAATAAAAAAATAGGTAATAAAATAATTCAAAAAATATCAAGTAAATCATTAGGAAGCGTGGGTTTGTCTTTTGATATAATCGCTTTGGAAAAAATAATGAATGAATATTCTCAGCAATATGATTTCGATGAATTCCAAGATAATTTAGATGATTTTTTATATGATTATAATATTTCTAAAGATGATCTTTTAAAGATTTTTGATGGTAATTTCGTATTTTCGGTAAATGATATTGATATGAGAAATGAATACTTAGATGCAATTTTTGTTGCTGGTCTAGGAAATTCTGATCAATTAATTAATATTATACATAACTTATCTATAAATGGTGAATTTCCTCCTGATTTTCCTAAGATATATAAAAATGAAATTATAGATATTACTTCTCCAAGATCAAGAGAAGAGTTATATCTATTGATTGAAAATGATTTTATTTATTTAGGAAGTTTGGATGCTTTAAGGAATGCTAAACGAAATAATAATTTTAAGAAAAAAATAATTAAAAATAATCCAAAAGATTTAAATTTCTTTTCAACTATATCATTAGATAGAATGATCGATTTTATACCTACTAGACGACAAGATGATAGGCAGCTTAAAAGTTTTTTGAGAAGTTTGAAACTTGGCACGTTAGATGTTGAGTATGAAGCATCATCTACTTATTCTGAAATGAATTTTTCGTTAGAGGTAAATTCTATTAATCAAAATCCATTAGAGTTTATAATTTTTAATTTAATCCCTATTATTGAAGATGAAATTTTATACGATAATGATGGTTGGTAAATTTAATATTTGATAGATATCACAAATTATTGTAAACAAGGTTTATTTGTGATTAAAATCTCATCATTATAATTAATTATTACTGAAATTCTTTAAGGAGGTAATAATTATGATTAATATTCTTGA